>Ga0183099_1000394_pt1 | contig 32967 bp, 30 predicted proteins | sample Biomet1_FD_127788 | JGI IMG/M metagenome (GOLD analysis project Ga0183099, IMG submission 127788) | Microbial communities from bioreactor (seeded with anoxic lake sediment) at LBNL, California, USA - Biofuel metagenome 1 | ecosystem: Engineered > Bioreactor > Anaerobic > Unclassified ... | reverse complement strand
TGACTCACGTCAAACCCGCACATCTGGCTTGAACCATGTGTTACATAGTTCTTTATTGCTGCATTGTTTAGTTTTCAAAGAACACCGGCTGATCTGTTTAAGTCAGCTTGTATATCTTACATCGCTTGGGAACTTTTGTCAAGTTCTTTTTGCTCTGCACCGGAAGACCGTGTCTTTCGTGTGCCGTGTCATCAGCGACTTGTATTATGATACAGGGTTTTACTGTATATGTCAATAGTTATTTTGCTTTTTATTATAAAAAACATCCCGTCAATTTATGACGGGATGTTCTCTGCGGCTTCAACCATTGCACTCCTGCTGTTTCGTCCTGCGATTAGTGCCATCTTTTGGCAGCGTGGCATTTGCTTTATAGCATATTCACGCTGCTGCGCCTCTTGCTTGGTCCGAAAGCTTTCAAAATAAACGAGCTTTACCGGCAAACGAGTCCGCGTGTACTTGGCCCCTTTTTGCGCATTATGGGCAGCAATGCGTTTTTCCACATCATTTGTCCAGCCGGTGTAAAGCGAACCGTCGCTGCATTCAACGATATAGATATAAGCCTGCATTATTTTTCTTTGATTGTAATTTTCTTGATGACAACATCTTCCAGCGGTCTGTCCTGAAAATCACATTCCGTTTTGCCGATTTCTTTGACGACATCCAAGCCTTCAATGACCTTGCCAAAAACAGCATGATGGCCATCAAGCCATGGCGTTTTTTCCAAAGTGATGAAGAACTGTGAACCCCCTGTATTCGGGCCAGCATTGGCCATCGACAAAATCCCTGCCGCATCATGCTTCAAATCCGGATGAAATTCATCTTTGATCGTATAACCCGGGCCGCCCGTACCAGTTCCGGTTGGATCGCCCCCCTGAATCATGAATTTATCGATGACTCTGTGGAAAATTATGCCGTCATAAAAACCTTTTTCCACCAAATCAACAAAATTTTTCGTCGTCTGTGGTGCCTTATCCTCAAATAATTCCACTTCAAAATTGCCTCTGTTTGTTTCAAATACTGCTACACGATTTTGCACAATGACATCTCCCTTTTTTTCGTTTTCGGAGCTTCCCGCTCCCAAGCAACCGCTGGTCAATAAGAATAATGCCAGCATGGTGAAAATGAAATTTTTCTTTTTCATTTCTGCTCTCCTACTTCTCTATTGTTTTTATTTCTCCCGGCTGCATGGGGCTCCAAACCGGGATTTCCTGCCCGGGAACAAAAAAATCACTTTCTCTCTCCCAAGGTTTATCGGTCATATTATGCATGGTGATCAAATAATTGACCACACTGCGGCGGCAAAATTCTTTAGCCCCCAGTGAAGCAAACTCTTCCATTCGCTTGTCCACAGGGAAAAACGCCAGATCTGCCTGCAAGCCAGCCAATCGCTTCATCTGCTTCATAAAACCATTTTTCGCCAGAGCAATGTTTTCCGCCGTATCACCTTTCCAATGCCACCAATTAAAATCGCCCGCATGGAAAATACGCCAGCCGTTCAGTTCCACCAAAAATGATGTCCCTTCATCGGTTGAGCTGTAGGTCGTAACGTTTATGGCTTCATCTTGATACCCATCGTATGTACGCAAATATACAGCCTTCTCTGCTGGTATTTTTTCACAACCAGCCGCACTGCGGATATCCGTACTCAAGAAGTAGCATTTGACTGTATCGGCAAAATTGCCTATCGCTGGTGAAAAATGATCAAAATGGGCATGCGATACAAAAAAGTAAACGCTCCGCTCTTTTCCCAACAACGCTGGCAATTTTCCTGCCGGATCCTGATAATAATCAAAAACCAGGACACTCTCTTCCAGTTCTACAGCAAAACCGCTGTTGCACAAATACGTAACTTTTGCTTGTTTTGTCAAATGCATTCACCTCGATTTCTCTCTTTAGGCACCTCAACATTATAGCATAAATCCAAGGGCAAACCTATATGCACTCTTCATATTTTCTGTCCAGCCATAACCGGTATAATCGCAAACGCTGTGACATCGACCAGCCCACGATCGGTCAATTTAAGTTCCGGTATCACGGGCAAGCTTAAAAATGCCAAGGTCAGAAAAGGATCATACGCTTCATGCACGCCAAGCTCATAGGCCAGCTTTTTTAAATTTCCCAGCTTCGTTTCGACGCTTGCGGCACTCTCCTCCGACATCAACCCAGCAATCGGCAGGGCCAGCGATCCTAAAACCTGCCCTTCGGCAACAATGGCGATGCCCCCTTCAATCCTTGCCAGTTCCCGGGCAGCAGTTGCAATATCCCCATCATTGGTGCCGATGGCAATCAAATTATGGGAGTCATGGGCAATCGTCGAAGCAATTGCCCCTTTTTTCAGCCCAAACCCCTGTACCAACCCTACACCGATATTGCCCGTAGCCTGATGTCGTTCAAACACGGCCAATTTCAGTAAATCCATTGCGGTATCCGTCCGAACAATCCCATCCTGTACCGGAACTGGCATCTGCAGATGCCGGGTGACGATTTGCTGCGGTACCAAACCGATGACATGTGCCCGATCAGACCCATTGGCCTTTATCATAAGCTTTTGCCGATCAATTTCGCCCAAATGCATGGTGTGCTTGATCGCCGGCGGAATTGCCGCAGACCGCTCAAACAGCGGTTTTTTATCTTTCGCTACCAGAACGCCATCTTTAAAGACCATACATGGCTGCCAGTCATCCAAATTATCAAATACCAGAATATCTGCCTTACAGCGTGGAGCAATCGCACCAATATCCGCCAGTTTGAAATAGCGTGCTGCATTTATCGTCGCCATCTGCAAAGCGGTCGGTAAGGCAATCCCTGCCTCTACCGCAATTTTTACCATGTTGTTGATATGCCCGGATTCCAACAGATCTGCCGGATGGCGGTCATCGGCAGCAAAGCAGCAAAATTGCGCCGTATAGGCATTGATGACGGGCAGCAATGCCGCCAGATTCTTTGCTGCTGAGCCCTCACGAATCATGAGGTACATGCCGGTTCGCAATTTTTCCCGGGCCTGCTCGGCAGTAAGGCATTCATGATCCGATTCGATGCCGGCAGCCGCATACGCCATAAGTTCTTTTCCCGTCAGCCCTGGTGCATGCCCATCGATCTTCTTTTGTCCGGCAAGCTTCAATTTTGCGAGCACGGCGGAATCACCCAAAAGGACTCCCGGGTAATTCATCATCTCACCCAATCCTAAAACCCGCGGCTCGTCGATCAGCTCAGCCAAGTCTGCGGCGAGCAGTTTTGCCCCTGAATTTTCCAAATCAGTTGCCGGCACACAGGACGGCAGCATAAAATACGCATTCAGCGGCAGGTCTGCCGTCGCCGCCAGGAGATAGTGCAGGCCAGCCAGCCCCGTGACATTGGCAATTTCGTGGGGATCAGCCACAACCGTCGTCGTTCCCAGAGGCACAACAGCGCGGGCAAATTCCAACGGGCTCAGCATGGAGCTCTCTATATGAATATGGCTGTCAATAAATCCCGGTGTCAAGTACTTCCCTGCGAGATCGATTTCCCGCTCACCTTCATAGCTGCCAATTCCGGCAACGCGTCCGTCCGCAATCGCCACATCATTTTTTATAAACTCTCCTGTAAAAACATGAAAGACTTCGGCATTTTTTAAAACAAGCTCAGCTTTTATCTCACCTTTGGCCATGCGAATAAAACGTTTTAAACTTTCCATTTTTTCACCTTTCACCTACAAAATTTAACTATATTATAGTATTTTTCTGCTTATTTAGCAAAGAAAAGAGCGGCTGCTGTGCGCTGGCCGCTCTTTTGTCCTGCTCATCTCTACATCGGAAAAGCTCCTGTTCGTTTATGAATTCCCGGTCACCGCACTTGTATCGATGTCCTTGGATTTCATATAGAGATCATTCACGTCGTTGCTGCTGTTATTCATCGGTATCTCCAGATCCCGATCGGCTTCATCATCCGTCAGCGGCAGGCTGGTCAGGCGAAAACTCTGCAAATAGCCTTCCGTCGCTTCCACTTCCAAAACCAACCGCTCCCCCGGCTTTTCCGCACGGCTGTAAATATAATACGCTTTTCCCGCGATGAACTTTTTCTCGTTTTTCCCGTAAACCTGCTGGATCTTATACGGTGTCGCTCCGATTTTTATGCCATCGCGGATCGCATAGTCCTTGTTTTTTATCTGAATATCTACCACTTTTTTTTCGCGGTCGTCCAAACCGATCTGCAGGTCATCTTTATAGACATAGTAAGTGACCATAATGCCCTGCACCAGTTTTTGCTGCTGATAGCGCGGTTTACCGAACTGCTCTGTCATTTTTTCATAAGTGTCACCCAAATACAGTCCCTGACAGGAAAAATCTTCCGCTTTCGGGGCAGCCAGTACAACGGAAAGTACACTTAAACACAAAAAAAGACAAATCCCTATTTTTTTTAACATAAAGAACTCCTCTACTTCAAATTCAACTTCGCTAAAGCTTCTGCCAAGGCCGTATTTACTGGTTCAGCCTGCTGTTCCCGCATATACCGTGCGACCTCACCTTTTGAAACCTTGCCGGTACCCGCCTGTTCGCGGCGCTTTTGAAAAGCCTGTAATTTTTCCCGATAACCGCATTTGCAAAAAAAGGCCTTATTATCGCCTTCACCGCGCATTTCCATCTTCTTGTGGCAGTTTGGACAGCGCGCATTGGTCAAAACTGCAACCGACTTGCGATAGCCGCATTCCCGGTCCTGACAGACCAGCATTTTCCCGTGTTTCCCATTGACTTCCAGGAGAAATTTACCACAATCCGGACATTTTTTATGTGTAAGATTATCATGGCGAAACTTTGCATCCGAATCTTTGATCTGTTTCACCAGCGCCTTAGCATAGGACTTGATATCGCCGATAAACGCGCGGTCATTCAACCTGCCTTTGGCAATCGCACTGAGCTGCTGCTCCCAGCGGGCTGTAAGCGCTGGTTCTTTGAGTTCTGGCGGAACCAAATCCAAGAGCTGTCGCCCCTTAGCCGTTATGAAAATATCCTTGCCCCGCTTTTCAATCAAAAAAGTGCTGAACAATTTTTCAATGATATCGGCCCGCGTGGCCACCGTTCCCAACCCGCCTGTTTCGCCGATCATCTGTTTGAGTTCTTTGCTTTCGCCGGCCATGTATTTCACGGGGTTCTCCATCGCCCCCAGCAGAGTTCCTTCGGTAAACGGCGCTGGCGGTTTCGTCTGCCCCTGCGTCAATTGCAGCTTTATGCCCGTCAGTAAATCCCCCAGAGAAATCTCTGGCAGCGTCTGCTCGATCAAACCTTCATCTTCGTTTTCTTCCGCTAAACTATTTTGATAAACGGCCTTCCAGCCGAGCGCTTTGACAATCTTGCCCCGGGCCATAAACACCTCACCGTCAATCACGGCCTTCACCATCGTCTGTTCATACGCAAACGGCGGGTAGAGTACCGCGATAAAGCGCTTAACCACCAGATCGTAGATTTTGCGTTCTTTATCACTCAGTGCTGTCAGATTCACAAATTGTTCTGTCGGAATGATCGCATGATGATCCGATACCTTGGCATCATCCACAAAATGCTTGCTGACCGTTATCTTTTTGGAAGCCTGAAAAGCCATTTTGCTGTAAGGGCCGACGCCACAGGCCTTCAACCGCTCCTTCAGCGTTGGAACGACGTCAGCGGATATATATCGCGAATCTGTCCGCGGATACGTCAAGATCTTATGGGTTTCGTAGAGTTTTTGCATGACAGACAGCGTCTCTTTGGCCGAAAAGGAGAACAGCTTATTTGCATCCCGCTGCAGTTCCGTCAAATCATAGAGCTGCGGCGCAAATGATGTTTTAGCCGTTTTCTGTATATCCCGAATGACTGCAGCCTTGCCTTGAAGCTTCGCTGACAGCTTTTCCATGCGTTCCCGGTCAAAGGAATGATAACTTTTGCTCTTTTCATCCTGCCAGGTAAAGTCGAGATTCTGACTGTTTGCTTTCAGACCGTAATAATTCTGCGGTACAAAGCCATTGATTTCCTTTTCCCGGGAGGCGATGATGGCCAACGTCGGTGTCTGCACGCGGCCGCAGGAAAGCTGGGCATTGAATTTACAGGTAAGCGCCCGCGTCGCGTTGATGCCAACATACCAATCCGATGCGGCCCGCGCTGCCGCTGACGCATAGAGATTTTCATAGTCCTTGCCATTTTTCAGGTGAGCAAAACCTTCCTGAATCGCTTTATCCGTGACGGAAGAAATCCACAGTCGTTTCAGCGGCTTATGAATCTGCGCCTTAACCAATATCCAACGGGCAACGAGCTCTCCTTCCCTGCCGGCATCCGTGGCGATGACGACTTCACTGACATCACTGCGCCTGAGCTGCTGCTTCACCACGCTGTATTGTTTTGCCGTCTGCCGGATGACAACCAAATCCAAAGCTTCCGGCATAATCGGCAGCTGATCCATCCGCCAGGATTTATATTCTTCACCATAAGCTTCTGGGTCGGCCAATGTGACCAGATGCCCCAACGCCCAAGTCACAATATATTTTTCCCCTTCGATAAAACCGCTGCCGGCTTTCGTGCAGCCCAGCACCCGGGCCAGATCGCGACCGACAGAAGGCTTTTCCGCTAATACACAAATTTTACTCATTTAAAACCTCTCTATTTCTTTGTATTCTTCTATGTATATCCAGTATACCATAAAATATTCCTGTTCCATTAACATTTTCCAACCTGGCAACAGACAAAAAAAGGCCAAAAACTTGGCCTTTTCCTGGATCTTTCATCAGATGAAGTTTTGCAACAGCCAAAACGACGCCAGTCCCACGACAATGCTTTTGGCCAACGAATGGGTTTTAACGGCAACAAGCAATACGAGCAGCGATGCCAGCAGATTGACATTTGACAAACTGAAATCCAGTCGGCCCTCCTTAATGAAGATTTCCGAAAATACCAACGCGCCGAACACCGAGGTCGGCACATACTGCAGCCAACGTTCCACAAAAGGAGAAATCTTTATTTTAGCCAGAATGAACGGCGGCATTACCCGCGGCAGATAAGAGACCAGACACATGCCCAATGTACAATAAAAAATTTCTAGTGCTGTCACTTTTTTACACACCAGCTTTCCACAAGGCAGCCGGCCGTAGCCGCCAAAAGCGTCGCCACGACAATATGCAGTTTGTGATCCAATACGCTTGATAAAAGCAAAGCCAAGACCCCGGAAAATATGCCGATGATAATCAATAACTTGTGACCAAAATGGAATGACCACAGACCAATGAACATCGCCGTAAGCGTGTAGCTCACAACAGCCATATCAATGACCAGGATATTGCCGGTGATATTGCCCAAAACATTGCTAAAAATCCAACAGGCATGGGCTAAAACATTGACACCCAAGGCTTTATCAGCATCCCAATCGGCCTCGGCTGCGGTAAATTTATTTAAATTTACCGCAAAGGTTTCATCGGTAATTCCTTGGGCAAACACGCCTAAATATTTTTTGGACTTTTCCATAAGGTACGTCGCTAAAGTCGAACTATACAATAAATGCCTTAAATTAACGATAAAGGTCGTCATGACAATCGAGGTTATCGAGGCCGTTCCGCCGCCCATCATCGCCAAAGCAATAAACTGGCCGCTGCCGGCAAAAACCAGCAGCGACATTACACCCGTTTCCCATGGCGTCAACCCCACTTTTTGCGCCAAAACCCCACCGGCAAAGCCGAGCGGCAAATAGCCAAGCCAGATAGGCCAGACCGCCTTCATCACCGCCCTGTTGAAAATGCGACTAATAATAAACACCTTCTTCATTACAACCTAATAATAAACGTTTTTTATTTAAATTTTCTTTATTTACAAAGGTATTTACATTATATCGACTTTACTTAAAAACTTCAAGGTTTTTGCCGTTCAGCCGTCGGGCGCAAAAAAAGCGGAGCCGCTGTCAAGCTAAGCTCCGCCCCTTTAAGCGAATTCCACAAAATTACCCTTACGGAATATCGGCAGTTCACGGCCATCAGCCGTTGTTCCGGTAATTTCTAAATCGGCCGAACCGATCATGAAATCCTCATGGATCAGGGATTCATTGACGCCGGCGGCATCGAGTTCTTCCGGGTTCATGTTTTCACCGTTTTCCAGGCATGTCGGATAGGCTTTGCCGAAAGCCAAATGGCAGGAAGCGTTTTCGTCAAACAAGGTATTGTAGAACAATATGCCAGACTGCGATATCGGTGATGCGTCTGGCACTAAGGCCACCTCACCCAGTCGGCAGGCTCCGCCGTCCATCGAAAGAAGCTGGCGCAGCATATCCTGGCCCTTCGTCGCCTTGTAGTCAACAACCTCGCCCTCCCGGAAGGTCAAAACAATGCCTTCAATAAGGCTGCCATTATAATTGAGCGGTTTTGTGCTGACGACGGTTCCGTTTACGCCATCATACTTGGGCAATGTATATACCTCTTCCGTCGGCATGTTGGCGACGAAACGAATCCGCTTATCTGTATATTCCGCGCCACTGGCCCATATATGCTTTGCAGGCAATTCAATCTGCAAATCGGTTCCCAGGGAATTCTTATAATGGAGGAATTTGAATTTTTTCTCATTCATAAAAACCCGGGCTTTCTCCAAATACGCCAAATGCTCTTCCCACTGCTTTACCGGATCGCCGGTTTCATCCACCCGAATCGTCTGCAATATGGCCTGCCATAATTTTTTTACAGCCAGTGACGGCGCATCTTCTGGAAATACCTTTTTTGCCCAATCCGTGGTTGGAACAGAAACAACGCACCAGGCATTTTTATTCGTCATCATGCGCTGCCGGTATTCTTTCAGTGCCTCCCCGGTTGCCTGTTGAACCATGGCGAGTCGCTGCGGGGCGACATCTTTAAAGATTTCTGGATTTGAGGCCAATATGGACACAAACGCGGCCTCTTCTCTCGCATAACCGACATATAACTGCTTGCGCCATTCTGGAAATTCCGCGAAGATTTCCTCCGGTGCCATAGTAAAACGAATCTTCGCCAATTTCTCATCGCTCCAACTTACAATAACATCGCGGGCCCCAGATTCATAAGCGGCGGCGGCTATTTTACGGGCAAAAGCCGCGCACTCGATCGGCGAATTTATGACGAGCAGCTGATTTTTCTGCAGGTTTACCCCCGTGCGAATGACCAGACGCGCATATTTTTCCAAAATCTCTTTCATTTTCTAACCTCCTAATATCTTCTAACTATTTTACCACAAGCAAAATAAAATAGCGAAGATCCAGAAAGCCTTCATTCAATTAAAAGGCGCAGCATGTCATTGCGACCAATGATGCCGACCAAAACGCCGTCTTTTACCACCGGGATGCGCTTTATATGATGTTCCAGCATCAATTCGCCGATTGCACTGATATCGGCATTTTCCGTAACGGAAATAACCCGGCTCGTCATGATTTCTTCTGCCGTGGAAGCCAGCATCTTGCGAAAAGCTTTGCGGTATTCCGTGACGCCATTGTAATAAATTATGGCACCCAATATATTCAGCATATCGGGTGTTTTCGGGAAAACCTCCTTATGCAGCAGGTCACCCTCGCTGATAATCCCCAGCAATTTTTTCTGTTCATCGATAACCGGTAAGCCGGAAATATTGTGCTCAACCAATAACTTTGCAATTTCCTGTATCGTCGCCTTCGGGCCTACGGTGATCAAGTCCCGCGTCATCAGATCTCTGGCCCTTATAATCTTTTCTTCCGTCATAATAAGCCCTCCCTATGCTTTTCTTATGTCTGTCTATAGTTATAATTTTCTGTTTTTTGTCTTCATCTCCTGCAAGCAGCACGGATAAAAAAATATATTCACCGCTAGCAGGATTTTTCCCTTTTATCTATAATGCTATCTTTATAGATAGCAGAGTAAGTGTTTGTGCGTTAAGTGTCAGATGAACGGGGAGTTGACATCTGGACGAAAAGTTCTCATAACTTGCGGTACATCCACTGCATCCCGCTGTTACATTGAAGAGAACACCACTCGATATGTAGCAACGTCGTTATAAAAACCCATATGGAGGTGTGTTCTTTGTCGTATTCAACAGCGAAACCGCTGGTTTCTACCGGAATTTTTATCGCATTAGTGATAATTTTCACTCATATTTTTGCCATTCAGACACCGTTTGTCCGCATCAGCTTTGGCTTTTTGCCGATTGCCTTATTTGCGGCTCTATTCGGGCCGCTGCGTGCGGCTTTAATGGCAGCCGCCGCCGATCTCTTCGGGTGCCTGATTTTCTCCCCGGGACTTTTTTTCCCGGGATTTACCTGCAGCGCCGCCCTTTCCGGCCTCGTTTATGGGTACTTCTTCTATAAAAAAGAGATCACCATCAAACGGTCTGTCATGGCCTGCGGCCTAGTTTTTTTGGCAATTGATCTGGGTCTCAATACGCTTTGGCTGGTTCTGCTGTATCAAAAAGCAGCATCCGCTTTTTTCCTGAGCCGTCTCTTGAAATCGGCCTTGCTGTTCCCGGCCCATGTAAGCTTGATTTTTATGCTCTCTAAGCCCCTCGGCGTTTTTCTGCCACGCCATTCAAGCCGTTAACCCAAAGGTTTGCTGCAAAAAAAATTTTTGCAGCAAATTTTTTGTTATAAACACAGACCATATATTCATTTATTTTACAATTGCAGGATTTAGCAAAAATCCTCAGAATATTTATCCTGTTATTAATTTTAAAAGGGGTTTTTATATGAATTGTGAATCTATCAGCAAAAAATTAGGTCTGGCCGCCGGCATAGCCGTCATCGGCGGGGCGCTGACCTTCAGCGCGCAGCCGCTTCCAACGGCCTCTGCCGCCGGCTGGGGCAGCCTCGTCGGCGCTGGCGTTCAGTACGTCCAGCTCAACAAGGAAATCAAGTATTACAACAATGACGGACGCGATGAATACTTCCAGCAGCTCAAAGAACAATACGGCGTCAATGAGGATTCGTATCTCAATGAACGCCTGAGCGGTATTATGACGAACCTTTCCGCTTCCATTGCGGCCAAGGATCCTTCCATCAGCAGCAAGCCTTACAATTATTTCGTCAACACGGACAAAACCTTCAACGCCTTTTGCTCTTTGGGACATAATATGAGCGTCAATACCGGCTTGTTTGATCTGCTCTCCAATACGGATGAAATCGCCGTCGTCATCGCCCATGAAATGGGCCATGGACAAAAAGATCATCCGGCCAAGAGCTTCCAAAAATCCATGCCATATGAACTGATTGCAAAAATTTACGCCGCTTCCCAGAATAATTCTGGTTCGAATATGGCTGCCGGCGTCTTCGCCAACTATGCTACGGCTACGCAAGTGACCAAGCCCCAGGAATGGGAAGCCGATAACCTAGCCTTTGATTACATCACCGGTGCCGGCTACAATCCCGGTGCCTGTGCAGCGGTTTGGCAGCGCGTTATCGAAAAACAGGGTGAGTCCTCAACCAATTTCGTCGGGGAAATTTTTTCGCCCTCTGATCATCCGTCCAACGACGACCGCCGCGCCAACTACAGCAAAAAGCTTACGGAGTACAGCAATGCTGTTGTGACCGTAAAAGATGGCGTTGTCAAAGTCCATGATAAAGTCTTTATCACGGCCGGCGACTGCGAAGGCCTCAGCGGCAAAGAACGGGCCTATTTGATTGCCGGCAACTTAGCCGCCGTTTACCATAACAACAAAACCGCTCCGGCCGCTTATGCCGACGACAACGGTACCGTCTATCTCGGCGAACAGGCCATCTTGACCGCCCAGGCCAGTGATCCTCCAGCTGCGGATCTCGTCGGACAATTGAATCAGATTAAATAAGACAAAACACCCGCTGAGATAGGCTTTTCTCAGCGGGTGTTTTTTATGTTCTATATGAAGGTGCGGATTTAACTTATTTCTTTAACAGATCGGCTCCAGCAATTCCCGGCTGCGTCATTTCGGCCGGCGAAAGGATGTGATCCATGTCTGCTTTGGTCAGCAAACCTTTTTCCAGGATGATTTCGCGGATTGGACGGCCTGTGGTATAAGCCGCTTTAGCGAGCATCGAAGAATTTTCGTAACCGATATGCGGCAGCAAGGCGGTTACAATGCCAACGCTCTTATCGAGCCATTCAGCACATTGTTTTTCATTTGGCTGCAATTCGATGAGCAATTTGTCAACAAAAGTATTGACTGCATTTGTCATATAACGCATGGAATTGAATAAGTTAAAGGAAATAACCGGTTCCATTACGTTGAGTTCAAACTGGCCGTTTTCTACGCCAAGCGTCACTGCTAAATCATTGGCAATGACCTGGTAGCAAGACTGGTTCAGCACTTCAGCAATAACAGGATTTACTTTGCCTGGCATAATCGAAGAACCCGGCTGACGTGCTGGCAGCTTTAATTCATTAAAGCCGCAGCGAGGGCCTGATGCCATCATGCGGAAGTCATTGGCCATCTTGATCAAAACAAGTGCCGTCACTTTAAGGGCTCCGGAAACATCGGCAAAACCATCCGTATTGTTGGTTGCATCAATGAGATTATCAGCAGTAACAAACTTTTCACCAGTGATTTCCGACAGAGCTTTGGCAACTTCCTTGATGTAAGCCGGTTCTGCATTTAAGCCAGTGCCGACAGCGGTTGCTCCCATATTGATGGTATGAACGCCATCCACAGCCCATTCGATGCGCTTGATGCCGCGGCGAATCGAAGATGCATACGATGCCATTTCCTGACCCAGGGTAACCGGTACAGCATCTTGCAAATGCGTACGGCCCATTTTGAGAATGTCTTTGTAGGCAACAGCTTTCTTTTCTAATTCGTCAACCAAACGGTTTAACGCTGCGATAAGCGGTTTGCTCTTGTTGATAACACAGACTTTTATGCCCGTCGGGAAAGAATCATTCGTCGACTGTGCCATATTGGCATGATTGTTCGGGGAAATGATATCATAACGGCCTTTTGCTTCGCCGATGAGTTCTAATGCGCGGTTTACGAGAACTTCGTTTGTATTCATGTTTACCGAAGTACCAGCACCACCCTGAATCGGATCTACTGGGAACTGATCAATGAATTTGCCGCTGATAACTTCATCCGCTGCTGCGATCAAAGCCTTCGCTATTTTTGCATCCAGACGACCTGTCGCCATATTGGCTGTAGCCGCTGCTTTTTTTACAGTTGCCATAGCTTTAATAAAGTCCGGATCCAGCTTCTCGCCTGTGATATTGAAGTTTTCCTTAGCGCGGAGCGTCTGTACGCCATAATATACTTCGTCCGGTACTTCCATTTCGCCTAAAAAGTCATGTTCTTTTCTCATTTTACATCCCTAACCTTTCTTTAAGAGCCCAGGGTTTTTATAACCTTCTGAATTCAACCACTATTTATGTTGTTTATGGTTTAATTACCCTATGCCCGTATTGTATCATGTATACAAAATACAGGCAAGGCTTTTTTTCATTTTTTTTCAAACAGACAAAAACCTATGAAATCCTAGAAAAAACACGCTATAATAGGGTGTATACCCCATGGTAAATAGGGTGTATACTATAAGTTATTTAGGAGGATTTTATGTGGTATAAATATCGAACATCCATCATCATTGGCAGCAGTTTTGCACTGTTGTTTTCGATGTTTTGGTTTTTCCAATCCCTGGCTTTTATCGTGTTTCTTTCTCTGCTGTTAAACTTATTGCTGAACGCATCGGTCGAACGGCTCGCCAAACGAGTGCCGCGCCCTTTGGCCGCCGCCGTAGTCTTATTGACATTTCTGGCACTGGTGATCGGTTTTTTGGCCATGGTATCCCGTTCTTTTATCCCGACCTTCACGAAATTCATCGCTGACATTCCGGAAATCACGGCAAATCTGCAAATCCTGCCCGATTTTTTGTTTTCCGATTTCATCACCCAGGAACTCAAAGGCCTGCTAAGTGAATTGACCACCTTCAGCATTGCTGCGTTAAAATCATCCTTATCGATCCTGATCAGCCTGTTCAACAAGTTTCTTGATCTCGTGCTCATACTCTTCATGACTTTTTATCTGTTGAAAGATGGCGACGATATCAAGAACTATTTGGCAAAATTGTTTCCGCACAAGGATTATCCGCGCATCATTTCGCTGTTTGACAACATCCTGCAGGCGCTCAAGGATTATATCCGCAGCCAGATCGTAATCTGTCTGCTGACTGGCAGCATTGTTTTCATTTACTTCACCTGCCGCGATCTGCCTTATGCTTCGGTATTTGCTGTATTGTCGGGCATCAGCGAATTCGTTCCCGTCATCGGCCCTACCATAGCTTCGGCCTTCGGTGTGGTTTTGACCACCACGCAGGCTCCGCTCCTGGCCCTGCAGACGCTGACCTTTTATGTCATCTTGACGCAGGTCAATCACAATTTCGTTTACCCGTATTTGATCGGCAAGTCCTTAAACCTGCATCCGCTGGCGATCATCCTCAGCATCATCTTCGGCGGTGAGCTGCTCGGCGCGGCCGGCATGTTTCTTGCAGTTCCGGCTACGGTGATCATTAAGCTCGTCATCGAAGATATCTACCGGGATAAGCTCAGCACGCATAAAAAGGCAAAACCGTTTATTGCCAAGCAATAAACGGCATAAAAAAGCAGGACCGCAAATTTTTGCCGGTCCTGCTTTTTTCGTTTTCCAAAATCCGCTGACACAGCGAAAGCTATTCGATCTGCCCGGCGTATTCAACTCCCCGAATTTCCTTTACGGCATTTTGCGCATCGACCATGACGACCAAAGGCACATGCGCCGCAGCTTCCGCTTCTTCCATAAAGGCATACGACATGATGATGACGACATCCCCCGGCTGCACCAAGCGGGCTGCCGCGCCGTTTAAGCAGATGACCCCCGAACCAGGCGTACCAGCAATGACATAGGTCTCCAGACGAGAGCCGCTGTTGTTGTCAACGACTTGAACCCGTTCATTGGGCAGAATATTTGCCGCCTGCATGAGCTTTGCATCAATTGTAATGCTGCCCATATATTGAAGATTCGCTTCTGTAACAATGGCACAGTGAATTTTCGATTTAAGCATATTCAATAGCATACGTTCAAGCCTCCAGAATCGTATTGTCGATCAGGCGCACGGCGCCGATTTTTACAGCAATAGCCAAAATGGCCGTTTCATTGACAACCGTCATTTCTCTTAAATCAGGAAACGAGTAAAGCTCTACATAATCCAACTCGGCCAATTTTTCATTTTGAATATGCTGGCGAACGATAGCCCTAAGATCTTCTGCCTGTAGTTGACCGCTTTTATAGGCCTTTTCCGCCTTCTGCAAACTCTGCGACAGAACCAGCGCCGCTTCTTTTTCAGCCGCGGAAAGATAGGCATTGCGCGAACTCAGCGCCAGGCCATTTTCCGCGCGCATAATCGGCACCATTTCAACCACCACTGGCAAATTCAAGTCGCGGACAAATCGCTTGATGACAACAACCTGTTGTGCATCCTTTTGGCCAAAAAACGCCCGGTCTGCCTGCGTAATATTCAGCAGCTTGGTTACTACCGTCGCCACGCCGCGAAAATGTCCGGGCCGTTTGGCCCCGCAAAGTTTTCCCGTGCTATCGTCTTCTACCGTAACATATGTTGCATAACCGGCCGGATACATTTCTGCCGGCGCGGGATGAAATACAGCATCCACCTGGGCGCTGGCAAGTTTTTCGCAGTCAGCGGCAAAGTCGCGCGGATAAGCAGCATAGTCTTCATTGGGGCCAAACTGCATCGGATTAACGAAGATGCTGGCTATGACAACATCACATTTCGCTTTGGCCGCCTGCATCAACTGCAGATGCCCTGCATGCAAAGCCCCCATCGTCGGCACCAAAGCAACAGTCTTACCGGATTTTTTCATTTCTTTTACGTATGCCTGTGTTTCAGCAATGGTCAGCAATGTGTTCAATTTCATTTTCAGCTCTCCCTCCGTATAGTTTTTCCAAAACTTTCATCGCCAATCGCAAATCCATGCTCTTCTGCCGGAAAAGTCCGCTGCACAACTGCCACTTTATAAGCTTCGACAGCCGATAGCATGACGGTCTTGAGATCAGCGAATTGCTTGACAAACTTCGGCGTAAAATCCGCATACATGCCCAGCATATCATTGACGACGAGCACCTGCCCATCGCAAACATTACCAGCACCGATACCGATGGTCGGCACGCGAACCACAGCCGTTATCTTTGCCGCGAGTTTGGCCGGAACGCATTCCAGGGTAATCGCCGTAACACCAGCATCGCTCAAAGCCTTGGCATCCGCGATGAGCTGTTGCGCTGTCTGCGCATCCCTGCCCTGCACCTTAAACCCGCCCAGCTGGTTTACCGACTGCGGCGTAAGGCCAAGATGACCAACGACCGGAATGCCCGCGACAACCATCTTCCTGACAGCTTCCACCACTGCCTGGCCACCTTCCAGCTTGACCGCCTGCGCCCCGGTTTCCTTCATGATCCGGCCGGCATTGCGCAGCGCTTCCTCCGGGGATACCTGATAGGACATAAATGGCATATCCACGACCACAAAGGAATATTTAGCACCACGACAGACGGCCTTCCCATGATGGATCATGTCTTCCATTGTCACCGGCAGCGTTGAATCGTAGCCGAGCACGACATTTCCCAATGAATCGCCGACGAGGATCATATCCACCTGCGCCGCATCAAGCAAACGCGCCATGCTGTAGTCATAGGCGGTCAGCATGGTGATCGGCGTCTTCGTCTTTTTTCGCTGCTGCAGCGTAGCTGTTGTCACACGATAATTATTCATATTTCCCTCCAAAAAATTATTTTTGGGCAAAATAAAAGCCTTCCGGCAAACTTAGCCGAAAGGCAGACGTATACATATCCTATGATTTTCACCTTTCTGTCTCAGTCTACATCAGATCTAAGCAGATTAAACGTATCCAGTTTTCAAGGCTTGTCGAAAAGTATAATTCAATCATCTGATATTATCTTCATTTGCCACAAGTGCATGGTAGCATATTCTGCCGCAAAATGCAACTACCGCTGCACCGCTGGTTTTTTATGTGCAACATAGCGGTAATAAACGGCAATGCCGATCATGAGGAGCATCGGCCCCGTAAATAAAAATACGGATCGTATACCGAACATCGTGCTGATAAAGCTGCCAACCAAAGGCCCCACCATTGAACCGGATTGATTGGCCGTGGTCATCAAGCCAAATACCCGGCCCCGGAAAGCCGCATCGGTCGACTTAACCAGCATGGCACTGACGGCCGGATTCGCCCCAACAAAAAACAAGCCAAAGAAGAATTGCAAAACAGCGAAGCCCTTGACGGTTTCGGGGAAATACTGCAGGAAATTAAATAAACCCGCCCCGCAGAAGGCCAGCACTAAAACGATGAAGTAGCTCCGGCGCTGGCCAAAAGTTCCCCAAAAAGTCGTTGACAGGGCGCCCGCAATCCCGCCCAAGCTGAAGACAATGCCCGATGTCAGTATGACATTATCCATGGACCCCTGAATTTGTGCAATGTAAAGCGTAATGACCGGCTGCAGCACCATATTGGAAAAACTGATGATAAAGGCCAAAACGAGCATTTCCATCAGCACACGATTGTGCAGCGCATACTTCATATCCCCTAATATACTCTGATCTTTCGGCATTGCCGGCGAATCCGCTGCCAGCTGTACTGGCGGTGCCGGTTCCTTGACCACAATCGCCACCAGGAGCACCACAAAAAGCAACACCACACCGGCGAGCATGAAGGACGCCCGCATGCCGATCACATGGGCAATGGCACCGCCGAGCAACGGTCCCAAAACGCTGCCGATGATGACGCCCGTCTGCACCACCCCGAGGCTATAGCCCAGTTTATCCTGCGGTGCACTCATCGAGGCAATCGCCAGTGCGGCCGGCAAAAATCCATTGGCAACGCCCTGCAGAACCCGCACCCAAAACAGCTGCTCGGGACTCGTGACCACGCCGCCTAAAAAATAAACGATGGCCAAACCGATTCCCGCCCGAATGGCCATCAAACGCTTGCCACCCTTATCGGCCATTTTTCCCCAAAGCGGCGCCATGATCGCCGCAACAAAAAAGGTCACGGAAAAAACAATTCCCGACCACATGGCTACATTTTGTTCACTTACGCCTAATTCCAGTAAATACATCGGCAAAAAAGGAACCAGCATCGTATAGCCGGCCGATGTACAGCCCACACTAAAGGCCAAAACAAAAACATTTCTCTTCCAATTCAATTCTTTCACCTGCACACTTTCACTGTTTTTGATCATCTCTATTTAAAGATACTTTATTTATTTTAAATTGCTCGATTATTATAGTAAACTTAATTTCCAAAGTCAATCCAATAAAATCCGAGCCGGAACTCTTCTGTTTTTTAACAGGATTTCGTCCGTCCTTTGTCTAACTATACAAATATAATATACATTTATTTCAGAAAGAAGTTGCTTTATGATACACCTTGAAAACCTCCTGACCGAAAGCAGCAATCCGGCCAGCAAAAATCTCGACAAAGTTCCGACTTTAGAACTTGTAAAAATCATCAACCAAGAAGACAAAAAAGTCGCCCTGGCGGTCGAAACAGTTCTGCCGCAAATCGCTGCTGCCATTGACAGCATTGCCCAACGGCTCCAGGCTGGCGGCCGCCTTTTTTATATCGGAGCCGGCACCTCCGGGCGCCTCGGCATCCTGGACGCGTCTGAATGTCCGCCTACCTACGGCATCGAACCGGAAATTGTCCAGGGAATTATCGCTGGCGGCTATCGCGCAATCTTCAAAGCACAAGAAGGTGCGGAAGATTGCGCCGAACTGGCCGCCGCGGATTTAACGGCAAAAAAACTGTGCAACCATGATGTCGTCGCCGGGCTGGCTGCTTCCGGTCGAACACCCTATGTTCTCGGCGCTCTGCGTTTTGCAGCAAGCTGCGGCGCGGAAACGATTGCTATCAGCTGCAATCCCAATTCAGCCATTGCCAAAGAAGCGCATATTGCCATCACCGCTGCGGTCGGCCCTGAAGTTGTTACCGGTTCGACTCGCATGAAAGCGGGCACAGCTCAAAAAATGATTCTGAACATGCTCTCCACCGGAGCTATGGTTCGGCTCGGCAAAGTTTATGGAAACCTCATGGTTGACGTAAAAGCTTCCAATAAAAAGCTGGAGGAACGTGCCTGCCGCATTGTGATGGAAGCCACCGGTGCTGACCGCCTGCGCAGCCAGTCGGCCCTGCGAGCAAGCGGTGGACAGGCAAAACTGGCAATTTTTCTGCTCTTATCGGGGCTGGAACTTGAAGCCGCACGCCGTCTCCTAAACGAACATGACGGCTTTATCGGCCAAGCGCTCCGCGCCGCCAAAGATAGCCCCGCTACACGCAAGGAGGATTCCCATTGAACTACGAACAAACGGCCCGCACCATCTATGAAATCGTCGGCCCCAGCGAAAATATCCTCCAAGCCGAAAACTGCATGACCCGGCTCCGCCTCGTCTTAAAGGATAAAAGCGCCCTTGACCTTGCCGCGCTCAAAAAAATCCCCGGTGTACTCGGCGTCCATATCGCCGGTGAAGAGCTGCAGATCATTCTGGGGCCGGGACGCGTCATCCAGGTCCATGCTGCATTTTCAAGCTTATTGCAAAACACAGCGGACAGCATCTCCGGCCAGGCTAAACCGGAGATGGAAATCGGCTTAGGTGAAGAACTTCACGCAAAAATCCGGCAAAAAAATGCCACGCCATTCAAACTGCTGTTAAAAAGAATTTCCAGTATTTTTCTTCCATTGATACCGGCCTTCATCGCCTGCGGCCTTGTCACCGGCCTGCTCAATGTCCTCTTGAAATTTGACCCCGGGCTGGGGCACACCGCCAGCATACAACTGCTGCAAATTGCCGGCAGTGCGGCGTTTTGGGGCATCAATATCTTTGTCGGTGTCAACGCCGCCAAGGAATTCGGCGGCTCGCCGATGCTCGGCGGCACACTGGCCGTCATCATCAGCCATCCCGGTCTTGCTGACATTAAACTTTGGGGCGAACCCCTTTTGCCGGGACGAGGCGGCATCATCGCCGTATTGCTGGTCGTTGCCTTCTCCTCCTGGCTCGAAAAAAAGTTACACCGCAGCATACCGGAAATTTTTGACTTGTTTTTGACCCCGCTGCTAGTGATCTTACTCACCACTGCCGCGGCGATTTTATTGCTGCAGCCCATTGGCGGCATCATCTCCGAAAGCATCGGCGCGGCAGCGACAACAGCCGTAGCCAGTGGCGGCAGCCTGACCGGCTTCATCCTCGGCGGCACTTTTCTGCCGCTTGTCCTGACGGGATTGCATCAAGGGCTCACGCCGATACATGCCGAACTGCTGAATCGAAGCGGTGTCACAATTCTGCTGCCGATTCTGGCCATGGCCGGAGCAGGACAGGTCGGTGCCACCGCCGCAGTTTACTGCCGGACAAAAAACCCCCGGCTGAAAAGGATCATCCTTTCCGCTTTGCCAGTCGGCCTGATGGGCATCGGCGAACCACTGATTTACGGTGTCACGCTGCCCCTCGGCAAGCCCTTTATCGGGGCCTGCATCGGCGGTGCCTGCGGCGGTGCTCTACAGGCACTAAACTTCGTCGGCGCAACCTCAATCGGATTATCCGGTCTGCCGCTGGCAGCCAGCACCGATCATATTCCAGCCTATCTCCTCGGCCTGTTTACCGCTTATGGCACTGGTTTTTTGGCCACCTATGCCATTGGCTTCAACGATCCCGCAGAGTAATTCCGCCACGTACAATAAAACAGCAAAAGGGAGGTCTTTCCATGCAAACCGGCATAGCGATTTATCTAGGATTAGACAACACATTCGAAGAAAACATCGAGCTCATTGATACTGCCGCCCATTATGGAATTCAGCGTATTTTTACGTCCTTTCATATTCCGGAAACAGATCTGCCCGCATTCAAATCCCAGGTAGGCGCCATTTTCAAAACCGCAAAAAAGAAAAACATGGAGGTCATCAGCGATATATCCCCCACCATGCTCAATTTACTCGGCATTGATAAGTTCAGCCTGTCTTCGTTCCAATTTCTCGGCATCACGACGCTCCGGCTTGATTACGGCTACGGCAGCGATGAAATCGCCAAACTCAGCCGCAATGCACAGAAAATCCGCATTCAGCTCAACGCTTCAACCGTCACCCCCAAGATTCTCATGGAACTCGTAAAAAGCGAAGCAAATTTCGCCAATATTGATGCCCTGCATAATTTCTATCCGCGCGAAGGCACCGGCCTTTCCGAAGAAACCATTGTCCGCAAAAACGCCTTGCTGCACAAGGCTGGCATACGGGTCGGCGCCTTTATTCCCAGCCAAAACCGCCGGCGCTCACCGCTGAAAGAAGGTCTGCCAACGCTGGAAATGCACCGTGATTGTGATGTGAGTCTGGCTGCCAGGCATCTGACGGCCCTCGGCATCGACTCTATTTTCATCGGGGACTCTTTGCCTTCTGACCAAGAACTGCAGACTTTGTCCAATACCAAAGAAGACAGCATCACGCTCAAAGCCAAATTGCACACCGAAGATGTCTTTTTGCAAAATTTGCTGCGCTCAACCTTCACCTCCCGCATCGACGAAGCCCGCGATGCCATTCGCGCTCAGGAAAGCCGACTGCTGCTCGCTGACCATATCATTGAACCAGAAAACAATAAAGTCCGCTCCTACGGCGCCATCACCCTTGACAACAAGGATTACCTGCGCTATATGGGCGAACTTCAAATCATCAAGCGGCCGCAGCCGGCCGACAAACGCGTCAACGTCATCGGCAACCTTCTAAAAGAAGAAGAATTTCTGCTGAACTATATTATTCCCGGTCGCAAATTTTCCTTTGAATTCGTTTGAAGAACATTGTCTCAACCAATCGAAAATTTTCCAAAAGGATGATGTATGTCTTCTTTTTTTCCCGCTCGCATGGCCAGTGCCATCCCGAAGGTAAACACACCGACACGGCCAATCAGCATCATGATAATCAAGATGAACTTGCCATCCACCGTCAACGATGAGGTGATTCCTGTGGAAAGCCCCACCGTGGCAAAGGCGGAAACAACTTCATAGACGACTTGAATCAACGGCAGGTTTTCGGTTACGCAAAGGTACAAGGTTACAAAAAACACCAGGGTTGCCGCAATAAAAAACAGCGACAAAGCCTTGATGATGACTTGCTGCTCAATCGCGCGGGAAAATAAGCGAACCTCACTTTTGCCGCGAATCATGCTGCTGATGGAAGCGACAATAATGGCAAAGGTCGAGGTCTTAATCCCGCCGCCGGTAGAACCAGGTGAAGCGCCGATAAACATCAGCAGCACCACAAACAACAGTGAGGATTCCCCCAATAAGCCGTTATTGAACATCTGATAACCGGCCGTCCGGGCACTTGCCGATTGAAAAAAACTGGCCAGAATTTTACTTTGCAGCGGCAGCGAACCAATCGTTGCCGCATTGTCGTATTCCAGTAAAAGGATTCCGAACAGTCCCAACAGCAGCAAAAATGCCGTTGTCGACAGTACTACCTTGCTCTGCACCGTTAAGTTTCGCCAACGTCGCTTTTGCCAGACATCCGCCATAACGGCAAAGCCGATCCCCCCTAAAATGATCAGCCCGGCGATGGTTAAATTGACGATCGGGTCTTCAATATAGCGAAAGAATGTCGCACCGCCAAAAACATCGAACCCTGCATTGCAAAAAGCTGATACGGCATGCCAATAGCCATAATAGATGCCCTGCCAGCCATAATCGACCGCAAAGCGCAAGCCCAATATGGTTCCCCCAACAAATTCGATCAGAACCGTCACTTTAAAAATATAGAGCACGAGACGGACAACGCCCTGAACGGTCAGTTGATTCAATGACTCCTGTATCAGGAGCCGGTTGCTCAACTGAATCCGCCGGCCCAGCACAATCGCCATCAAAGTCGTCAAGGTCATAATCCCCAACCCGCCGATCTGGATCAATAAAATAATGACCATTTGCCCGAACAGCGAAAAATAATTTCCCGTATCCACGACGATCAATCCCGTGACGCATACCGCTGATGTCGCCGTAAACAGCGCATCGATAAAAGCCAGGGACTCCAGCCCCGACTTTGAGGCCTGTGGCAGCATCAAAAGCAGCGCGCCCAGCAAAATAACCGAAGAGTAACCGATCGTCAGAATCTGATAGGGATTGAGCTGCCAATGCGATATGTCAATAAAATTAGAAACACTTGGTGAATTCACTTTTCTTTGCTCGCTTTCCGTTTCAAATTTATCCTATTTATGTCTATTGGGGTATTATACCCTTTTTATCAAAATAAATCAGCAAAAGCGCAAATATTTGCCAGCCCACAGGCCGCCCGAACGAATCGTCAAGCCGACGATTCGTTCGGGCGTTTTTTTGCATTCTGCCCCGTAAATGGAACCTGCCGCACAACGAGCTCCTTTTATAAAAACTGCAGCAGGACAAAGAGCCCCCCGCCGACAATCGCGCCGACAATCGAACCATTCATGCGGATCCACAGCAAATCCTGCTCTACCTTGCCGTAAATCAACGCATTGATCTGTTCATCGGTCATGCTCTGCAAGGCGGCGGCGGCAATATCGCCGACCATGAGCTGCGCCTTCAGGGCCGTCCGTCCAACCAAATCGTATAAAAAATGATCCACGGTTTCCTGTATAGCCGTATCCCTTTTCAAAACTTCCAGCCCATTATCAATTTCCATCTCAATCAGATGGATCAGCGGGGAAGAAATCACCAATGCTGTTCCCGGCGCAGTCGGCCGTAAAAGCTGCTGCAGCAAATCCTTCAGGCATTGCTCAATGGCTGGCTGAAAGCTGATATTGTCGAGCAGATCATCACGCCAGCCATCCATGAAGCGCTGCCATTCTTCCTGCTGCAACAAATTTGCCACCGCACTGCGCAGTGCCGCAAGCAGCTGGTTTCGCACCGGATTTTTTTCGTCCGACAAGTCCTGCAGCTGCTGCAACACCTGCCGCTGCAGAATTCCAGCCGTCTCGGAAAAATTAACAATATTTGACATTTCCGCCAGTACGCTGAACAAGGATGCCAGAGAATTACCGCGAACCTTTTCCTGGCGAAAATCTTCCAACAGTTTCTGGATTTTCGCCAGGCCTTTTTCGCCGGCCAATGTATCCTGTGCCATCTGCAATCCCATCGACAGCCATGCTTGGTCACGGCCGCTTTGCATCAGCCATTTGCCAACGCCGTCATAAAAAGCCGCCTGCGGCAACTGCCGTAAAAACGCTTTGAGGTCTTTCTCCCAGGTTTTCGCAAGCTGCGCCAAATCCATCTGTCTGGCCATATGTTCAATGTACTGTAGAATAAACCCGGCTAACGCGGCCTTTTTCTCGGCCGACTCCAGCCAATGCAGCATGATATGCAGGAAATTCACACTCTTGATCCTCTGAAAAATACTTTTTTTTGAAAAGAATTCTTCCTGAACCATCCGCACGCAAGATAACGTAAACTGCTCACGCCGCCGCGGCAAAATGGCCGTATGATATGGAAAGCCCAACGGCTTTTTGAACAGCGCCGTCACGGCAAACCAATCCGCCACGCCACCGATCAAGGCCGCTTCTGCACAAAAAGACAGGCCACGAGCCAGTACGCTCGCCGGATTATTCAGTTTAAAGACAAGTGCCACCACAAACAGCACAGTTGCAACGGCCAGCGTCTTATCCGCCTTATTCCCCCAAGACATCAGCTCCACATCCTTTCCGCCATAAAGGTCATGACATACAACAGCATGCCGACCAGGGCGCCAATCAACGATCCATTGATGCGGATCATCTGCAGATCATCGGCAATGCGCGCTTCCACAAATTCAACCAAAGCTCCATCCGAAAAAGCATGGAGACGCTCGCGAATCACTTGCAGAACAAAACCGTGTTTGCTGCAGATAAAGCTTTCCAGGCCAGCTTTCAGGCGATGGTCCAACTCGTGCTGCAGCGATTCATCCACGGCCAATTGGTCAATGCGTGCATCGATAAAGATGTTGATGCCACGCTCAGCGGACAACATGTCCTTGCGGGTTCCCTTCAATTGCCTGTCCAGATAATCGGCAATGCGCTCGGCAATTGGCAATTTATTTTCCACAAGATCTTTTTCCCAATCCATTATCAAGCGCCGATACTGCGGGTTTTTTGCCAGTCCAGCCACTTGCTCGGTCAACCATTTTCCCAGACGCTGGCGCACGGCATGTTCCGGGTCCTTCAAGCCTTCAATATAGCGAAGCAACTGCCCCGTGACAATCTCCGCCAGCCGTTCATCCGACAGATCAAACATATCCAGCATCAGCTTGCGGCTGGTAGAACCGCTTTCGTAATCTGCTTTTATCGCCGCGACATTCTTCTGCAAAATCGCCTGTACTGCGGGGTCTAAAATCAATTGCCCGGCATGATCGACGATAAACTCCATTGCCCTGTCGCTGTATTTCGGCTGCATCGACTCCCGCAGTACCTGCAGGCCGATTTCAGGCAGGTCGATTTTCCCCAGGCTGTTTTTTACGGTTCCGGCCAATTCCCGGCCGATTCTTTTCGTATCCATCTCCGCCAGCACCGCATCGACAAACTGATTTACCGCTTGCTTTAATTTTTCACGTCCATCGTATTTATTCAAATACTGCAGGATCATTTGCACCAGATCTTCCCGGCGCACGACTTTCATCATATTGGCAACGCTCAGCAGATCACTGCCAGCAAATTCCACCAATGCCTGCATCAAGCGTTCGCGATTGCGCACCAGAATTTCCGTCCGGTAGGAGATGCCCAACGGTTTATGAAAAAGTGCTGTCACGGCAAACCAATCCGCCAGCCCCCCGATCATTGCCGCCAGACAGCCGCTGTTCAAAAGGCCACCGAAAAAGCTGGCGGCATATGGATATGTTCCGGCAAATCCCGCCACGCTCAAGATAAGCGCACTGGTTGCCTTATAAGATTTACGCATTATTTCACCCTCGAATCCCCGCACATAATATAAGACCACGCTGAAAAAGCGCAGCTATTTTTTCTTTACTGTGCATAGTATATTTCGCTTTAAAACTTAAATTATCCTCCATGACAAAAGCAAAGGCACTGCAAACTTTTCCGCTTGCAATGCCTTCGCTTAAGACAATCTGTTTTTAAAATCTTCATAGCCAAAACGCCGCACGATTTTGGTCTGGCCAGACGAATCGACAGCGGCAATCGTCGGCAGCGGCATGCCATTGAAGGTATTGTTTTTGACCATGGAATAAATCGCCATATCGCAAAAACCCAGCCGATCCCCGATCGCCAGAGGCGCATCAAACGAATAATCGCCAATGTTGTCACCAGCCAGACAGGTTGGCCCGCCAAGGCGGTAGGTATAGGGCTTTTCTGCAGGTTCACCGGCTCCGATAATCTGCGGCCGATAGGGCATCTCCAATACATCCGGCATGTGACAAGCCGCCGAGGTGTCGAGGATTGCCGTCTTCATGCCGTTTTCAACGATTTCCAAAACCGTCGTGACAAGAAAACCCGCATTGAGTGCCACAGCTTCGCCTGGTTCCAGATAAACCTCCACATCGTATTTCGCCTGTATCCGACGGATGCAGGCAATCAAGCGCTCCACATCATAGTCGGCCCGCGTGATATGATGCCCACCACCGAAATTGAGCCATTTCATCTGGTGCAGCCATTTGCCGAATTTCGCTTCTACAGCAAGGAGCGTTTCTTCCAGGGCATCCACATTTTGCTCGCAGAGCGTATGGAAATGCAGCCCGCTGAGTCCCGCCAATTCCTCCGGCTGAAAATTTTCCAAGGTGACGCCAAAGCGCGACCCGGGCGCACACGGATCGTAGATGCCATGTTCCTGCGTCGAGCACTCCGGATTGATGCGCAGGCCGCATTCGCGGCCCGCCGCTAACGCCTGCTCACGAAACTTTTTCCACTGGGAAAAAGAATTATAGACGATATGATCACAAATCTGCAGGATCTCGGCAAATTCTTCTTCCTTATAGGCCGGCGAAAATATATGATTCTGTCCGGACATCTCTTCGTGCCCCAGCCGGGCCTCAAATAAGCCGCTGGCAGTCACGCCGGCAAGATATTGGCCGATCAGCGGATAAAAGTAAAACATGGAAAACGCTTTCTGCGCGAGCAGAATATGACAGCCGGTCGCATCGGCAACCCGCTTCAATACCACAAGGTTTTTTTTCAGCAAATTCTCTTCAACAACATAACATGGCGTTGGCAGACTCTGCCACTCTTTCTTTAACTCCATGTTCAATCCACCAATTTGGGCGCAAAGCTTTCCTGCCATGGCAAGCCCCATTGATTTAAAGCAGCCATAAACGGATCCGGATCAAACTCTTCAATATTGAAGACGCCCGGCTTCTTCCATGTGCCGTTCATGACGAGCATCGCACCGATCATCGCTGGCACGCCGGTCGTATAGGAAATGGCCTGGGAGCCGACTTCTTTGAAACATTCCTGGTGATCGCAAACATTGTAAACATAATACGTCTTGTCGACGCCGTCTTTTTTCCCCTGGAAGATGCAGCCGATATTCGTCTTGCCGACCGTCCGCGGGCCAAGGCTCGCCGGATCCGGCAGAACAGCTTTTAAGAACTGCAACGGCACGATTTGCTTGCCTTCAAACTCAATCGGCTTAATTGAAGTCATGCCAACATTTTCGAGGCATTTTAAATGCGTCAGATAGCTTTGTCCAAAGGTCATAAAGAAACGAATGCGCTTGATCCCCTTAATGTTGAGGCCCAAAGATTCCAATTCTTCATGGTGCAAGAGGTACATATCCTTTTCCCCAATTTCCGGAAAGTCATAGGAACGTTTTATTTCCATCGGTTCCGTTTCGATCCATTTGCCATTTTCCCAATAACTTCCCTTTGCCGAAACTTCCCGAATGTTGATTTCCGGATTGAAATTGGTCGCAAACGGATAGCCGTGGTCACCGGCATTACAATCCAAAATATCAATATAATTTATTTCATCAAAGTAATGCTTCATGGCATAAGCACTGAACACACCCGTTACGCCAGGATCGAAGCCACTGCCAAGAAGTGCGGTAATGCCGGCTTTTTCAAAGCGCTCACGATAATCCCACTGCCATTTGTATTCGAATTTCGCCGTATCCAGCGGTTCGTAGTTCGCTGTATCCACATAGTTGGTCTTCGTTGCCAGGCAGGCATCCATAATCGTCAGATCCTGATATGGCAGAGCCAAATTCAATACGACATCCGGTTTTACTTTTTCGATCAAGGAAATGAGCTGCTTTACATCATCGGCATCTACCTGTGCCGTTGTAATCTTAGTCCTGCCGCCTGCTAATTGTGCTTTCACCGCATCACACTTGCTCTTGGTACGGCTGGCAATGCAGATCTCCTCAAAGACTTCGCTGTTTTGGCAGCATTTGTGAATCGCTACGCCGGCTACACCGCCGCAGCCGATAATTAAGGCTTTTCCCATAATGTTTGTCCTCCTGTTTTTAGGTGATTTTATTCTTCGCTTTCCTTCATATGAGGTTTTTCCAATACCAGCAGGATTTCCCGCAGGATTTTCAACGCCACCGCCGTGGATGTTCCGCTTTGATCATACGGCGGGGAAAGTTCATTGATATCGCAGCCGACAACCTGCAGATCCGCTAGTTCGCGGATTGCGGACAAAAGCTGTAAAAATGAAACGCCGCCAGCTTCCGGTGTTCCCGTCCCTGGAAAAATTGACGGATCCAACACATCGAGATCCAGCGTGAAATACACCGGCTTCCCCTGCAGTTCTTTAATGACGTCTTCCAGACCCTCAAAATCAAATTTTCGCGTCCATACATGTTTTTCGCCCCAGCGGAACTCCGCACGCTCGCCACTGCGAATGCCGAACTGGAAGATGCGGCCATCGCCGACCAGATCCCAGACGCGGTGCAGCACCGTAGCATGTGACAGCTTTGCTCCAAGATAATCATCGCGCAGATCCGCATGCGCATCAAAGTGCAGGATGTGCAGATTCGGATATCTTTTCACGGCTGCCCGTACGGCACCGAGCGTGACCAAATGTTCGCCGCCGATCATCAGCGGCAGTTTGCCATCCGCCAGGATGTTGTCGGCAAACGACTCGATTGCCCCCAGAGCATTTTCAACATCGCCAAAGCAAAGTTCCAGATCCCCGCCGTCAAAAACAGCCGTATCCTCCATATCAAGATTCTGATACGGGCTGTAGGTCTCCAAGCCATAGGACTCGGCCCGCATGGTTCGGCTTGCAAAGCGCGTGCCCGGACGGTACGATGTCGTCGAATCGAACGGCGCACCGAACAAGACAATCCTAGCTGCCGCATATTCCTTATCGCAAGCCAAAAAAGTTTCTACATTTTTATTCAACATCGCGCATCATTTCCTCCACATAATTGGGCAAAGCAAAGGAACCGACGTGAAGCTGCGTATTATAATAGCGCGTCTTCAGTCCCAGAGTATTCCATTTCACCCGATTGAGATCTTTTACTGGATGGTATTTCTTCGAAGCAAAGCCAAACAGCCAATGCCCCGACGGATACGTCGGAATATGCGCCTGATAGACGCGGCTGATGGGAAAGGATTCAACAATCCGCTTATGGGCCCGCTGCATCGCATAGGCGTCTTCGGCATAAAATGGACTTTCATGCTGATTTACCATGATGCCATCTTCTTTCAAGGCCTTATAGCAGTTGCCGTAAAACTCCTTGGTAAAGAGGCCTTCGCCCGGTCCGAAAGGATCCGTCGAATCGACAATAATTAAATCATATAGGTTTTCGCAGTGCCGAATGAATTTCAAACCATCCTCAAAGTGAAAATGCAGGCGCTTGTCGCTGAAACACCCTGCGGTTTGCGGTAAATACTTCTTGCAGACCTCAACGACCAGCTCATCGATTTCCACCAGATCCACCGATTCCACAGTCGGATAGCGCAGGAGTTCCCGGCAGGTTCCCCCGTCGCCGCCGCCGATCACCAGAATTTTTTTTGCCAGGGGATTTACCGCCATCGGAACATGCACGATCATTTCATGATAAATGAATTCATCTTTTTCCGTGAGCATCATATAGCCATCGAGCGTCAAGAAACGGCCAAATTCCGGAGAATCAAAAATGTCGATCCGCTGAAATTCCGACTGCCCCGCATACAGCTGCCTATCCACTTTAATGGAAAAATTTACATTCGCCGTGTGTTTTTCCGTAAACCACAGTTCCATATCAATCAGCTCCCACCATAACATTCAAATGTTCTATATTCATGTCTTCCGGGCCCGTAAGCGAGCAGCCTTTTTCCTTTGCATAACTTATATAGTCGAGAATTTCCTGCGTAATCAATTCCCCCGGCGCCAAAATTGGTATTCCGGGCGGATAGCACATGACGAATTCACTGCAGACCTTACCGGCAGTCGCCGCGATCGGCAGCGCCCATTTTTCACCGTAAAAAGCATCCTGTGGCGTCGCAATCACCCGCGGATTTATGTATTCGGCTTCAAGCATCCCCGTCTTATCCTTTTTGTGATTCCGCCGTATTTCCGCCAGCGCACTGACCAACCGCTCAATGTCTTTCGGCCGGTCACCGATCGACACATAGGCCAGCAAATTGCCGATATCCCCGAATTCAGCCTGGATATCATATTCGTCGCGTAGGATATCATAAACCTCAATTCCCGCCAAACCGATCTCCAGCGTATGGATGGACAGCTTGGTCACGTCAAAATCGAAGATGGAATCCCCATTGATGAGCTCACGGGCATAGGCATAATAATCGCCAATCTGGTTGATTTCATCCCGGGCGTATTGCACGAGATCAATCACCTGGTCAAAGACCTTTGGCCCCTGCACCGCCAGATTGCGGCGGGAAATATCCAGGCTGACCATCAACAGATAAGATCCACTCGTGGTCTGCGTCAAATTGATGATCTGCCGCACATAGCCTTCATGGATTTGGGGCCCGATCAGCAAAAACGAACTTTGCGTCAGGGAACCGCCAGACTTATGCATGCTGATAGCGGCCATATCGGCTCCGGCTGCCATAGCCGAAAGCGGCAACTTGTCACTGAAATAAAAATGCGTGCCGTGTGCCTCGTCGGCCAGGACCAGCATGCCATGCGCATGCGCCAGCTCGGTTATCGAACGCAAATCCGAGCAGATGCCGTAATAGGTCGGATTGTTAACCAGCACCGCCTTGGCATCCGGATTTTCCCGGATTGCCCTGGCGACATCACTGACGCTCATCCCCAACGCAATTCCCAACGTCGGATCCATTTGCGGATTCACATAAACGGGCACCGCCCCGCATAAAATCATCGCATTGATCGCACTGCGGTGAACATTGCGCGGCAGAATGATCTTATCCCCCTTCTTACATGCCGTCAGCACCATGCTCTGCACCGCCGAAGTCGTTCCGCCAACCATGAAGAATGCATGGCTGGCTCCGAAGGCATCCGCCGCCAGCGCCTCAGCATCCTTGATTACGGAAATCGGATGGCAGAGATTATCGAGTGGTTTCATCGAATTCACATCGACGGACAGGCATTTTTCGCCGAGGAAATCGGCCAATTCCGGATTGCCCCGGCCTCTTTTATGCCCTGGAACATCAAACGGCACAATCCGCATCGTTTTAAACTTCTTCAAAGCTTCCAAAACAGGCGCTCTGTCCTGCAACTTTCTATCCATTCCCACATTTCTCCCTTTTAAAACACGTTTGTCCCGCTGAAAATCTCAATCATTTCCCGCCGCAAACTGTTGCTGATCTCCAGGCGCATTTTCGGCGGAATCTCATAAATATCGGTATTAAACAGATAGTTTTGCAGTTCCGGTTCCTTGAGCAGCATTTTCGTATGAAATAAATTGGCCTGGTACATATTGATATCCACTGCATCATATTTATCCAAGGTTTCCTTTTTTACATAATCTTGAATTGAGGTGATGCGATGATCCATAAACAGTTTTTTCCCTGTTACATCGCGGGTAAAGCCGCGCACCCGGTAATCCATCGTGATGATGTCCGAGTCAAAATTTCCAATCAGATAGTCGAGCGTGCGCAACGGCGTGATTTCCCCGCAAGTTGCGACATCAATGTCAACGCGGAAGGTAGCAATACTCGTATCTGGATGAAACTCCGGATAGGTATGTACCGTCACATGGCTTTTGTCCAGATGGGCCACTACCGCATCCCGATAAGTAAGCGCGGCATCGACCGGACTCTTGTACCCATTCGGAACCATGTTTCCCTCGGCTATCAAAAAAGTAACACTGGCACCTTGAGGATCATAATCCTGTTTTGATACATTCAGCACATGCGCCCCGATCATTTCCGTCACGTGGAATAAAATCTTCGTCAAGCGATCCGAATTGTACTGCTCATCGACATAGGCAATATAATCCTTCTGCTCCCTGGCACTTTTTGCATAACACACATCATAAATATTAAAGCTCAATGATTTTGTCAAATTATTAAAGCCATATAACTTTAATTTTTCATCCACGCCTTTGCCCTTCTTCCTATCTAAGTTACACCCCGTTCAAACAAATCACCGCAAAATAAAAAACTCAAATGGATGACAGCCTACGCTCTCATTCACTTGAGTTTCTCTACATAATATTCGCATCATCTCAAACCCTCCTATCGGAATGGGCCGACATAAATATTCGATTACTTAACATGTAGGCATCAGAGTCTATATAGCAAGAATTTACTTTTACTACTCTTATTGATTGTTTCACAAGTGTGAGATATACGCCACTGTAATAAATCAGTGACCTTATAAAATTCAGAGCTTACGCTCAATCAATAAGGCAACGAAAGTTGCCAGTTTCGGCATTTGACCCGGCTGTCCGCATGGCACTAATTCCTTAAACATAAGGAATGGTCAAATCTTCCTGCTTAATGCAGCAATATTTCATACTGTTTCCGGCTCTAACTGCCTAAAAACACTTTCTTTATTATAGATGAAAACACTGGGGAAAGCAAGTTGTATTTGCTAATCCCAGCCGTTTTTCAGCAACAGACAACGCCTTCACCTTTATTTATCGCTTTTGATCTTTTCGGCGAATTGCCAAAGAGATCAAAA
>Ga0183099_1000393_pt1 | contig 33003 bp, 29 predicted proteins | sample Biomet1_FD_127788 | JGI IMG/M metagenome (GOLD analysis project Ga0183099, IMG submission 127788) | Microbial communities from bioreactor (seeded with anoxic lake sediment) at LBNL, California, USA - Biofuel metagenome 1 | ecosystem: Engineered > Bioreactor > Anaerobic > Unclassified ... | reverse complement strand
GTTCAGCTGATGCGCCACCAGCACATACCGCGCGCCGCTCTCCTGGCGCACCCGTTCAAGCAGGGCATAGCGGGCGTTCCGGCCGGCTTCTTCAATTCCGATCCGCTCGGCCTGCGCCTGCGCGGAGACATCCTGGACCTCGGACGCCAACGGTATGTTCCATTTTTCACAAACGGCGGAGACGAAACGCGCCTCCGTGCCGGATTCCGGACGCAGACCATGGTCGAGATGCGCGGCGAAGGGCGTGCCGCCATTTTTTGCGGCACAGCAGGGCGGTCAGCAAGAGCAGGGCGGTGGAGTCCGCGCCGCCGGAGCAGGCGACAACGCTGCACACGCGGGTGAAGTCGCATCCGAGACCAACGGCAAAGGCTTCAATGCCGAGACAAAACCGCGCCCATTTTGGCGGCAGGTCTTGGAGTCTCGGCAACGCGTCGGCCATGCGGCTACACGGAGATGTCGAGGTGGCGGATGAAGACGTCGAGGAAGTCGATGATGTACTCGCGCTGGGGCGGCGTGGCGTACATGACGCACTCGCAGCGCAGCTTCTTCTGCGCGCGCACCAGCAGCTCAAGCTTCAGCGTGCTTTCATCCACGGCCTCCAGCACAAAGATATGCGGGCCGCACACGTCCGCATGTTCGCGCTGCCCATCGGTGAGCAGCTCTTGCGGCAGGGGCAGGTAGAAAATGCCGTCCAGGGGGCCTGCATAGCCCTTGTCCGCCAAGGCGGCCACAACTTTGGCCAAGTGTTCCGGATAGAAGTCTTCGATGAGATAATTGCGCATGCGCTTCCCTATTGGTGTTCCGTGTGCGTGGACGCGTCTTGGGATTCCTGCTCCGGGTCGCGGCAGCACTCGCACTCCAAGGGCTCGTCCTCTTCGCTCGTGCGCCTGTCGAGGTGGGCGTCCGGGTTCACCGGGTCGCTGTCCAGGTTGAAGATGCGGCGGGTCACGTCGATGAAGCGTTCGGCCGTGCCTTCCTCGCGCGTGCGGCGCTTGAGGAAGCAGATGGGCTCGTGCAGCAGCTTGCGGCTGACGGAATGGACGAGCACCTCAAGGGCCTCGCGGGTTTCCTCATCCACGGGGCCAAGGCGCTTCAGCGTTTTGGCGAGCTCGCGCTGGGCCACGTCCTCGGCCCGGCCAAGCAGGTCGGTGATTGTGGGCTGCAGGGCGAGGGACTTCATCCAGGTGGCGAAGGCGTCGGTCTCCAGGTCCACAATGGCCCGGGCCTTCACGGCCTCGCCCTGGCGGGCGCTCATGTTCTCCTCCACAACTTCCTTCAGGTCGTCGATGTCGTAGAGGTATACGTTGTCCAGGCTGTTCACGTCCGGGTCGATGTCGCGCGGCACGGCGATGTCGATGAAGAACATGGCGCGGTTGCGGCGCTTTTTGAGCACCTCGCGGATGTCCTTGGCGCGGATGATGGCCGTGGGCGAGCCGGTGGAGCTGATGACGATGTCCACGCCCTTGAGCCGCTCGACCATGTCCTCAAAAAAAACGGCCTCGCCGTGCATGGTCTTGGCCAGTTCCTGGGCTCTTGCATAGGTGCGGTTGCAGATGAAAAGCTTGTCGATGCCGGAGGCCAGCAAGTGCGTGGCGGCCAGCTCGGCCATTTCTCCAGCGCCCACCAGCATGGCGGTTTTGCCGCCCAGTTCGCCGAAGATCTTCTTGGCCAGCTCCACCGCCGCGTAGCTGATGGACACCGCGCTGCTGGCGATGGCCGTTTCCGTGCGCACGCGCTTGGCCACGGAGAACGACTTGTGCAGCAGGCGGTTGATGATGACGCGCGCCGTGCCCGTCTCCACTGCCTTGCGGTAGCTCTTCTTGAGCTGGCCCAGAATCTGCGGCTCGCCCATGATCATGGAATCGAGGCTGGCGGCCACGCAGAACAGGTGCGAGACGGCGTCCAGTCCTTGGTTCTTATAGGTGTGGGTGCGCAGCACATCCAGGGGGCCCTTGCAGGTCTCGGCCCAATGGCTCAGCACGGCCTCGCTGATGTCCATGTCCTGGCAGCGGGCGCTGTCCGCCACCACGAGGATCTCCACGCGGTTGCAGGTGGAAAGAGCCATGACCTCACGCAGGGGACAGGCTGCCAGCAGGCTTTTCTCAAAGTCCGCAACGCTTGTGAGCGCGAATTTTTCACGCACGTCGACACTGGCGCTGCGGTGATTGAGTCCAACGAGATAGATGTTCTTATCCATTACGGTTTGAACCCGTGAAAGGTTGTGGGAACGAGGAAGTTGATGCCGAGCATGGAGAGCACGGTGAGCAAGAACACGCAAATGACCATGACCGCGGGTTTGCGGCCCCGCCAGCCGTAGACCAGCCGTTGGTGGAAGAGATAAGCGTAAAGGCCGAGCATGACCAGGGCCAGAATTTCCTTGGGATCAAAGGAAAAGACGCGCTTGGCCGAAAGCCAGGCCCACACGAAGCCGGACACGAGGCCGATGGTGTACAGCGGAAAGCCCGCAATGATGACCCAGTGGTTCACCTTGTCGAAGGTGTCGAGGGCGGGCATGTCCTGCTGGAATTTCTTGAGCCCGGTCTTGGTCTTGATGCGCTTTTCAAGGTGCATGAAGGCCAGGCCAGCGCCCGCGCCCATGGCGAGCAGGGCCATGCTGGAAAAGAGCGTGCCGATGTGCAGGAGAAAGAAGAGCCCGGAAAGCATGGGCGGCAGACTGGCCTTGATGCCCGAGGTCGCATCGGCCGTGGCGTAGAACACCAGGGCCAGCGGCAGGGCCACAACGGCCAGGAAGCGCATTTTGAGCCGCCACCACAGAAGCAAAAAGATAAGCAGGATGCCGAAGCCCAGCAGACAGAACAGGAACCGGCCGGAGGTCAGCGCCACGGCGGCGTCCGCGCCGGCAACCTGATGCGCCAGATCAAGGGCGTGCAGGGCGAAGCCAATGCCGCCGAGGAAGAGGGCCATGACCTTGATGCGTTCGTTGCGCAGCGCGGAGCCCAGCACGTAAAAACCCGTGCCGAGAAAGTAGAGGCCGATGATCAGGATCGGCAGGAAATCAGGCAAGCCCATCGGTCAACTCCGGAATCAAATGATGCAGTTCAAGGGGCAGCAAGGCCGACAATTCCGTCTGAACCAGCGCCGCGTCACCCAGTTTCATGGCTTCAAGCAGCTTGGATCCCACGAGTTTGCGGAACAACGCCGAGTTGGCCTCGGTCTCGAGGCCCAAAGCAAGCACACGCGGGCGCAGGCGGCTCATGAGGAGCAGGAATCTTGCGTACTCCTCGCCGAACCGGTCCTGCAAGTCTTTTCGAATGCGCTTGGTGAGCGCCGGGCTTTGCCCGCTGGTGGAGATGGCGATGGAGAGCTCGCCACGCTGCACGCAGGAGGGCACAATGAAGCTGCCTTCCTCTGGCAAGTCCACAATATTGCACAGAATGCCTTTTGCGCGGCACAAATCGCCAATGGTCTTGTTCACCGCCGGGTTGCTGGTGGCGGCAATGACCAGAAACATCCCGTCCAGATCCGCTTGCGCAAAGTCGCGCCGGGCCAGGGTGACCCCGGGACGCGCGGCCAGTTCGCGCAGGGCGTCGTTCGGTTCGGCCCGTTCGATTATCAGCAGCCTGGAGGCGCCGCAATCGGCCAGGGACTGAATTTTGCGCAAGCCCACCTGGCCCGCGCCGACGACCAGACAGGCACGGCCCTCAAGGTTCACGAACATTGGGTAGTAGCGCATCAGGGCTTCATACCAAACTTCGGGTGGCTCTGTAAAATGCCAAGCAGCCCTTTCTTGCCAGATTCACCCCGGCTGGGGTAGACACAACCACAAGAGGAGCCTCCGCCCATGCGTCATCTCGTCATCCAGCTCGCACGCTTCGGCGATCTCGTGCAGACCAAGCGTCTCATGCTGACCCTCTTGGCCGAGGCCGAGGTGCATCTGTGCCTGGACGCATCCCTGGCTCCCCTGGCGCGGCTGCTCTACCCCGACGCCATTTTGCACCCCGTGGTGGCCCACGGCACGGCCCTGGCCAAGCTCCCGGCGGCGGAGCAGGCCCTGGCACTGCTTGGAACCAACGCCCGCGTGTTTAGCGAACTTGCGGCCATGCCGTTTGACCGCGTGTACAACCTCAATTTCTCGCCGCTCAACTTCCGTGTCGCCAGCCTGTTCGATCCCGCCCTTGTGCGGGGGCATGTCTGGGAGAATGGGCAGGAGATCGTGGGGCAATGGGCCAGAATCGCCATGCGCTGGTCGTCCATGCGCCGCATCGGCCTCAATATCGCGGACTTCTGGGCCTGGCATCATCCTGCCCCCATGGCGCCGGAGCTGGTGAATCCGCCGGGCCAGGGCAGGGGAGGGGGCCTTGGCGTGGTGCTGGCCGGACGCGAGTCCAGGCGTTCCCTGCCGGCCAAAGAGCTTGCCGCGTTGGTTGCGGGGCTGCTGGACATTCACGGCGGCCGGCTGACCTTGCTTGGCAGCGCGGGCGAGGCCGTTGCCGCGCGCCAGCTTCTGCGGGCCCTTCCGCAACGGCACGCGGCACAGGCCAAGAACCTCTGCGGCGGCACGGACTTGCCCGGCCTTGCCAACGTTGTGGGCGGCCTTGACCTGCTCCTTACCCCGGATACGGGAACCATGCACCTTGCCGCCGCCCTGGGCGTGCCCGTGCTGGCGACTTTTCTTTCCTCGGCCTGGTGCTACGAGACAGGCCCCTATGGCGCGGGACATCGGGTGTTGCAGGCCGTCACCGACTGCCTGCCTTGCCTGGAGTCGCGCCCCTGCGAAGTCGGCGTGCGCTGCCTCGCCCCCTTCAGCGATGCGCGGCTCACGCGCTATCTTGCCACAAGCGACGCCAAGCACATGCCAGAGGGACTTCTCGACCTTGAAACCGAACTGGACAGCCTGGGGCTGACCTTCCGCGCCACCAACGGTCTTGACGACCACGTGGCGCTGCGCGGCATGTTCCGCGAGTTCCTCCGCCGCCACCTTGGCGCGGGCGGATCCTGGCAGGAACCGGTGGTGCACGAGTTGACGGAGCGGCTGTATGCTGAACGCGACTGGCTTGTGGTGGATGCGGAATCCAGCGCTTCCAGGTTCGCATCACAATGTATATTCGAGTAGTTTAGCCACATTTTTAGTATGTTAAATAAAGTCTAGATATTTTCTTGAGATGATTTCAGGATCGCGCCGCACAGTCGTGAAGCGCGACTTGACCAAAAGCAGGCGATGGAGGGGAGTGCATGAGGGTTCTGGTTGTGCTGCCGATGTATGGCGGTTCGCTTCCTGTGGGGCGCTATTGCGCCGCAGCCTTGTCCGGCCAGGGGCATCTGGTCGAGGTCTTCGACGCGCCGGAATTCTATGCTTCCTTCCGGGCGCTCAAGGGACTCAAGGTGACGACCGACCGCCTGCAATATCTTGAAAACAGCTACCTGCAAGTGGTCTCTCAGGCCGTGCTGGCCAAGGTCGAGACCTTTGAGCCGGATCTCGTGCTGGCCCTGGCCCAGGCGCCGCTATCCATACAAGCCCTCAAGCGCCTGCGCCGCGACGGCGTGACCACGGCCATGTGGTTCGTGGAGGACTTCCGCCTGTTCACCTACTGGCAGGCGTACGCGCCCTATTATGATTTCTTCGCCGTCATCCAGAAGGATGAAATATTCTCGGCATTACGGGCTATTGGCGTTGAAAACGCCTTGTATCTGCCCCTGGCCGCCCAGCCGGATGTTCATCAAACACTTGAGCTTCCGCCAGCGGAACAACGGAAGTTCGGCTCGGACGTTTCCTTCATGGGCGCCGGATATCCCAACCGCCGCATGGCGTTCCGCGATCTCGTGCGCTTCGACTTCAAGCTTTGGGGCACGGACTGGGACGGCGACGCCATCCTCGCGCCCTATGTGCAGATGTCCGGTGCGCGGGTGTCGAGCGAGGACTGCGTCCGCATCTTCAATGCCACCAAGGTGAACATCAACCTGCACTCGAGCATCCAGGCCAAGGACCTCGTCACCGGCGGGGACTTCGTCAACCCGCGCACCTTTGAGGTTGCGGCGTGCGGAGCCTTCCAGCTTGTGGACCGCCGCAGCCTCATGGCCGAACTTTTTGCCGTGGACGAACTTGCCGTGTTCGACGGCATGGAGGAGCTCACGCCGCGCATTGAGCACTACCTGGCGCATCCCGAGGAACGCCAGGCCATTGCCCGGCGCGGGCAGGCCAGGGTGCTGGCGGAGCACACCTATGCCGCGCGCATGAAAATGCTGCTGGATTTTGTGGCCGCGCGCAAACCGGGCTGGCCCAAGGCCAAGGCCCAGGCTCCCGCCTTGGAGGGCATGCCGCAGGAGCTGGCGGCCGACATCGCCGCGCTGCTGGAGCGACTGGGCTTGCCGGGGGATGCGGGCTTTGAGGATCTTGTGTGGGCGTTGCGGCAGCAGCAGGGCAAGCTGGAAGGCCTGGACGCCGCTGTGCTGTTCTTGGATGAATGGCGCAAGCTCTACGCCAAATCCGGCGGAGCGAGCCCTACGGCCTCCTGATGCCGCGCTTGCGCGTGGAGAGCCATGTTTGCAGGCGCGCCTCGGCCCCTTCGTTTTTCGGGAAATAGAACTGCGTGCCGCGCTTGACCAGGTCGTGGGGCAGATATTCCTGCTCGACCCAGGAACCGGGGAAGGCGTGCGGATACTTGTAGCCCCGGCCATAGCCCCATTCCTTGTGCAGGCTGGTGCTGGCGTTGCGCAAATGCAAAGGCACCGGCTGCAGGCCGTTTTCCCGCACTTCCTTCAGCGCATTCAAGTATCCGGCGTAACTGGCGTTATTTTTTGGCGCCAGGGCCAGGTACACGGTCGTTTCCGCCAGGGGCAAAAAACCTTCCGGCATGCCCACAAACTCCACGGCCTGTTGGCAGGCCACGGCCAAAGGCAGCGCCTGCGGGTCCCCCAGACCGACGTCCTCCGCAGCGGAAAGCACAAGCCTGCGGCACACGAAACGCGGATCCTCGCCGCTTTCCAGCAAACACGCCAGATAATACAAAGCAGCGTCCACATCGCTGCCACGGATGGACTTGATGAGCGCCGAGGCCAGTTCGTAATGCGAGTCGCCTTCGCGGTCGCCCCGGACGATGACCTCCGGCAGGGCCTGGCGCAGGGCCTCCAGCTCCAGCTTCTCCTTGGGCAGACCAGCCACATGCTCAACAAGATTCAACAACTGGCGGCCATCGCCGCCGCACATGCCAGCCAGCAGGTCGAAAACCTCGTCCGGCCATTCCGCCTTGAGCACCTGGGCTCCGCGCCGCGCCATGCGCACAAGCTCCTCGCGCGTCAGCGAGCGGAAGCGCAGCACGTGCAGCCGTGAAAGCAGCTGCCGCGTGACGCTGAAGGACGGATTTTCCGTGGTGGTGGCCAGCAGCACGATCTCGCCGTTTTCAAGGATGGGTAGAAAGAAGTCCTGCTGCGCCTTGGAAAAGCGGTGGATTTCGTCGAGGATGAGCACCTCGGCCCCTTCCAGGTGCTTGCGCAGGGCGGCCAGCCCGGCCTCGGGCGCGCTCACGCGCACCCAGCGTTTTCCCGCTGCCTTGGCCATAAGCATGGCCAGGGTGGACTTGCCGCAGCCCGGGGGGCCGAAGAAGAGCAGGCTGGGCAAACGCGGGCCGTTGGCAAAGGCCGCGATGCGCTCCAGCAAATGGCTTTGCCCCACGAATTCATCAAGGGTCTGCGGACGGATCTTGTCCGCCAGGGGCTGCTTTTCAGAAAGTTCAATGCGCATGCGTCAGCCTCGTTACGGTGCAAGAAGGGCGTGGTGCGTCAGCGCCAAGCAGGAAAGGGCCGCTGTTTCCCAGCGCAGGGGCTGGGGGCCAAGGCTCAGCAAGCCGAATCCCGCCTCGGCGAGACGCGCTGCCTCGCGTTCCTCGATTCCGCCTTCTGGACCGAGCACCACAAGGCTGCGGCCAGCGGCAAGACGTTTGGGATCGAGCAAGGCGTCTTGCCGCGCTCCCTCATAGAGCACATAGCATCCGTCGAAATCTCCCGCAATGCGCACAAGCCCTTCCACGCCTCCGGGCACCGTGCCAAGGCTAGGCAGCCATGCGGTTTGGCACTGCTTGGCCGCCTGCACGCATTTCTCAAGCCAGGTCTCCTTGGCTTCGTGCGGCATGTCGCCCTGGCTGCGCGCGGCTTGCCAGAACAGAATGCCCAGCGCGCCAAGCTCGACGCCTTTTTCAAGCAGCCAGTCGCGCCGGGAAGATTTGTTCCAACCCAGGGCCAGGGTGACGCCGTGAGCGGGCGCGGGCTCTGTGCTTTCCGACACGAGCCGCAGCCGGGCTTGGCTTTTGCCGCTGGCCTCGACTAGCTCGAAAAGCCCATGCCGGCCAAAGCCGTCGAACAGGCGCACGGTTTCGCCCACGCGGGCGCGCAGCACGCCAAGCAGGTGCCGGGCTTCCGGGCCTTCCAGGCGCGCAAGTTCAGACCCGCCAGGCCAGCGGTCTTGCGGAAGATGATAGGAGTTGAGCCGGGTCATGGTTGAGGATGCGGGGCCGGAAGTCGCGTTCCGGCCCCGCGTTCGGCTAGATTTCGTGCGCCACGAGGGACTCGTAGGTCTCGCGGCGGCGGGCGACAATGGCTTTGTCGCCGTCCACCAGGATCTCCGCGGCCCGGGTGCGGGTGTTGTAGTTGGAACTCATGGTGAAGCCGTACGCTCCAGCGGAATAGACGGCCAAAAGTTCGCCCTGGCGCATCTCCGGCAGCTGGCGGTCCTTGGCGAGAAAGTCGCCGGATTCGCAGATGGGGCCGACCACATCGACATCAATGGCGGCGCGTCCCTGGGGGGCGACTTCCTCGATGCGATGGAACGAGCCGTACAGCGAGGGCCGCACAAGGTCGTTCATGGCCGCGTCCACGATGACGAAGCTCTTGCTGGGCGTCTGCTTGGTGTAGAGCACCTCGGTGACCAGGATGCCCGCGTTGCCGACGATGACGCGGCCGGGCTCCAATATGACCTTGAGGGGCAGGCCGCTCATGGCCTTGGTCAGCGCGGCGCCGAACTCCTTGGGATGGGGAGGCTCTTCCTCGTTGTAAGGAATGCCGAGCCCGCCGCCCAGGTCAAGGTAGCGGATGTTCACGTTCATGCCCTTGAGCTTTTCATAGAAGGCCATCAGCTTGTCGAGGGCCTCCAAAAACGGCTCAATGGTGGTGAGCTGGGAGCCGATGTGGCAATCCATGCCCACGGCCTCGATGCCGGGCAGATCGCGCGCCATGGCGTAAGCGTCCAGCGCGCTCTCGATGCTCAGGCCGAACTTGTTCTTCTTCATGCCAGTCGAGATGTACGGGTGAGTCTTGGGGTCCACGTCCGGATTGATGCGGAAGCTCACCTTGGCGACCTTGCCGAGCCCCAGAGCGACCTCGTTGATGCGGGTGAGTTCCTGCACGCTCTCCACGTTGAACATGAGGATGCCGGCGTTGAGCGCCTGGGCGATTTCTGCGGGCTTTTTGCCCACGCCGGAGTAGACGATCTTTTCGGCGGACACGCCAGCCAGCAGCGCGCGGTACAGCTCGCCGCCGGAAACGATGTCCATGCCCGCGCCAAGAGAGGCGAGCAGGCGCAGCACCGAGAGGTTCGAATTGGCCTTCACCGAATAGCAGGTGAGGTGCTCCATGGAATCGAAGGCGGAGTCGAAGGCCTGGAAGTGCCGTTTCAGCGTGGCCGTGGAATACACATACAACGGCGTGCCGAACTGCTTGGCGAGTTCCTTCACACTGACGCCTTCCGCGAACAAGGTGCCGTTCTTCATCTCGAAATGATGCATCTGGACGGTACTCCTCTCACTAGGGATGGTTATTGCGGCGCTGCGATCTTCAGCTCGGACATGACAAGTTCCAGGGTCGGGTAGACATTGTTGGCCACCACCTGCAGACGGTATGTCTTCTTCGGATCAAGGTCGCAGGCGGTAATGACCAGCCGGTTCATGTCGCGGCGCACTTCCGGCGCGGATGGACCGTACAACCGGGAAATGCGCGGCGCAAAGGGGCAGGTGGCGCAGCCGTCGCCCGGTTCGGTGCCGATGGGCTCCATGAGCAGGCGGATGCTTTCCAGGTTCTGCCACGCGCCAGCCAGCTCCATGTCGACGATGACGCAGTTCTGCGCGCGGGTCACGTTCACGGAGCGGATGCGGTACCGGTCTTCGCTCAGCTTGGGCGAGGGCCATTCGCGTTTGCCGCAGGCGACCAGCCCCACGAGCAGGGCGGCCACGATCACCGCGGACAGCGCATTCAGCAAATTTTGATGACGCATGCTCATGAGGCGCTCACGCTTTTTTTCCATTCGTGCAACAGGGTCAGCGCGGCCAGGGGAGACAGGCCGTTCACATCAAGCCGCTTGAGCTCCACCAGCACAGGGCTTTCCGGCTCCGGCGCCTTGGGCTCCGGCGGGGCGGCAACGCCGGGCAGCATGGACTGCCGGGCGCTTTGCGCCTGGGAGCCGCCGCGCTCACTCTGCGATTTTTCCTCGAGGGATGCAAGGATTTCGCGGGCGCGCTGCACCACGGGCTGGGGCACGCCCGCAAGCCGCGCCACCTCGATGCCGTAGCTCTTGTCCGCCGGGCCGGGAATGAGCTTGCGCAAGAAGACGATGTCGCCCTTCCACTCGCGCACGGCGATATTCATGTTGCGCAGACCGGGAATGCGGCCCTCAAGGGAGGTCAGCTCATGGTAGTGCGTGGCGAACAGCGTGCGGATGCCGCCGCGCCCGCGCCGGGAAAGCTCTTCCACAACGGCCCAGGCCAGGGCCAGGCCGTCGAAGGTGCTGGTGCCCCGGCCTATCTCGTCCAGAATGACAAGGCTGCGAGAGGTGGCTTGGCGCAGAATGCGCGCGGTCTCCATCATCTCGACCATGAAGGTGCTCTGGCCGCGGGCAAGGTTGTCGGAGGCCCCCACGCGGGAGAACACGCGGTCCACAAGGCCCAGGCGGGCGGTGCGGGCCGGAACGAAAGAACCCAGTTGGGCCAGAATGCTCATGAGCGCGGCCTGGCGCAGCACGGTGGACTTGCCCGCCATGTTCGGACCAGTGATGAGCAGGATGCGCCGCGATTCGTCAATGCGCAAATCGTTGGGAATGTATCCGGCAGAGCCAGTGGCCGCTTCGACCACGGGATGACGCCCCTGGGTCACCTCGATTTCGATGCCCTCGTGGAGTTCCGGGCGGCTCCATTCATTCACGCGGGCGGCCTCGGCCAAGCCCTGCCAGTAGTCCAGGGCGGCCAATCCGGCGGCCATGAACATGAGCCGGGTGCGCACCTGGGCCACGGTTTCGCGCAATTCGTTGAACAGCTTATATTCCAGCGACTTGCGTTCTTCGGCAGCGCCTTGCAGCCGCTCCTCGAGTTCCTTCAGCTCCTGGGTGATGTACCGCTCGCCGTTGACCAGGGTCTGCTTGCGGATGAAGTGCTCCGGCACCTGGCCCTGGTAGGCATGCGAGATTTCGAGATAATAGCCGAAGACCTTGTTGAAGCCGAGCTTGAGCTTCTGGATGCCGCAGGAGTCGCGCTCGCGCTCCAGCATGTCCTGAATGCGCGCCTCGCCATGCTCGGTGAGGCCGATGAGCTCGTCCAGTGCGGAGTCGAAGCCCGGCAAAAACAGGCCGCCATCGGTGATGGCCAGCGGCGGGGAATCCACAAAGGCCCGGACAAGCAGGTCCGAAATATCGGAAAGATCATCCCAGCTCTTGAGCAGGCTGCGCAGCTCCGCCGGGGCCTCGGCTCCGGCCTCGTCAGCCACGGCCGTCAGTTGGGCGCGCAGGGCGGGCAAGCGCCTGAGGCTCTCGCGCACGGCCACGAAGTCGCGCGGGGTGGCGCGGCCCAGGGCTATGCGGGTCGAAAGGCGCTCCAGGTCCTGCACGTCCGAGAGATGCCGGCGCAGATCCTGGCGCAGGGAATCGCGCTCGAAGAACATCGCCACCATGTCCTGAGTCCGCGTGATGGGCCCAAGTTCGCGCCAGGGCTGGCGCAGGCGCGACTCCAGCAGCCGCCCGCCCATGGGCGTGGCCGTCTTGTCCAGCACATGCCAGAGGGTGCCGGGACCGGCCTTGCCATCCAAGCGGCGGAATATCTCCAGGTTGCGTTCGGTGACTTCATCGAGAATCAGGTGCCGGGAAAGGTCGAGGGGGCGGAACTCGCCCAAGGGCGGCAAGTCCGTGCGCTGGGTCATACGCAGATAAGCCAAGAGCGCGCCGAGGGCGCGCACAAGCTCCGGCTTGTCGGCCAAATCCAGGGTGCCCAGCTCCGGCGCGCCCTGCACGGCCAAAACCGCGGCCGTGGCCGTGGCCAGGTCGAAGGAGCTGGGCGAGGCCATCTGGCTCACCTGGCCCGAGAGATCGCCGCAACTTGGCGGCACCTTTTTGCCCTGCGGCAAAATGATTTCGCGCGGCGCCAGCTTCATGGCCCATTGCCAGAGTTCCGGCTCGCGCTTGGAGTACAGCCCGCTCCATTCGGCCGTGGAGATGTCCACCCAGCCCAGGCCGCCCGCGCCCTTGTCCGCGTCCCAGTAAAGCGCGCAAAGATAGTTGTGGGACTTCGCAGTCAGCGAGAGGTCTTCAACAACGGTCCCTGGGGTTAGCACGCGCGTCACTGCGCGCTTGACCAGCCCCTTGGCCTGGCGCGGATCTTCAATCTGGTCGCAGACCGCGATCTTGTATCCCTTCTCCAGCAGCTGGGCCAGATAGCCGTTCACGGAGTGGTGCGGTACGCCGCACATGGGGATCTTGGACTCGGAGTTGGGGTTGCGGGTGGTGAGGGTTATCTGCAACTCCCTTGCGGCCACCTGCGCATCCTCGAAGAAGAGCTCGAAGAAATCGCCCATGCGGAAGAAGAGCAGGGCATCCGGGTGCTCCGTCTTGACCTGCATGTACTGCTCGAACATGGGGGTAAGCTTGCTGGCTGGGTCCATGAGCGTCCTTGCGCCTTACGAGAATTCCTGGCGGAACAGGATGCTGTGCCAGGAGCGGCAGCGCGGGCAGATGAAGAACGTCTTGTCCCAGCGGAACCCGCAGGTGCGGCAGACAAAGCGCTTGCTCTTGCGGGCGTGGCCGACGAAATAGGCCAGCTGGTCGCGCAGAAAGGGCGTCAGTTCCTGGTGCACGAGCACAAGGCTCACCAGCTCAAGCCGCGCCAGCCAGAAGTCCGCGTTGAGCACGAGGGATTTTTCCAGCCAATGGCGGGCGTTGTCCCGGTCGGCTTCGAACAGGCAGAGCTTGGCGCAGTAGTAGCAGACAAGGGCGTCCGGGGGCAGATCCGTCAGCACGGCGACGCAGGCGCGCACAAGCTCCGTGATGGTGGCCGGGCTTAAGGGCTGCCCCGGCGTGCCGCCCTCGACGCGGGCGGAGGACAGCACTTCAAGCAAGCCTTCAAGAAGCAGGAAACGCTGTTCCGCAGGGATGTTGCCGCACGCGGCGGCCAGGGTCTTGGCAAGGGCAGGCGTGTTGGCCGTGAGGGCGCTTTGCACAATGCTGGCAAGCCACGCCTCAGGTGAAGCCGGGAAAATCTTCAGCGCCTGCTGCACCAGGCGCTCGCCCAGCACCGGGTCATTCTGGTGAAAATGCTCGCTGGCCTGCCGGGCCAGGTAGTGCGCCTGGGCCATGGCGCGGTCCACGCGGCCGTAGTGCTCAGCGGCGAGCTCGAACTCGCCGCTGTCCGCCGCGAGCCTGGCCAGCTCCAGCTGCACTTCCTCCGTGTCGCCCATGAGCCCGGCCGCCTGGGAAAAGGCCTCGCGAGACTTGTCCAGCATGCCGCCGCGCCGGAAGTCGCGTCCCAACTCGAAAAAGCTGCGGGCGCGCAGCTCCGGGGCAAGGCCCGGCCGGTCCGTCAGGCTGTGGCGGATGTGGATGGCGCGTTCAATCTCGCCCTGGGAGCGGTAAAGATTGCCCAAGGCCAGATAAATCTCGACCGATTCCGGATTGTTGCGGACGGCCTGCGAGAGTTCCTCAATGGCCGCGCGGGTGTCCTGGTGTGTCAGAGGCTCTGGTCCGCGCGCGGCATCCTGCTCGGAATGCGGGTGGCGCTTGCGGCCGAGTTTGAAGAGCGCGTTCCAGGGCAAGCTTCGGGCTCCTAGATGCTGAGGCCGGAACCGGGGGCGGGGCCGGACGGAGTGGTGATTGCGCTGTTTTGCTGATTCTCGGGCTGATTGAGCGGGATGGTTCGCAGGGACAGCGCCTCATCCTCCAACGCGGCGTAGCGGGTGCGCAGGGCTTTCAACTCCATTCCGAGGCGGATGCGGTCCACCAGGACGAAGGCCAGGGTGAACAGCGCGCCGAGGAGGAACCCGCCAAGTACCAGAATGTAAAGCGGCAGCGGCACGGAATACAGGTGTGCCGCCACGACGTTGAACTCCAGCACGACCGAGGTGGCCAGGGGTTGGTTGTTCTGCACGAAGAACAGCATGGAGACCACGAACGCCAGAATGATGGCCAGGGATTTCAGGTAGCGCATGGGGAAGACTCCTTGACGGCGTTGCCGGGCATCAGCCCAGGGCGTCGAAATGTGGCTTGAGGGTCGCGTAGGTGGAGCGCAGGTGCTCGGGAATGACCCTGGTTTCGCTGAACACGGCCATGTATGAACTGTCGCCGTTCCAGCGCGGAACGATCTGGAAATGGATGTGCGCGGCAATGCCGGAACCGGCGGCCTCGCCCAGGTTGAGCCCGGCATTGATGCCGTGCGGCTTGAACGCGTCGCCCAGAATCTTCACGCACGACTGCAGCAGGTCCATGCACTCGTGGGATTCCTCCGGCGCCAGGGCCGTGAGGCAATTCACATGCCGGAAGGGGGTCACCATCAGGTGGCCGTTGTTGTACGGGTAGCGGTTCATGATTACATAGCAGTGTTTGCCGCGGTGGAGGATGAAGCGCTCCTCATCCTCGTCCGTGTTCTTCGGCACGCAAAAAACACACTCGGCCGGTTTGGGGCCAAGAATGTATTCCATCCGCCAGGGAGCCCACAACACGTTCATTTCGTCTCTCACCTTGCACGTTGAATATGCGCCGAAAAGCCGCCGCCAGTCCTCTTTACCCCGCGCGGGCCCCAAGGGCAAGACTTTGAACCTTCAACCGCGGCATGAGCACACGTTCATGCCTGGACATTTCGTATCAGTTAACCTGCGACAAAACCATCATTATTCAAGATCATTACAGTTCGTATGCGCTTCAGGTGAGCGCGATGATCATCGTCGGTGCGCCACATGCTGAGCATCAGGCTCCTTCATTGCAGCCAACGCCTTCCGAGACGCCCGCAGCGAACTGCGTCATGCACACTTCAACGTGCTCTTCATGGACGCTTGAACAACGGCCCGTTGGTGATCAGCACGCGGAAGCCCCTTGCTGAAGCAATGCATACAGATCAACCCGCCATGAAAAAGATGAAGGTCATCACGAAAAAGAGCGGGATCAGTATGCCGACAGACCAGGCCATGTAGCCGAAAAAGCTCGGCATCTTCACGCCCTGCGATTCTGCTATCGAACGGATCATGAAGTTTGGCGCGTTGCCGATGTAGGAATTGGCGCCCATGAACACGGAGCCGCAAGATATGGCTGCGAGGGTGAGCGGCGCTTCGAGCATCAGATGCGTGGCGTCGCCGCCGGCGGTGTTGAAGAACACAAGGTATGTCGGTGCGTTGTCAAGGAAACTGGAGAGAATGCCCGACAGCCAAAAGTACATGTGGTTCACGGGCTGACCATCGCGGGTCACCAGGGCGATGATGTCGCGGAACGCACCCTCTGAGCCGGCCTTGAGCATGGCGATGGCCGGGATCATGGTGACGAAGATGCCCAGGAACAGCTTGCCGACCTCCATGATGGGCTCCCAGGAGAAGTCGTTCTGTTTCCTCGTCTCCTTGGATGTGAGCAGCAGGGAAAGGCCAGCCAGGGCCAGCAGCAGCACGTCGCGCAGCACGTCCTGAAGCGCGATCTCTAACTGATCGGCATGGAACACGATGCCGGAATCCCACACGCCGCTCATGAGCACCGCGCCAATCACCCCGAGAAGCAGCACGAGGTTCACGCCGCCTTCAATGCCTAAGGCAGCCTTGCGGCCAGTGGCGCTGGCAGGGGCGGCGGGGCGGCCCTCCTTGATGAACAGCTGGGCATCAAGAATGAAGTAGATGGTCAGCAACACGCCCGAGGCGAACAGCATCTCCGCGAACATATGGCTGGTGGTCCAAAAGAAATGAACGCCTTTGAGGAAGCCGAGAAACAGCGGCGGATCGCCGAGAGGCGTGAGCGATCCGCCAATGTTCGCCACAAGAAAAATAAAGAACACGATGGTATGCACCTTATAACGGCGGTGCGCCGTGGCCCGCAGAAGCGGGCGGATGAGCAGCATGGAAGCGCCTGTGGTGCCCATGACGCTGGACAGAAAGGTGCCCACGGCCAAGAGCGCCACATTGGAAAGCGGCGCGCCGCTCAGGCTCCCTGTTATGCGCACCCCGCCGGAAATGGTGAACAAGGCGAAGAGCAGAACGAGAAAGGGCACATACTCCAGCACGATAGTGTGCGAAAGCACTGCAAGGGCGGTGAGCGGTCCAGCGGTGATCGCGCAGGGAACAAGGAACGTCAGAGCCCAGAGGGCGGCGATCTTGCCGAAGTGGTTTGACCAGAGTTCGGGCAAGGCCAACGGCAGGACCGCAATGGAAAGCAGCATGCAGACGAACGGCAGCGCCCACCAAACCGGCAGGGCCGCGCCATCAAGGGCCATGCCTGTTGCGAAGGCCGGAGCGGCGCTTGCCGCAATCAACAGTGCCGAAGCCGGAACGACGAGAAGCGTTGAGCCACGCAAAGCCATGAAACCTCCGAGAACAACCGGGCGTTAGAATAAACAGGAATGTGCGGCCTTGAAAAGCCAAGGAGGCACAATCAAACCTCCCGCGGACGCATTTCCGGTCACGGGTTCACACTGCCGGTTGCGTTCCGCGCGCCCTAACGCCGAGCATCGCGTGCGCCTCCGACCGGAGGGATGAAATATATGCCGTCAATGCGCGTCAGCCCGCAGCATCAGCTGCTTTGGGCGCGCTCTTGAAGACAAAGGCTTCCTTGTGCACGGACTCAGGCGGCACGCCGCATTTGGCAAGCTCGTCCAGCACGGTCTGTTGCATGGGCGGGGGCCCGCAAAGGTAAAACGCGGCGGCGGCGGTGACCATGTGCCGCTGGAGCAGCTCCTGGCTGAGCCGCCCATACTCGTGGCTCACGCGGCCAGGCCTCCCGTCCGTGAACACCGGCGAAGGCTTCCGGTCTTCCGGTTCCACCCGGCTCAGCACATGCACCACATGCAGGCGCATGCTCCTGGTGTAGTCTTCCAACTCCGCAGCGGCAAAGGCGTCGGCAAAGGTCTTGTTGGCCCAAAAGAGCACGATGTTGTTGCCCGCGCCCACATCCTTGAAGTGGCGCAGCACGCTCAAAAATGGCGTGATGCCGACCCCCCCCGCGATCATCACAATTTCCGCATTGGCCTCAATGCCGTGGCAGAACTGCCCAAAGGGACCGGCGCACTCAATGGGCGCGCCTGGTTCAAGCTCGGGTATGGAGCTGGTGAACGCGCCAGACTTCTTGATGGTCATCTGCAGTGTTTCGGCCTCGGGCGCGCTGGAAAGGGTGAAGGGATGCGCCTCGGTCCACTGGCCGTCCTTGAGCACGCGTATGGCGGCAAACTGCCCGGCCTCGCGCTTCTTGAAGCGCTCAATGTCCGGGCCGGTAAAATAGATGGACGTGGTGTCGTGGTTTTCCTGGGCGACTTTGACGACCTTGAGTCCCGCGTCTTTTTTGGTCTCCGTCTTCGTCATGCTCCCCCCAACGGCAAATGCATGTGGCCTAGTGGCGAGAATTCCGTCCCCGCGGCCGGTGCGGCTCCAAAGCCCTTTCCGTGCGTAGCGTTTCCATGAGGGACTTGGCAAGCTCAAGCTGCTTTTCACGGGTCGTGGCCCCGCCATCCACGGCGGAAGCACGCACGCGCCGCAGAATGCGGGCAAAACTTGGGCCGTCGCTCAGGCCAAGATTCTTCAGGTCCGAACCGTCGATAAGCAGCTCCTGGCTGCGCAGCCGTGTCAGATACTGTGAAATGTTCTTGCGCATGATCTCGCGGCGGCTGCGCGCCATGAGGAAGAGCACGCCTTCCAGCGGCAGTTCGTCGAGGATGAAATAGATGTCGCTCAGGGAGGACTGCCCGTCCTGCCAGTTCATGAGCTTGGCCAGCGCCTCGCCCAGATGGTCGCGCAGGGTGAGGAAGTCGCGCAACTCGCGTTCGGTGAAGGCAAGCCTGCGGCATATCTCCTCAAGCTGGTCGCGCTCGGCACCCATGGTCAGGCCCAGCATGTACAGCCTCCATGTGCTCGCGGGCGGCTCCAGAAAGAGCAGGGCGTACCAGTTGTGGACCTTGTGCAGCTCCATCAAGACACGCAGGCGGTCGGCGTCCTGGTTGAGCTGCGGATGGATTGCGGCAAGCAGCTTCAGCTCCTGCAGGCGGTTCAGGCTCTCCAGCACATTGTCCTCGTTCAGGATGAGCTGCAGTTCGTGCGAGAGGCGGATGCCCGAGAGCTTGGAGAACAGCTTGAGCTGCACGGCGTTCTTGATGAGCTTGAGCGTCTGGCCGTCGATGCGGAAATTGAAGCGCTGTTCAAAGCGCACAGCCCGGAGGATGCGCGTGGGATCTTCGACAAAGCTCAAGGAATGCAGCACGCGGATGACTTTTTCCTTGATGTCGCGCTGGGCGCCGAAAAAGTCCATGAGCTGCCCGAAATGCCCGGGCGAGAGGTTGAGGGCCAGGGCGTTGACCGTGAAGTCGCGGCGGTACAGGTCCATCTTAATTGAGGAAAGCTCGACCGTTGGCAGTGCCGTGGGATATTCATAGTATTCAAGCCGGGCCGTGGCCACGTCGATGCGCTGGCCGTCCGGAAAGACCACAACAGCGGTCTTGAACTTCTGGTGCTCCTTGACCCGGCCCTGCCGGGCCTTGGCCAGCTCCCTGGCGAAACGGATGCCGTCGCCTTCCACAACCAGGTCGATGTCCAGGTTGGGCCGAGCCAGAAGGATATCGCGAACGAAACCGCCGGCGGCGTAGATTTTGTAGCCCAGTTCCTGCGCCAAGTACCCGGCCTGCTCCAGCAGGGCCAGTATGGACCCGGGCAGGCGCTGGCGCATGACGGCCCGGATGTTCCGGCCGGGCTTGTGATCCGGCAGCATGGCCTCTGGGATGCGCGCGGATTCCTCCACCAGCAGGTTGACGATGTCGGTTCTGGTGATGACGCCGACGATATTCTCCTCTTCAAGCACCGGCAAAAAACGCTGCCGCTTGCCGATGACGACTTCCATGACCGTGTGCAGATCAGCGCTGACAGGCACTGTGACGAAGTCCATGAGCATGTACTCGACTATGGGCACCTGTTGCAGCCCGTGCCCCACGGCCTTGTCCGCTGTGTGGTAGTCCAGCACCCCCACGCAGCGCATGCCGCCAGGCGCGACCACGGCCACTGCCTTGAGGCCGAAGCGGGTCATGAGTTCGGCCGCGTCCGCCATGCTGCGCGAGGACTCGATGACCATGGGCGGCTTGGACATGACCGTGGCGGCCGTTATCTGCGGATTGATGTGGGAGTAGAGCAGGGCGAGGAGTTCATCGCGCACCTCACTCAAGGTCTTGTCCTTCACCGTGGCCGAGGCAGCGTAGCCGTGGCCGCCGCCCCCGAAGAACGAGCAGATGAAGCCCACGTTGACATCGCCCACGCGGGAGCGCGCCACGATGTGGATGCGGTCGCCCATGCGGCCCAGGGCGAACATGACGCGGATGTTCTCCATGTCGATGAACTTGTGCACAAGATACGCGAAATCGCTGATGAACTCTTCCGTGCTCACTTCGGCGATGACCACCGGAATGCCATGAAAGTCATGGGTCTTGGAGGACTCGATGAGCTCGGAGAGCACGCGGATCTGCTCGGACGACAGGTCGCGGGCGAGAAGATCGGAAATGACGCCGAGGTCCATGCCGTGCTGGCGCAGCCAGGCCGCGGCGGTGAAGTCCTCCGGCGTGGTGGAGGTGAAGGTGAAGGAGCCCGTGTCCTCGAAGATGCCCAGGCCAAGCACAGTGGCTTCTTCAATGTTGGGCACGATCTCGCGCTTCATGAGCTCGTGGATGATGATCGTGGTGGTGGAGCCCCAGTTGACCACGCGGGAATACTCCGCGGTCACGTCTTCTTCCGTGTCCGGGTGGTGGTCGAACACATGTATGCGGATGCCGGGCTTGTCGAGCAAGGGCTGCACATGGCTGATGCGCGACTTTTGCCGCGTGTCCACAATGACGAGCAGCTCCACGTCCTCAGGATCGATATCCTTGAAGGACTTGAAATTGAACAGGTAGGTGGTGCTTTGGATGAAATAGTTGCGCAGGTTCTTTTCCTGGCTGCCGGGAAAAATGAGCACCGCGTCCGGGTACAGGCGGTTGGCCGCTATCATGGCCGCAAGGGCGTCAAAGTCGGCGTTGGCGTGGGCGGTTATGACGGTTTTGGGACGTGGGCGGACAGGGGCGGCGGTCATTTTTTGTCTCCCGCGCGGCGCGGCTTGGTGGTGGCGAAGGCCGTGGACCGTGGGTGGAATTCCTCGTGGATGCGCATGAGCCTGCCGGATTGAATGTGCGTGTAGATCTCCGTGGCGTTGATGGCCGAGTGGCCGAGGAGGAGCTGCACGGTGCGCAGGTCCGCGCCGCCCTCCAAAAGATGCGTGGCGAAGGTGTGCCGGAAGGTGTGCGGCGAAATGCTGCGGCGAATGCCCGCGGCCTCGGCATAGCGCTTGATGAGCTTCCACACGCCCTGCCTGGTGAGGCCCTTGCCGGAACGGTTGAGAAAAATGTGCTGGCTCAAGGGGCCGAAGGCGGCGCGCTTGAAGTCCAGGTAGTCGCACAGCAGCCGCTGCGCTTCATAGTGGATGGGCACCAGGCGCTCCTTGGCCCGTTTGCCGAACACGCGCAAAATGCCGGTCTGCGGGTCGAAGTCGCCCAGCACCAGCCCGATGAGCTCCGAGATGCGCAAGCCCGCGGCGTACAAAAGCTCCAGCATCACCCGGTCGCGGAAGCCCAGGTTCGTGCTCGGGTCCGGCTGGTCGAGCAGGCAGTCCATCTCCGCGCGGGTGAGGAATTCCGGCAGCTGCGCCGGGAGCTTTGGGCTTTCGAGAAGGGCGGCCGGGTCCTCGTCCAGCAGCTTGGACTGCACAGCGAAGGCGAACAGCCCGCGCACTGTGGAAAGGTTGCGCGCCAGGCTGGTCGCGGCCAGCTTTTTTGCACGCAAGTGTGTCAAATATAGGAATAAGTCACGCGATGAACAGGCTTCCAGGCGCACGTCCAGACCATCCAGAAAGGAGAGCAGGGCGGCGATGTCCGCTCCGTAGGCGCCCAGGGTGTTTTCCGATAGTCCGCGCTCCACGGTCAGGTGTTCGAGATACCTGTCCGCGATGGGGTGCGAAAGGACCGGGGCGCTGCCTGCTGCCGTGCTGTTCATCAGATTATCACCGGAGGTCGAGGGTGAGCCAGAAAATGATGACGCGAAAAAGACGAAATGATCGCGCAAAGGGGCTCTGATTTTCTGGCAATACCAAGCACATCTAAACTTTTTCTTGCAATCCGGCAAGGCCTGGGCCGCTTGGAGCGTCGGCCCAGCACCGGCGGCTCGATTGACAGCAAGGGGACGGGGCATTACACAAGCGTTTCCAATTGCACCATAAGGAGCCGATCATGTCCGAATTTCAGCTTGCCCAGCGTTTGGCGAACCTGCCCCCGTATTTGTTCGCGGCCATCGACAAAGCCAAGGAAGAAGTCCGCGCCAAGGGCATGGACATCATCAGCCTGGGCATCGGCGACCCCGATCTGCCCACTCCGGGCTTCATCATCGACGCCTTGTGCGAAGCGGCGAAAAGGCCGGCCAACCATCAGTACCCGTCCTACGTGGGGCTCTTGAGCTTCCGTCAGGCCGTTGCGGACTGGTACAAGCGCCGCTTTGACGTCAGCCTCGACCCCAATACCGAGATCGTGGGGCTCATCGGCTCCAAGGAAGGCATTGCGCACTTCCCGCTGGCCTTTGTGAACCCTGGCGATCTGGCGCTCATCGCCACGCCGAACTACCCCGTGTACGGCGTCACCACCGAGTTCGTGGGCGGCATTCCCATGTACCTGCCGCTGACCGACGAGAACAACTTCCTGCCCGATCTCGACGCCATCGACAACGACACCTGGAAGCGCGCCAAGCTCATCTACATCAACTACCCGAACAACCCCACGGCCGCCACGGCTCCGCGCTCCTTCTACGAGAAGCTCATCGAGAAGGCCAAGGAGTTCAACGTCATCGTCGTGCACGATGCGGCCTACACCGAGATATATTTCGACGAGGCCAAGAAGCCCCTGTCCATCATGGAGCTTCCCGGCGGCAAAGATGTCGCCATCGAGTTCCATTCCCTGTCCAAGACCTACAACATGACCGGCTGGCGCATCGGCATGGCCGTGGGCAATCCGTCCCTGGTGCGCGGTTTGGCCAAGGTCAAGGAGCAGATGGACTCCGGCATCTTCCAGGCCGTGCAGGAGGCCGGTGTCGTGGCCCTCAATCAGGGCGACGCCTTCAGCGCCGAGCTGCGCGCCATTTATAAGGAACGCCGCGACGTGGTCGTTGCCGCGCTCAAAAAGGCGGGCATCTCCTGCCGCGTGCCCGACGCCAGCTTCTACATCTGGTCCAAGGTGCCGGCCGGCTTCACCTCCAAGGATTTTGTCACCAAACTGCTTATGCAGACGGGCGTGGTCACCACCCCCGGCAACGGCTTCGGGACCCCGGGCGAGGGCTATTTCCGCATCTCGCTCACGGTGAACACGGATCGGCTGAAGGAGGCGGTGTTACGGATTTCCCAACTCTAGACTGCTACATCTCCCTGGGCTCCAACCAGGGCGATGGCGAGGCCAATATCGAAGGCGCGCTCCAGCGCCTGGAGCACTACGGCAACGACCTCGTGTTCGATGCCCAGTCTCCCATTTATACGACCGAACCCCAGGGCGCCGTGAAGGATCAGCCCTGGTTCGCCAACTGTGTGGTGCGGCTCAAGGCCGGCTCCGACATTTGGGCGCCGGAAGGGCTCTTGTCCACGCTGCAGGCGGTGGAGGCCCAGATGGGCCGCATCCGCGGCGAGGTTGTGGGCGGCCCCCGCGTCATCGACCTGGACCTGCTGATGTTCGGCGATGTGGAGATGGACGGCGAGTACCTGCAACTGCCACATCCGCGCATGCTTGAGCGGGCCTTTGTGCTCATCCCCCTGCGCGACATCGCTCCGGATCTCGTGTTCAAGGACGGCAGAACCATCGACCAGGTGCTTGCCGGGCTTTCGTACAGCCTGGACGGCCGCGCCATCGGTCAGAAATAGGGCGGCCTAAGCCCAAACAGGACGTGCCAAAATGAGCGTGACCAAACTTCTGATTCTGGCCATTTGCGCCTTTGTGGTCTGGAAGCTCTTTGCGGGCGACAAACGCTTCAAAGAGACCAAGGAGAAGGAGAACAAGGAGAACCTTGTGGCCTCCGGCGAGATGGTCAAAGACCCGGTTTGCGGGGCATACGTCTCCAAGAACAGCGACATCCGCGTGCGCCAGGGCGACACGGTGCTGAATTTCTGCTCCTATGATTGCCGCGAAAAGTACCTGAAGCGGCTTGAGGAACAGAGCGGCGCGCCCAAGGCATAAATCACAAGACATACCAATGGCCGGGCCGCAAGCCCGGCCGCACCTTTCTGGCGGAGGAGCACATGAAGATTTTCCTCGACAGCGCCAATATCGATCAAATCAAGCAAGCCAAGGCCTTGGGCGCCATTGAGGGCGTAACGACCAACCCCAGCCTTTTGGCCAAAGAAAAGGGCGATTGGAAAAAGATCGTCCGCCAGATCTGCAAAGAGATCGACGGCCCGGTGAGCGTCGAGGTTCTGGCCACGGAATCCACGGCCATGCTAGCCGAGGCGCGTGATCTGGTGAAGATCGCCCCCAACATCGTCGTCAAGGTGCCTGTGACCATCGAGGGCCTCAAGACCATCAACGTGCTGCACGAACGCGGCGTGGAAACCAACGCGACCCTCGTGTTCTCGCCCAATCAGGCGCTGCTGGCGGCCAAGGCCGGCGCTTCGTTCGTCAGCCCCTTTGTGGGCCGGCTCGACGACATCGGCCAGGACGGCATGCAGGTCATTCAGGATATCATGACCATCTTCCGCAATTACGACCTGTCCACCCAGGTGCTGGCGGCGAGCATACGCCACACCAGCCATTTTTTCCAGGCCGGGCTGTTGGGAGCCGATGCCGCGACCATTCCTTTGTCCGTGCTGTTTGACCTGGTGAAACACCCGCTTACCGACATCGGCCTCGCCAAGTTCCAGGCGGACTGGGCCAGCAAATAGAAAACCCGTGCACGTTTGCTGGCTGTTTCGCATACGCCGTATTGTCTCATAATGTAAATTATGTTAACTTTCGTATTCGGAGCAGGGCTCTCTTCTTCCCTTTGAAAGAGAACTGTGGCAGGAACTCTTCGCCCTTGATCAACCCCCGACCGCTCTGCCTTTCAACAGGGCGCAACAGCCACTGAGGCGATTGCAGATGAACAAGGATTTCCGTAAAGCCGCGCTGAACGGCCTGATCATGACCTCACTGCTCATGCTTCCGGCCGGCGCGCAAGCCGCTGCCAAGAAAGCCGCCAAACCCGCAGCCGACTCCAAAACCGCTCAACCCGCGCCGACAGATTCCGCCTATGAGCAATGGCTCAAAAAATACGGCGCCTATGACCGCGTTGCCCAACCAATTGATGAAATTTCCGACACCACCAGCGCAACAGCTCTGAAGCGCGCCGAAGCGCACCTGCTGCAAGGCGTGCCCGCACAGGCGTTGGCGGTTGTCGAGGGCTTGAAGCCCTATGACGATCCAGGCATGGAGATCCACCGGCTGTGGCTTGGCGGCAACGCCCACCGCGCCCTGGGCGATCCCTACAAGGCCGTGGTTTGGTACAGCCAGGCGGCCAAGCTCATGGACGCCAAGCAGATGAAGGTCAAGCTCTCGGCCGAGGCCGGGCTCGACGCCCTGTGGATCGATGTGTGGCGCCGCCAGTACTGGGCCTTTGTGGGCAATCCTTCCGCCTCACGCGAGGCCCTGGAATTGACCCTGCGCACCTTGCAAGACCAAGCCGAGACCGCCTGGGGTAAGGAAAACTTCTGGGTCAAATCGAAGGATGCCCTTGCCCTGGCCACGGGCGAAACCACGCCTTCAGCGCCGGACAAATCCGCCAAGGACGGCGCGCTCAAGGTCAGCGACGCCGACCGCCTGCGCATCGCCCAGGCCGTGGCGGCCGCGAGCATTGAGGACTACGCCCAGGCGAAGTCCATTCTGGCCAAGGTGGGCGAGCCCGCCCTGCGCGACTTCTGGGGCGCCCTGTTGGGCTTTTTGAACACCGGCAAAACGCCGGACGCCAAGAGCATCGGCGCGGCTGGCTATGCCAAGGCGGCGGGATTCTGGAACGCCAACCTGCTTGCGGCATATTCCGCAAACCGGTCGGAATGGCTGCTCGGAAGCTCTACAGCCTCTTGGACCAAGTTCAAAGCAAATCTGGCGCAGCTCTCCAAGACCGAGGCCCAGGAGGCCGTGGACAAGGAGATGCGGTCCCTGCTCATTTCCGATGAAATGTCCCGGCTGCTGCACTCCCTGAAGTTCATCCTCACCCTTGAGGAAGGCAACACCGACGCCGCCAAGGAAATTTGGGACGGCCTAGATAAGCGCAAGCTGCCCATAAGTCTCCGGGTCGCTGGCGGCCTGGCCTTCCGCGAGGAGCTGCAATCTCTGCTGCCGCAGGAAATCGGCGCCGCGGGCAAGCTCTCCCCTGCCCTGGCCGCCCTTTTGGCCGCTGGCGGCACTGGCGCGCCCCTTGCGGGCGAGGCCCCCTTCTGGACCCGCGTTGATGTTGGCCGTTCCAGCAACGTGAACAAGACCTGGCCCCTGGACCGGCTGCTCGTGCTTTCGGACTGGCAGGCGCGTTGGGTGGCCGGCCCCGGCTCGGAACTGGCGCGGCGTTCGGCCTTTCTCTTTCCTGATACCATGTACGGGTATGATTGCCTGGTCTATCTGACGCAGAAGGCTGTGGAGAACCGGGCTTTTCAACAGGCCGGTACCTATCTTGAACGCATGAGCGCATTGTCAACTGACAAAAGACGCACGGCCATTCGCCTCGGTCTCAAGGGCAAGATGGAGCGCGAAAGCGGCAAGGACGCGGAAGCTCTTGCAACCTATCAGGAAATCGCGGAGCTTGGCGTCGATATGGACCCCAAGACCCGCTTGGACATGGCGACCTTCTTCCAGCTGAAGAACGATCTCGACAATGGCCGCAAGCAATTGCTGATCCTCTGGGAGCAGCATGACAAGCTGCCGCGCAACATGCAGGCGGAAATCCTGTTCTGGCTGGGCGAGGGCGAACATTCTCAGCGCAACTACGACGCTGCGCTGGATTATTACCTGCGACTCGCGTATCAGTACCCGCAGGAACCCATGTGGCCAACGGTGGCCATGTACCGCTCGGCCATGATCTATGAGATCAAGGGCAACTTCGAGACGGCCAAGAAGCTTCTCCGGTCGGTCATCGCCACAGCGGACACCAAAGAGGCCCAGGAAGCGGCCCGCAATCGCTTGAACGCTCTTGAAGCAAAGGCCGGCAAACCCTCGACCAAGGAAAGCGGCGAGCCCGTTTATCCATTCTAGCCACGCACAGAGACACTCAGGAGATCCCCATGGCTGAAGACTTCCGGACACTGCTCAAAGAGGACTCGAGGAATGCCGAGACCGGCGAACGTTGGTTCGAGGATATTGAACTGGGCGAAGTCTTCTTCTTCTCGGTGCAGGCCAGCGCCCTGCACGGCAGCACTCCGGCGGCCCTGCTGGACGACATCATGGGCTACGAGACATTCCAGGTGACCATCCAGTCGAAGCACGGCGTCTTTGCCCACGGCCGGCGCGGCGCTTGGCAACACCTGGAAGGCAAACCCTGGTGGCCCCTGTTCGTGGACGATTCCCCCATCCTCTACGTGGCCGAGAATGTTCCCGTGGCGACAACGCAGCAGATCTATGAGGATCTTGTGGCCTGCGTGGCGGAACACCCGGAGCTGGCGCCCAAGAAGTGCGGTTGCGGCGGCCTGAAGCCCTGCTAGGCCGACCGACCAGCACCCAGAAGCAAAAAAAAGCGCCGCCTGCGAAACGAATCGCGGGCGGCGCTTTTCTTTGTCATGGCGAAATGCGCCGTGCGCAAGGCAAACTAAGACATGGTGCTTTCACTCTCGTAGAAGAGCTTGCGGCGCAGGTAGCGCACCAGAGCCAGCTCCGGGGCGTTCCGATAGTGCTTGTGCTGCAGCGGCAGCATATTGCCTCAGCCTCAGACCTCAGGAAACCGTGCTGGTAAACCAGGCCGTCCATCCACCGATGCATGGTCCCAAAAGAGGAATGGTCCAAAGGGCGTATGCCATTGTCAGCGATTGCGCCGACTCATGAGGAGCCTTTGGCAGCACAAAAAACATGAAACCGACGAGCCACACGAGCGCCAGCAGACTCCCGGCCAAAAGACAAGGGCCCAAATACCGGGAACGCAACCGCCAAGCCGGAAAACGAAAATCGTGCGAAACGCCTCGTGAAGGCTGAGAAAAAGAAAGCGCGACACTGCCGAACATGAGCCCGATGCCAAGCAAGGACGCCACATGCAGCCACCAAACAAGCGGTGAATGGAATTCGAGCACGGCGCGGAAGGGCCCGGGCTGCGCAATGGCAAAAGACTGGAAGGCGCGGTTGGTTTGCAGAATCGGCACAACCTGATCATTAAGCGTGGCTTTCCAGCGCGGGTCGAAATTATTGGAGACGACAAGGTTGGTTGGGCTCAAGGCCGTGCCTTCGAACGTGAGCTTATCCGGGGCCCACGAAACCAAGCGGACTGTGCCCAACTGCGCATCGGCCCGCATCCACAGACCGTCAGGTCTGGCTTGGTCCCGCTGGGCAAGGAAGCCCAGAGAATTCGTCTGGCGCAGCTTATACAAATAAATCTGAAGGGAATACATGCGGCCCAACTCGGTCTTTTGAACAAAGGTGGGCAGCGTGGGCCCCTCCCCTGCTCCGCTGTAAACCAGATCGGCCAATCCCTCAAAGCCAATCAGCGGCCTTGCGGAAACAAGATAGCGCACGCCAAGAGCCTGGAGCATGGGCAGATCGAAATCCCGGGCGGAGCGCTCCGGACCGGCAAGGACCAAGGGGCGCTGATCGTGGTCGGCCTGGGTACGGGTGAGATAGAGCTGGCGCCAGGTGGAGCCGAATCCGTCGCGCAGGGCCGGAGTCGTCAATTGCGGCGCCACGGCCTCCTTCACGTAATCCTTGTAGAAGCCGTTGAACAAGGGCGATTTGCCCCCAACGGTATCCAGGCCGTAGGCCTGGACAATTGCTGGATGGATGTCGATGCAACCCACGCGGAAGGGTTCTTTCTCGGCTTCCTCGGCAAGGGCGGCCAGGGGTTTCATGGTGGCGAAGGGCGGATAGGGGAAATAGCTTCCCGAGGACATATACTGTTGCCTGGTCATGATGCCATAACCTGTAAAGCACAAGGCAAGCAGCGCGACCAGCAGGATGGTTCTGCGCGTTGGCCGCAGGCCCGCCTGCTGGCGCAGGAACTCGACCATCAGCATGACGGCCAGGGTGGCGAACACGCCGCTAATGATGGCGTTTTCCGGCTTGCGGAAAAGAAGGCAGATGAGGGCGAAGGAGAAAATTTTCCAAATTGGACCCGTTTCCCAGCGCAAAACATCCATGCCCAACGCCGCCAAAATACAGGCGGCAGGGGTTGCCAGCATAGCGAAGAGAAAAAGATCCATCTTGACCACGAAGGTGTTGGCCAAGAAATTTTTCATGTCCGAGCCGAAGATCGCCGCGAGGAACAAGGAAGCCAGAATCAGCCCAAAAAGAATGCTCGCCCGGCGCTGTTTGCGCAACAGATACAGCGAAGGCAACAGCAGAGGAAAAACAGGCAATTCGATGAAGTGGTTCTTCACTGCGGCCAGGAGGCTGACAACAGCCTTGCCCAGGCCAACGGGCTGAAAGTTCCAGTCGCGCTGCGCATAGGGGATGTACAGGTACAAGCTGGCGATGCTGGGCACGAACAGCAGAACATAGCCCGTCCAGACGAGAAAGACGCCGGCGACCTGTCTTTTGAGGTCGGGCCGCTTCCACCCCAGGCAAAGCACCATGGCCAAGTGGAAAATGGGGAAATGAGGCAACGTAAGCACGGGGAAGGAAAACATGGCGGTGAGCACCAGTCCGGCGCAGCGGGCAAAACGGCCAGCCCGGCGTCGGCCGGGCTCAAAGGCCTCCAGCGTCAGGACGGCAAAGGCCGGGAAGGCATACCCGAACACGATGTGCACGTTGCCGTTGATGACGGAAAGCCCGTACAGGGCGCCCATAAACAGGGACGCTTGAGTGCTGACATCCGCAAGCCGCAGCAGCAGACGCCACATACCCCATCCGGCCAGGGTCGTCATGGCGATGTTCCACAAAAGCGACAGCAGCCATATGGGCAGCGCGGCCGAAAGCAGGACAGCCGGATGGTACGGAGGATGCTGCCCCACAAAGGCCGGAACGCCGCCGCCATGGAACGGATACCAGCTGAACACGCCGTATTCGAGGAACAGCTTGGCCATGTTTTGAAAATGGCTGAAGTGGACTTCGATGGTGTCGTAAAAGTCGACAAAGCCATAGGGACCAAGGAACTGGTCGAGATGGACGATGACGCCCAACCCCAGAAACAGCAAAAAAGCGCTCGGAAGCGCGCTACGGGTTTCTGCGGAGGAAAGGCGTGTCATTCAGGCAAACCTGCTTGGCTCAAATCGTGAGGATGAAACCTGTTGGCGCCCTGTGGCGCCCTAGCTCCACCACAGCTTTTCGCGGAAGAACTGGAAAAAGTATGCGCCGCCCCAGCGAATGATCTGCAGCTTGCGTTCGCCGCCGATGCGGGCGGGTTCGTCGCCGGGAATCTCGGTGATCTTCAGCTTGCGCTTGGCCGCGCGCACGGAGAGCAGCGGCTCCCAGCTGATCTTGGTGAAGAACAGACGCTCCGGCGTTCTGTAAGCGCCCTCGTCCATCAGTTCGAGGTCGTGGACCATCTGCTTCTTGTAGGCGCGGTAGATGACCATGGCGTCGGTATAATGGCCGCCATGCAGGATGTTGATGGTCTTGGTGAAGAGCCAGTTGCCGAAGGCCGTGATCGGGTCGTCGTCGTCGCTCTTGGCGTCGCCCAGGTAGCGCGACGCGATGACCATGTCGTAGCCCTCGCGCATCTTCTGAATCAGATCGGGAATCAATTCGGGCACGGAGTTGCCGTCCGGGCTGAAGGTCAAAAGCACATCGCCCTTCACCAAGGGCATGACTTCGCAGTAGGCGTGCCGGAAACCGCGCTGCTTCTGCACATACACCTCATAGCCCTGCTCGCGCGACCATTCGATGGTGCCGTCCTTGGACCCGCCGTCCACAACGATGATCTGATCGACCCATTCGCGTTTGATCTTTGGCATGATCGCTTTCATGCCTTCGATTTCATTGAGCGTCATCACTAGAAGCGTCGTTTTCATGTTCCAATCCGTCGTCGGGAGGTTAGATGGGCCGTTTGAAAAAATGCTTGAAGGCGGTGTATCCGGCAATGGCGACGCAGACAGTGAGCGAAATGGCGACAATAAGCTGCGCGAGCCGCTGCGCTTCGCCCCCGAGGATGATGCTGCCAGCGGACTCGCCCACGTAGGCGAAGGCCAAGCAGAGAGGATACGGGAAAATCAGGGAAGCCCAGAAATAGTGCCGGAAGGAAAGGGAGGTCAGCCCAAGCAGGTAATTCACCGGTCCGCTGGGGAAAACCGGGTTGATGCGGATGAAGGCCACGACCTTCCAGCCATTCTGCGAAACCTGGGTGGCAAGCCACTGCAGGATGTTGTTGTCGAACTTTCTGGCCAGGGGCTGGCCAAGGGCCGTGCGCGCGAACAAGAACGCCACCACCGAGCCTATGGTGCAACCGATGAGCGTGTAGACGCTGCCCCAAAGCGCGCCCCAAAGCAGACCCGCTCCAAGATTCAAGGGCAGGCTCGGGATCATAAAAACGACCACGAGCGCGTACACGGCGATAAACAGCAGCGGCGCGGCAACGTTGTTCTGCGATACATAGCGGAGAACAAGCTCCGGCGTCAGTATGCCAATTTTCCAATAATACCAGAGTACAGCAGCAACCAGCACGTAGCTCGACAGCAGACACAAGCGCTTGGGGCCTATGAATCTGCGCAGTCCGCTTTTCGCCGCGCGCGGTGAATTCTGCTCGTCAGGACGCACGGTTGCTCACTCTGCTACAGTTCCAGATTCTCGCGCACAAGACTCTTTTCAGCCATGGTCTGGATGTGGCGCATGGTCTCCTCGCCGAACTTGCGACGGATCATGCTCAGGTAGCGCGGGTTCTTGTAGTAGGCGTCAAAGGAGTAGTCGCGGTAGGCCAGCACCTGGCCGCCCGTTAGGTACTTGGTGGGCAGGGGCAGGCAGTCGCGACTATACTGCGAGTAACCATTCCACGTGGCAGGCAGCGGCGCGCCAGCCTTGACCGCATCGTCGTACAGCTTGGAGCCGGGGTAGGCCATGGCGGAATAGATGTTCGACCATTCGGCGTTGATCTCCTGCATGAGGGCGTTGGTCTCCTGCATGGAGTCGTAGTCGTCCTCGGGCAGGCCGAAGATGAAATTGGCGCAGATGTGCTGGTCCTGCGCATAGGTCATCTCCACCACGCGCATGACCTGATCGAGCTTATAGCCCTTGGTCACGTCCTCGATGACGCGCTTGCTGCCGGACTCGAAGCCGTAGGCGATCCAGTTGACGCCGGCCTGCTTCATGGCCGCGAGCATGCGCTCGGAAACCGTGTTCACCCGGGCGTAGGCCCAAAAGTTCAGGTCATAGCCGCGCTCGGCGATGCGGCCGCACAGCTCCAGCACGCGCTTTTCGTTCACGGCGAACAGCTCGTCCATAATCTTGATGTTGCGCACGCCATAGTTGGTGACGAGAAAGTCGATCTCGGCCATGACCGCGTCCACCCCGCGGGTGCGCAGGCGGTGCTCGCCGAACAGGGCGTTGATGCAGCAGAACGAGCACTGGTAAGGGCAGCCCAGGCTGGTGTAGAGCGTGGCATAGGGCTGCCGGCGCGAAACATCGTCGAAGCAGTGCCAGTTGTGCGCCCGGTAGCGTTCCATGGGCAGCAGGTCCCAGGCGGGCATGGGCAGGGTGTCCAGGTCGGTCCACATCTCGGGCATGGCACCGGGCACGATGTGACCGTCCTCGCGCCGCCACAGGCCAGGAATGCTCGCCGGACTCTGCTCGCCGGCCTTGAGCGCGTCGATGAGCGGCGGGAGGGTGCGCAGCCCCTCGCCCTGAATGGCGTAGTCCGCGGCTTCTTCTCGCAGGGTGCGCTCCGGCAGGGCGCTCACGTGGAGGCCGGTAAGGCACACGGCCATGTGCGGCGCCAATTCCTTGATCTTGCGGGTGATGGCCCCGACGCCGGTCATGTTCATGGTCGAGGCGGAGGGATTGTGCCCGGAAGCCATGACCACGGTCAACAGCGCGCCCCGGTCCACGGCCTCCTGCGCCACCTGATCCCAGGACAGGCCGTCGGTCTCGGCGTCCAGAATCTCCACGCCGTAGCCAAGGCCGCGCAGATAGCCGCCCAGAATGCCTGCCCACAGCGGCGGCTCAATGGCCGTCAGGTCATGGTCCGACAGGGAGCCGTAGATCTGCTTCTGGCTGCCGGGCTTGATGAACAGGACTTCGAGCTTGCGAGACATGGCCCCCTACCCTTCCACCGCGTTCAGCACGGCGCAAAGTTCCACGATGCGCTCCGCGCTCAGGCTCGGATAGTTGCCGATGTAATAGCCGAAGAAATGGATGTGCTCCACCTGCGGGTACTTCTTGTATTCGCCGTCGGGCACGATGCCTTTGAGATAGGGCTGACGCAGCTGGTTGCCGCCGCCCG
>Ga0183099_1000392_pt1 | contig 33058 bp, 30 predicted proteins | sample Biomet1_FD_127788 | JGI IMG/M metagenome (GOLD analysis project Ga0183099, IMG submission 127788) | Microbial communities from bioreactor (seeded with anoxic lake sediment) at LBNL, California, USA - Biofuel metagenome 1 | ecosystem: Engineered > Bioreactor > Anaerobic > Unclassified ... | reverse complement strand
AGAAGCGTTCCTGCTGCGGTTACGGAATCGAGCGCTCCGGCGGTGTATGACCCGGCTGTCGCGTCCGTGACGCCAGGGTCAACGATGGTAGAGCGTCCGGAATCTGCCTCTTTTGTCCATGAGACGGTCACTTTGTTTTTATAGCCGCCCGTGAGCGTGAATCCCGCGAACGTCGGAAGGGAGATTTCATCGGTGATAAGAAGCGTTCCTGCTGCGGTTACGGAATCGAGCGCTCCGGCGGTGTATGACCCGGCTGTCGCGTCCGTGACGCCAGGGTCAACGATGTAGAGCGTGTAGGTGTAATATCCGCGGGCTGTCGCTGCGCTGTTCTGAAGGTCGTATTCAGCGGTGTATCTGTTCAGTTCGTCGACCGTAGGAAAAACTTTGTATGCAACGCTGTCGTCGGCGTCGGAAGCGTTTATCTTTGTCCGGTTCGATTTCAGAACAAATTTATAGCTGCCAGCTTTGCCGAACGAATTCCACGCGGCGGTAAAGGCGACTGATGCTTTTGTTTTTACGACCGACGAACCGCTTCCCTGAACCGTTGTATACGTAACGTTGCATGTTTTGATCGAGGGTACGGCCGCGGCCCAGCCGATTGCCGATACGGCCGACAGGTTTGACGTTGTATTTTTTTCGAACACATAGGACTGTACTTTATATTCGTACTGCACACCACGCGTGATACTGCTGGTATCAGTGTACGTGATCACTGCGTCTGCCGCGTAGTCATACGCACCGGCAGAAGAGGGGGCGGTCGTGGTATATCCCGATGTAACGGCGGCAGAATAATAAACGTTATTTTCAAGCGTTTCCCATGAATTTTCGGTTTCACCGGCTGCTGCCGCTCTGCGGTAAATTCTGAAGTAGAGCGGATACTGCACGTATGTTGTTTTAGAATCGCTTGTTCCTGTTCCGGCAGTCTGTTTACTGTATGCTTCTTCCGGCAGTCTGAACGAGAGCGTTATCGTATTTTTCGCCGTTCCTTCCGCAGCGGTAAGTGACAGCGGAGCTTTCGGCCTGAGCGATACTGCCGTTGCCGCGTCCACTGCTTCGCTCGTTTCGCTGTCCGTCTGAGCGGAAATGAGATATGCTTCGACTGTATATTTATAGTTGGTGTTCTGCTTCAGGTTTGAAAACGTATATGCGGTATCAGTTTCTTTACCGTCGTTCCCCGTTCCGTCCAGCGTTCCTGCCGCTACAACGGCGGAACCGTTCAGGCACGTTATCGTGTAGCGCAGTGTACTGCTGTATCCGCTGCTGTTCTCCATATACCAGTACACCGTGACGGAACTGTCTTCCTTTCCTTCCGTCTGCTGTATGTCGCTGATGACCGGTTGTGCAAGCGTACTTCCTTTCACGACGGTGCTGACATCGGATTCTTCGTCCGAGAACGAGACTGCCGTCACTTTAAAATACCTTGTCGTACCGGCTTGTGCGGCGTAGTCATATGAATGAGACGTTGTTTCGCCGACTTTTACGTAAGATTCGAACGGGGTCGTCGCGGCGTACACATAATAACGGACTGCCTTATTAACTGTTGTCCAGTTCAGCGAGATCCTTCGTTTAAGTCCGAGTGTTGCGGTAACGTCGCGGGGGGCTGAAAGGTTTTTTGACGCGCTTCCCGACGTTGAGCCTTCAAGTTTTTCCTGCACGGGCGTAGGTACGAGTTCCGACGAACATGATAGAATGCATGCGGAGAGCAAAAGGAGCAGTATGCCCGCAGCACGATTAAAAATATGTTTTTTTTGTTTCATTTTCAATAATCCTGATATATTCAGAGTTCAGATAATTATATGATTTAAATGAAAAAACTACAAGACTAATTTAATAAAATAAGGCGGCGGAAAAATACTGATAAAGCAGGTTTTTCCGCCTATCGCGTCCGATACAATGAAAAAAAGAACGCACCGGAACGCGCGGTGCGGCTGTTTGTGAACCGGTCTGTCGTTTTTAAAAGAAGGGATTTACAGCGGTCTGTCAGTGCGTGATTCGTGTTTGATAAGGAGATATGAAATAATGTCGATACCGATAACGAGTATGAAGAAATACGGTGAAAAATTTTCTTCCTTCGCCGCGGGACTCAGCAGAAAATCGTACGTTCCGTGAACGGCGACGGGAAACAGAAGGCTGAATGCCATGCATACCGAACCTGCGAACGGACGTCTGCGGAGCTGAAAGTGTTTTGCCCGTGAAATAAAGAATCCCATGAGAATACCGAACGCCGCGTGTCCCGGAATTGCAAAAACTGCACGGGACAGTGCGACGCCCGTTCCGTAATTCAGTACGTATATAATGTTTTCAAGCCCGGCGAAACCGAGCGACGCTGAAACGGCATATACAATGCCGTCGAATTTATAATCGAAATCGCGCGATTTCCAGACAAAAACGTACAGGACGAGCCATTTTGTAAATTCTTCTACACACGCAACGCCGATAAAGTTTTCTGCCAGCTGATAGGTTATGTCAGGAGCCGTAAAAAACGATGAGATAACACGCTGGAGCAGCCGTTCTACCGGTATGTCCGCAAGAGAAAAAAGCGCGCCGAATAAAAGAGTTTTTAAAACCATCGCGGGCGGTTCCCGTTCAAGTTTGTCCTGTCTGTATACGTACAAGATGATGAATAATACGGGCAGCAGGGCGGGTATAAGGACAAAATAGAAAAACAGTTTGGTCATGACGTGAATTTCTCCCGACTGAATTACTTAATAAAATTAAAAACGCCGAAACTCAGAAGAGCCATTATTATTCCCGCGATCACTACGCCTGCGCTTACCGCAAGGATCGTTTCCTTAAAGTCCATGTCAAGAAGACTTGCGGCGAGCGTCCCGGTCCACGCTCCCGTTCCCGGCAGCGGAACGCCGACGAACAGCATAAGAGCGATAAAAAGTCCGTGTCCCGCTTTTTCCTGAAGCTTTTCGCCTCCGTGTTTTCCCTTGACAAGAAAGAACGTGCAGATTTTCCCGATTATTTTTTTATCGGCGCCCCATTCGAGCACTTTCCGCGCGAACAGATAAATTACGGGTACCGGAACCATGTTTCCGATAATGCATACAATGTATGACCAGATGAGCGGAAGGGGGGGGGTAAAAGCCTGCGACACTGGTATAGCTCCCCTTAGTTCGATTAGCGGCACCATAGAAATAAAAAATATCCATAGATAGTGTTTAAGCATAGAATGTAAGTATACTGATTAGGCTCAGGTGCGAAAAGCCTGTGACGCGTTCAGTCTATCATGTCTTCGCTGAATTCTTCCGGGCTGCCTGACCACTGCACTTTTCCTGCTTTGAGGAGGACTATCCTGTCGGCAACCGTTTTTGCTTCAGCAATGTCGTGAGTAACGAAAATGCCCGTAAAGCCTTCACGTTTCTGGCTGTCGCGGATTTCGGACGAGAGCTTTTTCCTTAACGGAGCGTCAAGCGCCGAAAGCGGTTCGTCGAACAGTACGAGCGACGGTTTCATGATGAGCGTTCTGGCAAGCGACACGCGCTGCGCCTCTCCGCCGGACAGCGTGTCTGGCCTCCGGCTGCCGAATCCTTCCAGTCCGAACAGAGAAAGATATTCAGTGGCGTATTTCCGCGCTTTACCGGCGCTCATTCCTCTGCATCTGAGCCCGTAAGCCACGTTGTCCTCGACGGAAAGATGCGTAAACAGTGAATGATTCTGAAATACCATTCCTATACCGCGTTTTCCCGGGGGAACATCGGTTATTTCTCTGCCGTTAAGTGTGATGACCGGTTTTTTGCCGTCCGGTCTCGGGCTGAACCGTTCAAGCCCCGCGATAAGACGGAGGACGGATGATTTGCCGCTTCCGCTTCTGCCGACGATAACTGTCATCGTCCCTGTGCGGACGGTCAGAGAAACGTCGAGCGAAAAAGAATCCCACGAACGGTACATACGTTCAGCACAAAAATCAGTGTTCATTTTTTTTCCCTGCCGCAAAGAGTACGACGCACAGAACGCACAGCAGCGTACCGCACGCGCACGATGCCGCGAATCTGTATGACGAAGCCAGCCTGTACGTGTACAGCGCGAGCGTGTCAAATTTCGGAACGGACAGAACGAGCGGCAGCGTCGTATCGCCCATGCTTACTGCAAAACAGAAGCAGAACGAGGAGACAATGCTTTTTTTGCACGCCGGAACAGCCACCCGGAACAGGGTATCAAGCGGTACCTGGGAAAGCAGGGCCGCCGAATCAAGTTCTGCCTGCGGAATTGCGCTGAGTGCCGCATGTATCTGCCGGAACGCCAGCGGCCAGACAAGAGCAGCCTGTGCTGCGACGAGCAGAAACACCGTTCCCCTGTGAAAGACAAGTCCCATTCCGTATCCCATCACGACGGATGAAACAGCCATCGGCAGCATCGGAAGCGTCTGAAGCAGCGTGCTTCTTCCTTCCGGATCGCGCAGCCGGAGAAGCCACGCGTACGTAAACGCCGTTACCACGCACAGCATGGCGGAAAACGGGGCTGTTAAGAGCGTTCCGCGAACCGCATTTCCGAAACCTGCCGACGTGATAATGTTGCTATATACGAACACGCCGTCCGTGCCCGACGTACTTCCCGCAAAAATGCCATATAATGGAAGAAGAAAAAAGCATACGACAGCCGTTACGGACAGAGCGAACACAATGCGCTCTGTGTGTTTTTCAGCTTTGCTTTCATGAAGCGCTTTCCCGATCTTTGCCCGTTCGTACTGGTAATGGGCCTCGTTACCGCCTGTCGTATACGCTGGCTTCAGCTTACCGTACACGAATATCGCGGTCATAGCGCAGACTGTTTCTACAAGAGCAAGAGCTGACGCCGTTTTAAAATCAAGTGTGGTGCGGGCTGCCTGAAACAGTTCTACTTCAAGCGTTGTACCGCCGATCGTACCGAAAAGCAGTACGATCATAAAACTAAAAAAGCAGTACAGAAAAACAGGTATGCATGCAGCTGCAACCGCAGGAGAGAGCTGACGGAGCGTTAATGTAAAGAAAATACGTCCGTCGCCCGCGCCGAGCATTCGGGCGGCGTCCCGTTCGTCAGTCGGAAGTTCTTCCCATGCCGCCGATACGACTGCCATGACCAGAGGAAAATTATAAAAGCCCTGTGCTGTAATAACGCCGGTAAACGAATATAGAAACGTGACGGGACGGCCGGACAGCCCCGGAAGTTTCATAAGCAGCGTGTTGAGCGTTCCGTTTATACCGAACACACTTACAAACCCCAGCGCAATGATGAGCGGTGGAACGCAGAACGGAACGGCGGAAAGGGAAAGAAGAAAACGTCGTCCGGGAAACGATCTGTTGGCGGTAAAAAAAGCCGCCGAAATTCCGACAATAGCCGCGATCAGCGTTGAGCCGAGAGCGATTTTGAATGTATACGCCGTTATCCGCAGCAGCGCTTTATAATCCAGGGAAACGCCGCTGCCTGTCCCTGTCAGCGGAACGGCGGCTGCTCCGAGCGGCAGCAGAAAAGTTACGCACATACAGAGAAAAACAAGTACGGCGAAAACAGCCGCAGTATATTCGGCCGCCCGGATCTTTGAGGACATTACTTTCCCAGAATGGCCATAGCGCCTGTTACTGCGTCGGAAAGCGTATCAGGATTGTATGGAAGCGTTTTCGCGTTTTCAGGAACGGCTGTTTTGTAGCAGTCGGGGAGTGCGACGTTCTTACTGGCCGGAATCATCCACTGCGTGAGAGGGATAACGTTCTGCGCTGTGTCGCTTATCAGAAAATCTATGAATGCCCGGGCTCCTTTTCCGTTGGGAGCACCGTTTGTAACGCCAGCTCCTTCAACCTGCTGCACGTGGCCTTCCGCAAACAAAAGCGCTTTGTATCTGTCCGTTTTGTCTGCATACACGTGATAGGCCGGACTTGTCATATAACTGATGACGAGAGGAGCTTCTCCTGACGTGAAAAGTCCGTATCCCGCGCTCCAGCCCGGAGACATCGTAAGAATAGACGGTTTAAGGGATGTCCAGTAAGAGGTGTACTGGCTGCCGAATACGGCAACAGTCCATGCAAGGAATCCGAGACCGGGCGTGCTCGTACGCGGATCCATAAGTATCAGTTTTTTTGCATATACCGGCTTTGTCAGGTCTTCCAGACTTTCCGGCGCGGGCACGTTCGACTTCGTGTCGTAAATAAGAGTGAACTGGCTGTAATCGAACGGAGTCAGTATGTTGTCCGATCCGAGAGCTTCACTCAGTACCGGATTGATGACCTTTTCCGCGTCCTTTGCCTTGTACGTAACAAGTACCTTTCCTACGCGGGCTTTTCCAGCAAGATTATTGTCCAGCCCGACAAGCACGTCTGACTGCGGCGCGTTTTTTTCAAGCAGCGCTTTTGAAAGGATCTGAGCGCCGTCTCCGCAGTTTACGTATGTTACTTTATACCCCGTCGCTGCCTCAAAATCCTTCGCGATCTGAGGCCCGGGTCCCCATTCGCCCATGAAAGAATCATAGGTATACACAACGACTTCTTTCGCGCGCTCAGCAGAGACACGTTCTTTTCCGCTGCATGACACAAATGCTGCGGAACCAAGGATACATAAAATAGAAAAGAGGTTAAAAATAGCGATGTGCTTTTTCATACCTTCCTCCGCCGGTATTGTCCGGATCAGGTTGGAACACTATACAGTGTCCTGCGGGTGTAATCTCAGGAAGCGCGGTTCAGGCCGTGCAACCACCCCGGTTATGAAAGCAGTATAGTCAGTATGGTTGGATTATACAACCCCGGTCAGCATATGCCGGCTGCTCGCTTAATGGCGGAAAGCAGATCTCCGTATTCTGTATACGACGGAACCGACGGATTGTCGGCAATAATTCCGGGGGTAGACCTGAACAGAAATCCTGCAGCGGACGCGCGGATCATGCCAAGATCGTTGAACGAATCACCGGCGGCGATCGTGTCGTACCCGATCTTCTGAAGCGCCTGAACGGTCGTGAGTTTGCTTTTTTCACAGCGCATTTTGTATCCGGTGATGGTACCGTCGGCTGAGGTTTCAAGCGTGTTGCAGAATATGGTAGGCATATTGAGTTTTTTCATGAGCGGAGCGGCAAACTGTTCGAACGTATCGGAAAGGATGATCACCTGCGTGTACGTTCTCAGTTCGTCAAGGAATTCCTTCGCACCTGCCATCGGGTTGATCTGTGCAATCGTTTTCTGAATTTCGTGCAGTCCCAGTCCGTGTTCTTTCAGAATGCCGAGTCTCCATTTCATGAGCTTGTCATAATCGGGTTCGTCGCGTGTTGTACGCCGGAGTTCGGGAATACCGGAAGCCTCGCTGAACGCGATCCAGATTTCCGGGACAAGGACACCTTCCAAATCAAGACAGGCAATAAACATAGCAGCTCCTGCATACAGATTTTTTTGTATATAAACGGTACGAGTATAGCATTGGAACTCGGCTTTGTCATAGATACTATGTCATGTTTTTTTCCTACCATGATGTTAGGTATGTCTAAAAAAATAGACATACGAAGCTGTTGACGATACTGATTTTCAGTGGCAGGCCTTGTCTGAAAGCAGTCGGAATAATGAATTTTAATTACACCATAGTGAGCTGTCCATATTTTGGAATACCATAAATATGGTATTCCAACTCTTGCCGTATGGTACCATTGGAAAAAATACCATAAAAATGCGTAAAATTCTCGTGATTGTGTAAAATTGTATACACTCTCATACATGGGTATGCCGGTTTGGTGTATATTTTTTTATACAACACTGTGAGAAAACAGTGCCTGAACCGAATCTATACTGTTCATTTTTATTTATTCCTCTTTATATAATGGAGATTCTTGTTATTTCATTGTATTGCAATAACATAAAAGGAACTACCATGCACTGTTTCAAGGTTTGGTAAATTCTGGCATAAAACTTGCATATGATAGACAGACGCAGAAACGCGAACAAGGAGAGGTCTGGTATGGAGAACGATATCTTTTATACATATGTAAGTGAAATAAAAGCATATAAACTGCTTTCCGCTGACGAAGAAGCTGAACTTTCCCGGAAGATTGCCGGAGGCAGCGAGATTGCCCGGAAAAACCTTATAAACTCAAATCTTCGTCTTGTTATCAGCATAGCAAAAAAGTTTGCCGATTCAAACATCCCGATCATGGATCTTATCCAGGAAGGAAACATCGGTCTTATAACGGCTGCGTCAAAATATAATTATTCCTTCAATACGAGGTTTTCAACATACGCGTATTCCTGGATCATGCAGTATATGCTCCGGTATATGCATACGAAAGCGGCGTTCATTCATCTGCCGAACCGGAAAAAGGAAATGCTGCACTGTCTGAACAGCGCACGTTCGTATCTGTATCAGAAAAACGGTCACGAGCCTTCATGCGAAGAGCTCGCATACTATCTGTCGATGCCCCTTGAACAGGTTCGGATGGGCATAAATCTGTCGTACAATGTCGTAAGCCTTGACACTACGTACGGTGAACACGACGAAATGACTGTTTCCGATAATATTCCTGATCTGAACGCAGGACCGGAGGAAGAGTCCATGATCGGCGTAAAGAAGCAGGAAGTTCGTGAACTGATGAAAATGCTTCCCGAAATGGAACAGCAGGTGGTATACCACCGCTTTAATTTTGATAACGACAGAAAAACAAAGACCTTACGTGAAATAGGCGAGTTGTTGGGAGTTTCTGCAGAAACTGTCCGCCAGATGGAAATGCGAGCCATTCAGCGCATGAAAACCTCGGCGGCGGTTGCTGGAGAGAGAGAGATTCTTCTTACAGCATAATTATACCGGGAGTTTCGGACATTGGAGAGTAGAGAGGGTTTATTGAAGGGAGAGAGAAAAAGAATGGAGACGGCTGCTTGGTATAGCAGCCGTTTTTTTTTGTTTTAAAACATGGTAGTATGTGCACGATGACCAGAAAGAAAAAAAACAGTTCCGGTACCAGAACGGGCAGGCGCAGAACCTTGTCAGGACGGGGGAGCCGGAGAAAGGGAAACGTGCTTTCCGTACCAAAAACGGCTGCGCTCTCCGTCGTGATTATTGCAGCGTGTTTTATACTTCTCTTTATAACCACCACGCGGAATTCGGACGGCGGCGGGGGCCGGGAGCGTACGGCCGCACAGAAAACACCGTCAGAAGTGACACGCAGTTCTTCTCTTTCGGGAAAGGAAAATACACCGGCGGTATCTTTGCCTGCAGTCCCTTCATCCACGGTGCCTTTATCTGCTGCACCTTCCGTTCAGAAGGAACAGACCCCTTCTGCTGCAGATGAACCGCGGTCAGCTGTTCCGGTTACCGGGAAAACCGCGGAACAGCGTGCAGAAAGGCTTCCTGCACCGGCCGGTTCACGCTCCGCCGTTCAGAGTGCGGAACGTGTGCCACGCGTTTCCGCCGCACTGGAAGGTAAAAAAACGGTGCACGACTCGGTTAGTGCTGCCGCTCTGCGGCAGGAAACAAAAAGATCGCCGGATACACAGAGTGCCGCGCAGCAGGAGAAGAGGGGCGGCATACCGGCCCTGCCCGAAATTCCTCCCGCCGTACATAACGCGAAGCTCGTGTTCGTGTTCGACGACGCCGGACAGAATTTGAATCAGCTTGAAAAATTCGTTACGCTGCCGTTTCCGGTTACGGTTTCGGTACTGCCTAAACTGCCGCATTCAAAAGCGTGCGCAGACCGCGTGCGGAAATCGGGAAACGAAGTTATGCTGCACCAGCCGATGCAGGCTGTGAACAAGGACGTAAACCCCGGGCCGGGAGCAGTAACGCCTGGTATGCAGCCTTCCCAGATAGATTTGCTCGTGCGGCAGAATATTGCGGAAATAGGTCCTGTTGCCGGAGTGAATAATCATGAAGGCTCTCTTATCAGCGAAGATGAACTCCGGATCGGCGCAGTCATGCAGGCAGCGAAGGAATCCGGCGCGTTTTTTCTTGACTCTCGAACCACCAGCCAGACGCGCGTACCGCAGGCGTCTATGGAGCTTGGTATTCCATATTACGAACGGAACATCTTTCTTGACAACAGCCGGAACCGGCAGGAAATCATCGGGGAGATCATGCGCGGTTTGAATATTGCGAATTCGAAGGGTGCGGTCATCATGATCGGGCACGTCTGGGCTGCAGACGTGCTTCCCGGAATTCTGATCGAACTGTATCCAGTGCTGCGGAGCAAAGGGTATGTGTTTACGACTGTTACCGGTTCGGGGGCTGTCATTAAACCGTAAAAAAAAGACATACTGTTATAAAAAATGAGTTTTTACTATAATAATGCAACTTTTGGAGCTTTGTATGAAAGTATTGGGAATTGAATCATCCTGTGATGAAACAGCCGCTGCCGTCGTGGAAGACGGACACACGATCATGAGCAGTGTGGTGGCAACGCAGATACCGTTCCATCAGATATATAAGGGCGTCGTGCCCGAAATTGCAAGCCGCAAGCACGCTGAATGGATCCTGCCGGTTGTAAAACAGGCGCTCAAGGAAGCAAACCTGACGCTCGGCGAAATAGACGCTGTCGCAGCAACGAACAGACCCGGCCTCATGGGGTCGCTGCTTGTCGGGCTTACGTACGGAAAAACGCTTGCCTGGGCGACGGGAAAACCGTTTATTGCCGTGAACCACATGCTCGGGCATTTGTACGCCGCACATCTGGTTAATGACATACAGTATCCGTATCTGGGGCTGCTCGTTTCCGGCGGGCACAGTATTATATGCCGCGTGCAGGGATTCGACGACATTGAAGTGCTCGGAACGACCGTCGACGATTCTGTAGGCGAAGCGTTCGACAAGGTGGCTAAATTTTACAATCTCGGTTATCCGGGCGGCGTTATCATAGACAAACTGGCCAAGAACGGCGACGCGAAGGCGTTCTCGTTTCCCGTGCCACGTTTGGACGACGAGGAACACAGGTACGACGTGTCGTTCAGCGGGCTCAAAACTGCCGTGATACATCAGCGGGATCAGTTCCTGAACAGTCAGTATGAGCCGACGAACGAGAATATGTGCGCGTCGTTCCAGGAAACTGCGTGCCGGACGCTCACGTCGCGACTGTTCCGCGCCGTGGAAGATACAGGTCTTACGACAGTCGTCGCCGGCGGCGGCGTTGCTGCCAATTCGCGTCTGCGCGCCATGCTTGCAGAACGCACCGATCTGAACTGTATTTTTCCTCCGCTCAAGCTGTGCGGCGACAACGGTGCCATGATCGCGGGCGTTGCGTATCATTTCCTGAAACGGGGTGATCTGAGCGGACTGGACACGACGGCGTGCGCGCGTATTCCTCAGTTTAAGCGCGGGCTCAAGCGGTAATACCGGACTTGACAGAATAAATGTTTCTTGGTATAGTAACGACGATATGAAACACGAAAACTGCGTTGCAGAAAAGTTTAATACCTCATCACTCGTGGGAATCCGCGGAACGACGGCGGCTTACTCCTACTATTATTGGTATTTTTCTCTTTTTAACCGCAGGAGTTTAACCAGGCGTTAATGGTTATGTGTGTTTTACTTCTAATATAAGATAGTAAATCATAGGGAACTCTGCGGAGTTCCCTTTTTTTTTAACCCGGAGGACAAAATGATTGTAATTCTGAAAAAAGAAGCGTCGGACGAACAGATGCAGGACTTTATCAGGCAGTGGAAGGAAAAGGGGTACGGAGTTCACGTATCGCGCGGTGAGGAAATGACGGTGCTCGGTCTGCTGGGTGATACGACGAAGCTGGACACGGAAACGGTCGCCGCCAATCCGATCGTAGAGACTGTGAAGCGCGTGACCGCTCCGTACAAAATGGCCGGACGGGCGTTCCATCCTGATGATTCGGTGATCGCGGTCGGAGAAGGACCGTCCGCGGTTACGTTCGGCAACGGGATTATTCCTGTTATTGCCGGCCCGTGTTCCGTCGAGACGGAAGAACAGGTAGTTGAAATTGCGAAAGCTGTAAAAAAATCAGGAGCGCGGCTGCTGCGCGGCGGCGCGTTCAAGCCGCGTACGTCCCCGTATTCGTTCCAGGGACTGGGAGAACTGGGGCTGGAATTTCTGAAGACGGCGAAAAAGGAAACGGGGCTGCCGATTGTGACGGAACTGATGGACCTGCGGCAGCTCAAATATTTTGACGACGTTGATCTGATCCAGATCGGCGCGCGCAATATGCAGAACTTTGATCTGCTTAAGGAAATGGGTAAAGTGAAAAAACCGATCCTGCTTAAACGCGGTATGGCGGCAACGGTGAAGGAATTTCTTATGTCGGTAGAATACATCATGGCGAGCGGTAATGAAAACGTTATTCTCTGCGAGCGCGGGATACGTACGTTCGACACGTACACGCGCAACTGTCTGGACGTGAGCATTGTGCCGTACCTGCACAAGGTGAGCCACCTGCCGGTCATTATAGACCCGAGCCACGCGTGCGGACTTCGCTGGATGGTACCGACTCTTGCGAAGTCGGCGCTTGCGGCAGGAAGCGACGGGCTTATAATCGAAGTGCATAACAACCCGGAAAAGGCTCTGTGCGACGGCGAGCAGAGTCTGCATCCGACAGAATTCGACAGCCTTATGACAGTGCTGCAAAAAATTGCCGCCATAGACGGGCGGACGCTGTGAGCGACCGGTAAAAGGTAAGCAGGAGAACGCTGATGCCAGAATTGAATCAATTAACATACGGAATAGTCGGTCTGGGAATTATGGGCGGTTCAATAGCCAAATCGATCCGCGCGAACGTATTCGATATGCCCGGGGCGTGCGGGGAGATACTTGCCTGCGACGTAAATGCCCTGAGCCTGGGAACGGCCGCGCACGACGGCGTGATCGACGAAGCGTTCGCGCCGGACGACGCCGCCCTGATGCTGCCGCGCTGCGATTTTGTCTGTGTCTGTCTGTACCCGCACGCGACGCTCCGCTTTCTGCAGGAACACCGGGCGCATTTTAAGACAGGAGCGGTCGTTACGGATATCAGCGGCGTCAAGACTGAACTTGAGGAACACGTGCGGGGCGCACTCCGCGACGACGTTGATTTTGTGTTCGGGCATCCGATGGCGGGAGGGGCGAAAGAAGGATACGTGAATTCAAACGCATCCTGTTTTGAGGGGCGCAATTATATCCTCATGCCGCAGCCGTGGAATACGGCGGAAGATCTGTCGCTCGTAAAACAGCTTATTTCCGCGATGGGATTTTCGCGCATCGTGGAAACCGACTGCCGCAGCCACGACCATAAAATCGCGTTCACGAGCCAACTCTGCCACGTCATTGCTTCCGCGCTTGTTGAAAGCGCGGAAGACGAACATATAACCGAATTCGGCGGCGGCAGTTTTGAAGACCTGACGAGGATCGCTATGATAAACGCTCCGCTGTGGACGGAGCTGTTCCTTGCAAACAGGACTGAACTGCTCGCTCATATCGGCAGTTTTGAAGCGCAGCTTGACCGTATCAAAACGCTTATCGCGGACGGAGACGCACCGGAACTGGAACTGTATCTGTCCGATGTCCGAAAACGGCGGATGACTATGGGAACGCTCGTTTCCAGGGATTCGTAAATATGAACAGCGGGTACGGACTCTGACTGAGGGGAGCCTGCCGGGCGCGGGCGGCTGTGTACCCGGGAATTTCCGGTGTCTTGACGTATGGCATACCGTTCATTAAAATCGACCCTATGACAGAACTTGAGTTGCTGGACGGGGCTATCCGCCGTGTTCCCGACTTTCCGAAGCCGGGTATTCTTTTCTATGATATCACAGGTGTTTTCGTTAAACCGGAAGCGTTTAAATACTGCATCGACCGTATGGTTTCCATATATAAGAACGCAGGGATCGACGCCGTAGCCGGAGTCGAATCACGCGGTTTTCTGTTCGCAGCTCCGTTCGCCGAACGCCTTGGCATTCCGCTCGTGCTTGTCCGCAAAAAGGGCAAGCTTCCGGGCGAAACGTACCGCTGCGCGTATTCTCTCGAATACGGTACAGCGGAGATTGAAGCGCATAAATCAGACATTCAGAAAGGGAAAAAATATCTGCTCGTTGACGATCTGATCGCGACAGGCGGCACTCTTGCAGCCGCGCGTAATCTGATCGAACAGGGCGGCGCGAGCGTAACCGATTTCTTCGGCATTATCGGCCTTCCCGAACTTAACTACGAGAGTGTTCTCGCTCCTTCGCACGTGACGACGCTTATCAACTACGGCGGAAAATAATTAATAAAATATCAGGGTACGGACGGTTCCGCACGGACGTTCCGTACCGCATCGCGGCGGCTCTGACCGTCCGTTATTGAAAAAACATCCGTGAACTGATAAAATCGAACTGAAGTAAACGGGGTTTTTTATGTATACAGTACCTGCACATTACAAACCGGTTCTCGGGGAAAAAGAAACCGAACACGCGATCGTTCTTATCAAGGATTTTTTCCAGCTTGCGCTTTCGACGGAACTTAATCTGACTCGCGTGACCGCGCCTCTGTTTGTCCGGTCGGGAACGGGAATTAACGACGACCTGAACGGCGTTGAACGGCCTGTGTCTTTTCCGGTAAAAAATATGGACGACGCGCGCATGGAAATAGTCCAGTCTCTGGCAAAGTGGAAGCGCGTGAAAGTAACAGACATGGGGATGACGCCGGGATTCGGTATCTATACCGATATGAACGCGATTCGTCCCGACGAAGAGCTGGACGCGGTTCATTCGCTGTACGTAGACCAGTGGGACTGGGAGATGGCGATAGACGTTAAAGACCGGACAGTGTTTTATCTGAACGAAATTGTTAAGCGTATCTACCGCTGCCTTAAAAGAACCGAATTCTACATTTATGACCGCTACTCGATGATAGAACCTGCGCTTCCCGAAAGCATAACGCTGGTGTATGCCGACGATTTACAGCGTCAGTATCCTGATCTTACGCCGAAGGAGCGTGAGAATAAAGTTGCCAAACAGTATGGCGCCGTGTTCATTACGGGTATCGGCGGAAAACTTCCCGACAATTCGATACACGACGGACGCGCACCGGACTACGACGACTGGATCACGGAGTCAGGAGACGGTCACCGCGGACTTAACGGCGACATTATCGTATGGAACAGCGTGCTCAAATCGGCGTTTGAACTTTCCTCGATGGGCATCAGGGTGTCTCCCGAATCGCTCAGAGCCCAGCTCAAAGAGCGCGGATGTACGAACCGGGAAAAACTCGCGTACCATCAGCGTCTGCTTGCGGGCGAACTTACACAGACGCTCGGCGGCGGAATAGGGCAGTCCCGGCTGTGCATGTACCTGCTGCGCAAAGCCCATATTGGCGAAACGCAGGTGAGCATCTGGCCCGACAGCGTTGTCAGTGAATGCGAAAAAGCGGGGATAAGGCTTTTGTGAAAAAGACAGAATACGAATTCAGCGCCGAGGAAATTGAATCAAAGCTCCCTGAATTCACCGCTCTGGGAATTACTGAATTAACAATTCACGACGAAGATCTGTCGCGCGACAGGGGCAGAGTGCTCAGGCTTATGAAAGCCGTGCATAAAGCGTGCCCGGATCTGCTGCTGACGGTTCGCGTTGAAGCGTCAGTGTTCGACAGGGACGTGTGCGCGCTTGCGGCGGACTTGAACTGTGCCATAGACATGCCTCTGCGGGCAGCTTCAAACGACGGAAAAACATACCTGTTCGACAAGAAAATGTACGCTGGAAGGGCGGGTATGATGAACGACGCGGGACTGGTGTTCGGGTTCGTTATGGATTACGCGTGTACGCCCGGTGATTCGCTCAGGCTTTTCCGCGACCGCCTTGACTTTGCATTGACGCTTTATCCGAATCACATCGTTTTTCCGGAAACTGAAACGGCGGACGACGGCCAGACCGGGACTGAAGGCGCCCGGTCTGCTAAACCGACTGCTTTTTTTGCAGCGCAGGACATACGCTATGCGCGCGATATTTCGTTTGCATGCCGCACGTTTTATTCTGCAGGGCGCGCCGTTCCGTGGTTTGCTGCAGTGCTTCGTCCGCTTAAAATTCCGTCTACCAGTTTTTTCTCCGATTTTGCCGAATGGCAGCGAGGTTCCAGCTGTGATTACAGGTCGGGATTCATTCCCGAGCAGACTGATCACCGGGAACTTGAAAAAATGCAGCTGATCTTTCTTTCGTCAAAGTACGATGAAAAGGGAAAACGCGATCTTTTTCCTGCCGTACAGGACATTGTCCGGCTTAACGGTGCCTTTTCGAGGCTGACAGGAGAAAATGAAGAATCGGTCGTTGCAACGTCGTATAATCCCGACGATCTGCTGGGACCGGAAGCGGCTGACGTAGCCGAATTTGCCGAAAATGTGTGCATGGAAGAATGCAGTGTGAAGGTGTTCAGCACGCCGGACGGCCCCGATTACCGGATAATGTAATGTAGTCGAATTACGCTGCGTCGTATCGTACGTTCATTGGTCAAAAAAAATAAACGCACTTGCATTTTCATACTTCCGGGTGTATAGTATTTTTAATTAAGTAATTGCTTAATTAAGCGTGTGCTTAATTAAGCAAACCAAAAAGAGGTATAAGAGTATGATAATTACTCATGGAGCAGCCCGTTTTTTAACGGAAAAAACAGCAGACAGTGTGATTAAAAACCTTCGGAAGGATAAAACGTCCGAACTTCTTAAACTGATCGGTACGGCTCAGAAGGTTGCAGGCAGCATGTTCCAGCCCAAAACGTACGATGCGGGGCGTGCGGTCATTAACGATCCGGGGAACAAATGGCACCAGTACTTGTACCGTTTTCTGGACGAAGCAGACCGGAACGTTGTAAAAACTGCTTTTATGAACCTCGCTTTTGAATCTGCGTGGTACGGTACGAAACAAATACGGAAAAACCGCGAAAAATACCAGTGCAACGTGCCGTGGACGCTGCTGATAGACCCGACGAGCGCCTGCAACATGCACTGTACGGGCTGCTGGGCGGCGGAATACGGACATCAGCTCAATCTGTCGTACGAACAGCTCGACAGTATCATCTCGCAGGGAAAAAAGCTGGGCGTCTATTTCTATATGTTCACAGGAGGTGAACCGCTGTGCCGCAGGGACGATATTCTGAAACTTGCGGAAAAGCACCACGACTGTGAATTTAATATTTTTTCAAACGCGACGCTCATAGACGATGCGTTCTGCGAACGGGTAAGGCAGCTTGGAAATATTGTGTTTTCGGTCAGTCTGGAAGGTTTTAAGGAAACGAACGACGGGCGGCGCGGGGCGGGAGATTACGATAAAGTCATCGCCGCGCTGCAGCGCATGAAAAAGTACGGGCTGCTGTACGGAACGTCCGTCTGTTATACGAGCAAAAACTGTGAAACGGTCACGTCGGACGAGTTTCTCGATCTTCTGATAGATAACGGCTGCCGCTACAGCTGGTATTTTAATTATATGCCGGTCGGAGCCGACGCGGATGTTGATCTGATCCCCACGGTCGAGCAGCGGGAGTACATGATCCGGCGCATCAGATATGTAAGGAGTCCCTCGTGCAGTAAACAGATATTCGTCATGGATTTTCAGAACGACGGGGAATATGTTGGAGGCTGCATCGCCGGCGGGAGGAACTACTGCCACATCAACGCCAACGGAGACGTAGAACCGTGCGTGTTCATTCATTATTCGGGAGCGAATATAAAGGAAAAATCTCTGCTTGAATGTCTGAAGCAGCCGCTGTTCATGGCATACCGCGACGGGCAGCCGTTCAACAAAAACCATCTGCGTCCGTGTCCCATGCTGGAAAACCCTGAGCTGCTGCAGCGGATGGTAAAGGAACAGGCGCCCGTTCAACGGATCTGACGGCTCCTGAAAGTGCCGAAGCGTTGTGCGGCAAATGCAGAAAGTACGCGGATATGTGGGCGCCGGAAGCGCAGCGTATCTGGGAATCGCAGCCGAAGCATACGGCGCGTTATTATGAAAATTATAAGAATGCAAACCATGAACCCGGAAGGAACGAGGATTTTATGAAAGCGTCGGCGGAAAAGTAACATATGCCAATACAGGTTGATTTGGACGAACTCCACGCACCGGAGTATTCGGAAACGGAAAAATGGGAACGCATGGCGTCAGTGTTTAAAACGCTCAGTGACGCAACGAGGCTTAAGATCGTGCATGCGCTGATCATAAAAGAACAGCGCGTGTGCGACATTGCCCGGGACCTGAACATGTCGCTGCCCGCGATATCCTACCACCTGAAGCTGCTGAGGGATTCGTCGGTGATAAAATACCGCCGGGACGGAAAAAATATTTTTTATTCCATCGACGCACAGCTGCTCTGCGACTTGTTCCGTGTGGGGTCTGTGAGCAGGCACATGGCTGAATGCCGCACTTGAACACAATGTGATACCGGCTGTACAATACAGCCGGCGTTTTTTATTGACACATATCTATTCTTTTAAGACAAAGGGGCCCTGCAGGCTCGACGATTTTCTCCGCGAACAGCTGCCGCCGGTACTGCGCGTGCAGGACGGCGCCGGTGTTAGCAATTCAAAGATCCGCCGGCTCATTGTGGCAGGCGCGGTGCGCGTGAACGGCAGACAGTGCCGGACTCCCGGCGAAAATCTCGGAATTTCAGACACGGTGAGCGCTGCGGTCGACGAGAGCCGTTTTTTTTATGAAAAACAGCCGGACGACGTTAAATTCGACGTAACGGCGGAGTCTGTGCTGTTTGAGGACGATTCGTTAATAATAGTTAATAAGCCTGCGTTTTTTCCCACGGAAGAGACTATCACGGGGCAGCGCGACAACATGCACGACGCGGTTGTCCGCTGGCTCTGGTCGGAAACCCCGGCGCAGCGAAATCCTCCGTACGCGGGTATCATGCACCGGCTCGATCGTGAAACGAGCGGAGTGCTGCTTTTTACAAAACAGCGGACGGTGAACGCCGCCGTACACGATATGTTCGAACAGCATACTGCGCGGAAAGTGTACCGCGCGGTTGCTGCGTATCAGGCGGCGGCAGAGCGTTCCTGAAGGGACCGCGGGGACGCGCGTGTTCAGTGCCGATGATTTTCTGGGGCGTATTTCTCCAAAAAGCAGCGCGGGGAAGTGGGGCGCCGTTCCCGGGCCGCAGGGCGGGCTGCACGCACACACCGACTTTACCGTGCTCGGCGAGGGTGTATCAGGCGGAACGCGGGTATTGTACTTGGAAGCACGGCCGGTTACGGGCAGAACGCATCAGATACGCGTTCATCTGTCGTCTCTGGGGCTGCCTATCCTGGGTGACAGCCTGTACGGAGGGTGCGCGGCTGAACGGCTTTTTCTTCACGCCCGTTCAATTTCTTTTCCGCACCCGGTTACGGGCGGAATACTGACGGTAACGGCTCCGCTGCCGCCCCGGATTTTGGAGACGGACTGTAGGAACGTATCTTCCGGTTTTACAGCGGCGGGCGCGCACAGTATAATAAAGTACGCGTTTCCGGTAGAATACGCGTGATACAGGTTTTCGGCATGAATAATAATCGGATACAGAATCGTAAAGTCAGGACAGGAAAAGACGACCCCCGGAGGGACAGGCGGAATACGTTCGCGTACCGCATTTTCGGCGATTCAAGCGCCGTGTTCGTTGGTCTTATACTCATTGCGCTCGCAGTCGGATTCGGCGCTCCTCTGCTCGTGTACGCGCTTGTGTTCAGAAGCGGATTTTCACACGACAACGCAGACTGGGGAAATTTCGGTTTGTACCTTGCCGGAATTTCAGGTCCGTTTTTCTCCTTCGCCAGTTTTGTCGGGCTTATTCTTACTCTTAACAATTCGATCAAGGAAAAGGAAGGGGACGACGCGCAGGTGTTGTTCTTCCGCTATATCGACGCGGTTCTGAAGCAGAACGTCCAGAATATGCGCGATACTGCGGCGCTTAAAAAATTGTACGACAGGCTCTGTACGACGGTAAAAAATGGCGAAGTATCCGACATTCCGCTTCCTTCGGCGAAAGAGATACAGGAAAAACAAAACCGGAACGTGAAATTTTTTCTGCTTATTTATGCGATCATTGATTATATCAGGTCTACGCCGAAGCTGGACAACATGACGTATATAACGATCCTTTTTTCGTATCTCACGTACGATGAAAAATATGTGTTTGCGGTGGATATGCGCAGCGGACGCGCAGGACAGAACATTCCTCCGAAGATGCAGCAGGCTATCGTGAGTACGTTTATGGACTGGAATGATTTCTGTAAAAAAATGGACATATTGGGTAAACGGATTTAACGTATAGTCAGTCTGGTTCTTCCGGTTCGTATTGCCGTGTGAAGATCGTCTTAAAGGAAACGGCGAGGACAGGAGCGGATGCCTCTGTCCCCGCCGTTTATTATACGTTGTTTTTTCCGGAGAATCAGAACCTGCTATCTTGATGTCTGAAGCGCCGCGTGCGTGCGGTAGCGCTGTATGCCTTCCTGAATGAGCAGCTCGGTCAGTTCCGTAAAATGGATCCCGTCAAAGTCGCACATTTTCGGGAACATACTGATCGCCGTAAATCCCGGGATCGTGTTGATCTCGTTCAGATACAGAGTTCCGGTATCTTTGTCATAAAAGAAATCGACTCTGCTGAATCCGGCTGCGTCGACAGCTTTGTATGCCTCTACGGCAAGCGTTCGTACTTTTTCAGTCAGGTCTGCGGGAATGTCTGCGGGAATCCTGACGCCGTCGGAATCGGTATATTTTGCGTTGTAATCGTAGAATTCGTGGGTGAGAACGATTTCTCCCGGTCCGTGGACTTTTACCTGTTCAAGGTCGCTGTCTGCCGGTGCCGTCAGGGCGTTGCCTGTAACGGCACATTCAATTTCTTTTGCGTTTACAGCCTTTTCGATAAGTACTTTGTCGTCCCACCGGAACGCTTCCACAAGCGCTGCGGAAAGTTCTTTTGGCGTGCGCGCTTTGGACGCGCCGTCGGACGATCCTGCGCAGCACGGCTTTACGAACAGCGGGAAATGGAGCTTGTCGCACGCTTCCTGCACGAGTTCGTCGTACCTGCGCGAGTCGAGCAGGTCTGTCCGGCGTACGGTGACGTACGGCACGACGGGAAGTCCCGCGTTCTGCCATACGGCTTTTGTTTTTTCCTTGTCCATGGTGAGAGCGCTCGTCATCGTCGGGCAGCCAACGTACGGAATGTCTGCAAGTTCCAGCAGCCCCTGTATGGTACCGTCTTCACCGTTTGTTCCGTGAAGGACGGGGAAGGCGACGTCGATGCGAAGCGTTGTTCCGCCTGCGGAGAACGCGTTCATGCCCATTCCCGGCAGCACGGAAACTTCTGTTCCCGCCTTTTCGGATATCCGGAACCCAGCCTTTTCGTCATGTCTGATCCGCTCAAGCTCCGCGCTATCCTGCAGAAACCAGCGTCCGTCTTTTGTAATGCCGATAAGGACTATGGTATGTTTTCTGTCTATATGCCGGGCGACAGCCGCTCCCGACATGAGTGAAATTTCATGTTCACCGCTTTTTCCGCCGTATATAACCCCAATTGTCATATCATTCTCCTGTTGTACGATCGTTATTTATACCCCATTTCGGCAAGAGCCCGCTGGCTCTCGCTTATTTCATCGTAATTCATCACGTGGTCTTTATAAATGATCGAATTTTCATGCGATTTTCCGAGAAGGAGCACTATGTCTCCTTTTCCTGCCATTCTGAACACTTCGCGCATCGCTTTCGGACGGTCCGGTATAATGAACAGGTCTGTTCCCTGCTTTTTTCCCTGCTTTTCGGCACCTTCCGCGATCATCCTGAGCAGCGTTTCAGGGTCTTCTCCGCGCGGGTCTTCGTCCGCGAGCATGATGACGTCGCAGAATTTTGCGGCAATTTCACCCTGGAGCGGACGTTTTGTCAGGTCGCGTTCTCCTCCGCTTCCGAACAGAGCGAATATCCGTCCGGTGCAGCGCTTGCGCAGCGGCGGGAAAATCGTTTCAAACGAGGACGGAGTGTGCGCATAATCGACGATCAGCTCGAACGGCTGTCCTTTGTCGATGACGGTCATACGTCCTTTTATGGGAGTAAGGCTGCTGATGTGCTGAGCGATTTCTGCGAATGTTTTTTGCGTGACGCTGCTCACTGCGATAAGAGCAGCCATCGTGTTGTATGCGTTGAACGCGCCGGGAAGCGGTGCTGTTACGTGAATGACCGGATGTCTGCGCGGAAGGGCAGGGTCGTCGGTGGATCTGAACACGGCGTCTTCACCGTCTGCGTCCACGCTGAACGAAATGCCGAATCTGGCCGAGGCAATGTTCCGCCCGATCATATAGCGCGTTCCGTCGGGGATCGGCGGAAGGGGCGTTGCGTCGGCGCCCGTTTCTGCGGCAGCCTTTCCCGCCTGTCCTTCAGTCGTGAAGCCATAGACGGGATGCTTCGTTGCTTCCATAAAATACTGCGCCGACGGGTCTTCAAGATTTACGATGCCGATGGACGGAATTTTCATCACGGTTCCGGCGATCGTCTTTACGTGGTCGTGTTTGTCGAGCGCGCGGAACAGGTTCGCTTTGTCGCTGCGGTACTGTTCGAAGGTTTTATGAAATTCGAGGTGTTCGAGGGTAACGTTCATGAATACGCCGCAGTCAAAAAGCACGTTTCCGAGGCGGTTTGTCCGGGCCGACAGTCCGTGCGAAGACGATTCAACAACCGCATACGTGCAGCCGTTTTCAAGCATGGTGTTCAAATGGTGCTGGATGATCGGAGCTTCGGGCGTTGTCTGGTGCTGCGGATTTGGCAGCGCTTCGCCTCCGAGCGAGTATTCGACAGTGGAAATGAATCCCGCTTTTTCGCCGCACGCACGGAGCAGCTGCCAGATAAAGGACACGGTGCTGCTTTTGCCCTCTGTGCCGGTAACGCCGATGACGATAAGTCGTTTGGACGGCGAATCGTAGAACGCGTCCGCGACGGGAGCCATGGAGAAGCGGGCGTCGTCCACTTTAATGAACGCGGGAATAACGGGAACTGTTTTTCCCGGCAGAGACAGTTCTGCTTCAAGCGCGCGTCTGGCAACAAGTTTTGCCGTTTCGAGCTGCACGTCCCGTGGAATGTCGCCCTGAAATATAACGGCGTTCGCGCCGCCTTCAAGCGCGGCAGGAATAAATTCGTTGCCGTTGATGTGTGTTCCCGGAAGGGCGAAAAACAATGATCCCGGAGTAACCTCACGCGAATCAAATACAAGACCAGTGATCGGAATATCGGCAATGTCCGTGGTTTCAACCGGCGTAATACCGTCCGCCGCAACGGCTGCGTGCGTAAAAGCCGGCAGCAGCTGAGATAACAATTTCTGCATATCGTCGTGATTTTACTATTAAATGACTGCCGTATCAAGCATACGCTGCCGATTACAGCAGACTGTCCAGCTGCCGTGCGACAAAATGCGATTTTTTGACCTTCGGATGCCTGAACAGCCTGCCGTTCATGACAACCATGTACGGCGTGCTCAGGGCGCGGAGATCTTCAAGGGGATTTGTGTCCGTTATGAGAAAATCGGCGCTCTTACCCTGTTCAACCGAGCCTGTTTCATCTGAAATGTTCGCTATCTTTGCATTGCCAAGTGTCGCCGTATACAGCGCGAACGCCGGCGTAACACCCGTAGCTTTGACGAAGTAGACAAGTTCGCGCCACATGTCGTAATGCGTGACGAACGGACACGCCGTATCCGTTCCGAGTCCCACCGGTATGCCGTTAGCAAGGCATTTTTGCGCTGCGTCAATGATCCCGTCAAGAACTACCTGCGCGTTGAACAGCACAGTGCTGCTCACATGCGTGAGCGAAACCGGCAGTTTGGCGAGCGGATAGGCTGGCGACAGGGTACAGATGTCCGCTGCGTGAGTTTTTTTAAACAGAGCGACAAGGTCTTCGGATAAAAAGGCGCCGTGCTCGATCGTGTCAACCCCGTTTTCAAGAGCAGCGCGAACGCCTTCGGAGCTTTCCACGTGGGCGGCGACGTGCAGGCCCAGAGCATGGGCTTCTTCGCAGCCCGCTTTTACAAGATCGGGGCTCATCCGCATGACTCCCGGCTCACCTTTTACAGAAGCATCGAGCACTCCGCCCGTTATCATCAGTTTTATGAGATCGGGTTTATGCGCGGCTGTTTCCCGTATGAAACGCCTCACGTCACCGGGCGTTTCGGCTTCGTATGCAAGAACGCCAGCCATATGTCCGTGCGGGACCGACACCGCATGGTCGCTTACAAGCATCCGGGGTCCTGTGGTTTTTCCGCACGCAATACGGTCTCGGATGGAGGAATCGATATTACCCAGTCCGCCGACGGTTCTGATCGTGGTAACGCCGGACAGCAGCTCTGTTTTCGCATATCGCGCACACGCGTTTCTGAACGCTGCCCGGGCGGGCGGGAAGCGCATGAGGCTTCGGATCGTATCCGGCTTCGGATACGCGCTTTTTTTTGGAATTCCGCTGCCCGGAAGATGTACGTGCATGTTGATAAGTCCCGGCAGGAGAAACCTGCCGGCAAGATCTACAGTCCTGACGCCGGTTTGGACGGGGGACGGAGTATCACCTGAAATAGAGATGATACGTCCGTTAGTAACCGTAACCGTCATATCGTGCTGAACGCGCATGTTCTGCGTACCGTCGAGTACTTCCGCGTGCCTGTATTGTGTCGTCATGTGTGCGCCTCGGTACCTGCAATACTAGCACATATCGAAAAAACGTTCAGCCTTTAACCGCTCCCGTCGTCATGCCTTTAATATAAAATATTTCTTGAAGATCAGAAATACGATGAAAACGGGAAGTATCGAAAAACACGAACCGGCTATAAGAAGGTCGTAGTTATTTCCGTACGGTGTCAGCAGTGTGTTCAGACCGATGGGCAGCGTGAATTTGGACGCGTCCCGGTAAACAAGCATGGGCCGCAGCATGTTGTTCCATTCATCCAGCATCGTCGCATAAAACTGTGGAGGCATAGTGTAAAAGCTGTTCTCTCGGTTTTTTTCATACAAATAACCTCCTGAGTGTGAAGTAAAACACATCCTTGTTCTATGATACGTCACAAACTTGGATGTGTTAAAATTTAATTGATAATTATCAGGTAATAATGATAATTCATTAAGATATGTTGTTGTTTTACTGTTTTTTACATGTGATACCATACATTGGTGATAATAAACATATTAAACAAATAAAAATCAATAACATAGGGTTTAATATTAAACAGCGGTGAAAATGTATTGTCTAAAAGAATGAATAATGATACATTCTAATGTATAAATATGCATTTGTGTAAGACGCACAAACGTTGATAAGTACCGTTCCGCATGAAAGCGGGCGGCGTATACATTTTAAAAGAGGCTGTCTATGGCGAAGAAAGACAAGGTCATCCTTGCGTATTCCGGCGGACTTGATACGACTGTTATCATCCCGTGGTTAAAAGAAAATTATGATTATGATGTTATTGCCGTCTGCATTGATGTCGGACAGGGCGACGACTGGAAGACGATCAAAGAGCGTGCGCTCAAAACAGGAGCCGCCGCGTGTTATGTAGTTGATGCACGGCAGGAGTATATAGAAGAATATATATGGCCGGCGCTGAAAGGCAACGCGGTCTACGAGGACGAATATCTGCTCGGCACGTCTACGGCCCGTCCGCTTATCGGCAAAATTCTTGTCGAATATGCACGGCAGGAAAAGGCCGTTGCAATCTGTCACGGTGCGACAGGAAAAGGCAACGATCAGGTCAGATTCGAACTCGCGATCAAAGCATTTGCCCCCGACCTCGGCGTTATTGCCGCATGGCGCGATTCCAAGTGGACGCTCCAGAGCCGTGAAGACGAGATCAAATTTCTTGAAGACAGGAAAATCCCGGTACCCGTAAAGAAAAGCTCTTCCTACAGCTGCGACGAGAATATCTGGCACATCAGCCACGAAGGCCTTGAACTTGAAAAGACTGAAAACGAGCCGAACTGGAAAAATATGCTCAAAATCACCAAAACACCGGAAGAAGCACCAGATAAGGCTGAATACGTGAAGATCGATTTTGAAAAGGGCATACCTGTTGCCGTGAACGATAAGGCAATGAACGGTCTTGAGATCATGGAAACACTGAATAAGATCGGCGGAAAGAACGGCATCGGTCTTATCGACCTGGTTGAAAACCGCTGCGTTGGCATGAAGAGCCGCGGTGTGTACGAAACGCCGGGCGGAACGATCCTTTACTTTGCCCACGAGCAGATGGACCATCTGTGCCTTGACCGTGAAACATATCACTATAAGCAGCAGATCGCCGTGAAGCAGGCTGAACTGATCTACAACGGCTTGTGGTTCACGACACTGATGGATGGTATCATGGCGTTCAACGACAAGGTGGAAGAAACTGTGACAGGCTGGATCAAGCTTAAGCTGTACAAGGGGACAATTCAGGGAGCCGGTTCGGATTCTCCGTATTCGCTGTACAACGAAAGCATCGCGAGTTTTACGACCGGGGAGTTATACGATCATCACGACGCCCAGGGCTTTATTACACTGTTCGGTCTCCCGCTTAAAGTGCGCGCTATGATGGAGCAGCGCATAGGCAAGGGGCAGGCTGTTATCGGAAGTAAGAAACTTAAGAAAAGACCTACGGAGTGATTGAGATTCCGCCATCCATGGCGGAATCTCAATGCTGGAAAATCTTGGGGAAAGGCACTTGTGCAATGATTTTCCAGCTTCGCTGGGCCCGCCATCTGTGGTGGAATCTCAATGCTGCTTGACCCTTACTGTTTTCTCCCTTACAATGCAAATTATACATGATTACTGGTGAACAATTATATTCGATGCAGATGACGGCGAAAAACGGTGAAATACTACCGGCTCAGGAAACGTCGTATGCACTTGATGAGAAAGGTCAAAAACGGATCGTTTACTTTAATGACAAAAGCGGTGTGTTTGCTTCTATTAAAATAGGTACGGAAGATCCCGCATTTTATCTGGACATACGGCATCCGCTCGTAGTCGACTGCACGGGACTTGAAAATGTCGATATTCCTGACATGCCCGACGAATGTGACGGAATACTATTTCTTCACTGCGGTAATACGGAAGGCGCGGCGTATGTCGTGCGAACTGAAGAACAGGTGATTGATATATGAAAAAATAATAATTATTTTAGCTGCCGCAGTGTTATCCGTTTGCGTGCTTTCAGCACAGGAAAACGTGCAGAATATCCTGCCGCTCCAGGCGAATGAATTTTCCAGTCTTATGTCGGGTGAAGTATTATCTCAAGACAATGAGGGCGGGACGGATGTGACGAAATTTGTACCGAAGGGAAGTCTGCTTGCTAAAAAACTTGCATCGGCGCCTTCCGGTGCGCAGGGCTTTGCCGTTACGTCTGTGTCGGTCGTTCCGTATCCGTCTTCATGGGGTACGATGACTCCGGAAAACAGACTTCTTGCGCTTTATAATGTGCTTGGGCGGATTTCTACGCAGAAAGGGATCACGTACATTTCGCGCCGCGCAGGGTACAAACCTAAGGTTCTGTTCGATCAGTCGTATTTTATCAGCAGTCCGGATAAAGTGAAGACTGCGATCGCTGATCCTGTTGCCGCGCGGCTTCCTGCGGCGGAGAAACGGTGGGTGTACCAGAACGACACGTCGTTCGGTGCCACTGTGTACGAATATACGTATACGACAGACGGAGACGAGATTTTTGTTGAGATAACAAATCTTACGCCGATGAAATACCACGGTATCACCTGTCTGAAAGAAAAAGAAATGTCAATGTACATTTCGATTCTGCCTGCTGACGACGGTGTGATCCTGAACTCTGCAGCGGTGGTCAGGGGGCATAAAACGCACGTGCAGGTCCTTTTTATGGACGTCGATCTGTCCGATTCGTTCAGACGCCGTACGGAATCTCTTCATACGTGGTATAGAGACCAGCTGAGTAAATAATTATTATTTCTTTATCTTCGGTTCTTCCGTGTCCCAGATGACTTCGATTGTTCTGTTCTCGATGTTCGGAATACGCTGATACGTGAGACAGTCGGCGCGGTGTACTGTAACGCCTCTGTTGCGTGAAATATAACCGACGATCGGTTCCGGATACTTCGGTTTACAGCATTGTGCGAACGTGACGATGAAATTCGTCGTATTTCCGATACGCACTTTTCCAGTGTTGTGCAGTACGTCCTGCGGAGGGCCTCCCGATGGTCTCCGGTGCTGTTTGTGCGCTTCCTGCATCGTCCGGGAATATGCCGCGTTTGCGGACGCTTCGGCTTCCGCCTTCGCGACTGCGGCTTTGTCGATATACGTCGGGTCGTTTACCGTGAGCCATGCGTGGATCTTCTGCTTTGCCTTCGACGTTTTTACTGAAGAAAGCTGCGCGGCTGTCGGATGAGCCTGCGGGTTCGTGAGAATTTCTATGATCTGCGTGTTCTTGAGAGGCTGCACGAGCGGGATAATTTTCCCGTCGGCTTTTGCCCCGACGATCTTTTCGCCGATCGCAGAGTGGATGTGGTATGCGAAGTCGATCGCGTTTGATCCAGCCGGCAGTTTTACAACTTCCCCTTTTGGCGTGAACACGTAGATTTCATCTCCGAGAAGGTCGTCCTTGAGTTCGTTGAAGAAACTTTCATCCGTGACGTGGCCTTCTCGCAGTTTTCTGAGCTCGTTGAATATTCCGAGATGTTCAACTTCCACCATGTCGTGGTTTGAACCTTTTTTGTAGAGCCAGTGGCTGGCAACGCCGTGTTCTGCCATTTCATTCATGGATTTTGTGCGGATCTGAATTTCCAGAGGCTTGCCTTCGCACATGACAGTCGTATGAAGCGACTGGTAGCCGTTCGCTTTCGGCATGGCGATATAATCCTTGAATCGTCCGTCGAGCGGCTTCCATAAGTTGTGAACTATGCCGACGAGCGTGTAGCACTCGGAGTTTTCCGAGCAGATGATGCGAAGCGCGAGCAGGTCGAACATTTCGCCCGGCTCCTTGTTCCGTTTGCGCATTTTCTGGTATATCGAATAAAAATGTTTCGCCCGGCTCGTGATGGAAACAGAAATACCGGCTTTTTCAGACGCTTTGTATATCTGCTGGACGGCTTTCTGAAGATACGTGTCGCGCTCGTCTTTTTTCTGCGAAACGATGGCTTTTATCTGCTGGAAGACGTCGGGATTCGAGTATTTAAGGCTCAGGTCTTCAAATTCATTTTTTTCCGTCTGCATGCCAAGACGGTCGGCAAGCGGCGCCCAGATGTCGATGATTTCCTTTGCGAGTGCCCGCTGATCTTTTTCTTCAAGGCTCTTGATGTTGCGTATACGGTCCAGTCTGTCGGCCAGTTTCACAAGGATAACGCGAACGTCGTCGACCATCGCGAACAGCATTTTACGGATTGCGTCTGCCTGCTGTATCGTGGCGTGGTCGGTGGGCAGGTGCATGATCTTTGTTGTTCCGCTGATGATCTGGGCTACACTGTTTCCGAACTGCGAACGCACCGCTTCTTCTGTCATGCCTAGATTGTATATACTGTGGAGAAGTCCTGCGCAGATGGAGTCAGCGTCCATTTTATTCTGTGCGAGAATATAGGCTATGCGCATGGGATGAAGATAATAAGGCTTGCCGCATTTGCGCTGTACGCCGTCTGATTTAGCGCAGAGCAAAGTCCACGCTCCGGAAATTTTGTCCCGGTCTTCAGCTGAGTAAAAATCGAACGTTTGAAAAAATTCATGCAGAATGGCGTCCGTGTCGTTTTCATCCGCATGCATTACCAGTTCGGTACTCATAACAACTCCATGATGCATATTAACAGAAAAAGTGTTCTTTAGCAACGAAAACGGACGAATAACATATGAGACGATGAGAAATTAATATAAAATTAAACCACGGCCGGCGGCATCCGCGGGATTTTTACCGCTGGAATTTCTTTTTTTTAGACGGTGCGACGGCTGCTGCTTTGTTTTCTGACTGTGTGCGGAGAACGGTGCTAGAACCAGTATTCCGCACCGACAGGAATGGAGAACGTGTTGTCCGCAATGGTACCGTTACTGCTTTTTCCTGAAAACGTATCGTATCCTAAAAATAACTGAAGCACGTCGGCTGCACCTGCAAATAGATAACCGTTGCTGAATGTTTTCTTGATATACAGCTCAGGTCCTGCTTTGTGAGTGTACGAGACGAGCGTTTCCTCCCCGCTTGTTTCATTCTGACTGGTGAAGCAGTATTTTGCTGCCCCTCCGAGAACGAATAGTCCCAGATCGTATTCGGCAGCTGCGTCAAAACCGAATGTCGGGACAGCTTCATATTTTACGGGAGAAAACAATGTTGCAGTGCGTGCAACATCCGTGTACACGTGACCTTTGTATGTCCATCTGCCGGCTGTTCCGCTCAGTGCCGCGGCACCGTTGAAATATCCGTCCGAGTTGTCCTTTGACAGGGGAACTTTTACGCCGATTTCGATCACCATGTTTTTAATGAACAGCAGATCGGTCCCGAATTCAAGCCTGCCGTATGAATCGTCGACCGCGGAACCTATGTACTGTGTTTTAAACTGCACCGTGTCTTTGACCGTGTACCCTGCGCCGGCTTGAATCGCCTTCAGAACGTCTGCAAGACTGCTGCTCTCAGTCGTAGTAGTGGACGATGCCGTTGAACTGTGAAACGGGTCAGTAAAATGAGAGGGTGTGCCGTCTAGATCGATTATACGGATTTCCGGAACCGCTGCCGTTGTTACCGAAGTTTTCGTCACTCGGCTGTTGACTGCAGCTCCGACGAAAAGTCCCTCGACCGGTCTCAGTGCCAGCGTCATGCCTTCGTAAGGATAAAAACGGGTGAACATGTCGTCGCACCCTTTTACGCCGTCTCCTCCGAAATCACGGTCCCCCCAGTTGTCGATCGTACCCCTCAGGTCGTCGAGCTGTATCTTGCCGAACTGAATTTCAACAGATCCGAGTTCGGCGCGGATTTTTGCCTGATCGCCTACGCCTGCCGTTCCTGCGTTGGAATCGACATTCAGTGTGAAACCGATCGTGTTGTCCGGATTTGAACCGCTTACGACAAAGCCGGTACGTCCCGTTCCTCCGGCACACGACGGAGTTCCCGATACCGTACTGTCATACAAATATACAGAAGAACCTGAAGTAATTTCGTTTGTAATCCGGACTGTTTCAATTTCGGAATTACCCAGATGAAGTCCGGCCCGTCCCCACGCGCCGACCGTTATATCGCAAAAAGGCTCCTGTAAGTGCCAGCGTAGAGACTGCTGCGACCGTGAAGTTTACTTTCATGATCATCTCCATGTTAATAATACTTGAAGAGCGGCGTTAATAATTTATGCAACTACTGAATAGTAGGATAACACCGCTTTTCTTCGTCGTCATGGCGCGCGCTGTTTTTTCATAGTCCGTGCCGCGTAAGGGCGGAAAACGAACGATATGAATGAGTCAGGTACCGCAGGGAGGTGCTCCATTGTTACATACTTTCCTTTTTTAACCGGCGGTACGATTGAAATAATATGAACAGGAATGCATATTAATTAATTGTACACATAGTGTACAATTAATTAATATGCATTTTTTTTGATTTTACTATGTATTTTATTGTATTGAATAGAATTAAAGAACTATTCACTTTTGTTTAGCCTTATATATACCGGTTTCTGAGTTATGAAATACAGATAACACTATATGTTAATTGTACAACAATTAATTATAATTAAAAAAAGTACCGTTTTCTTCTGCCGTGTGTTTTGTTTCCTCTACAAAAAAACTTGACTCCCTCCAAATTCGGTGTTATCCTAAGAGTTATAAAAATGGTTATCAGAAAAACCGTTGGTTTGGTAACCATTAAAAAAATAAGGAGGATTTTTTCATATGAAAAAAATCATAGGGATCGCAGCAGTCGCTGCCATGGTGGCATCAGGCGCCTTTGCAGAGATTACATTCGGCGCATGGGGCCGCACTGGTCTGGATTTCGGAAATGTCGTAGGAAAATCAACAACTGTAGATGGTACAACAACCGTTGATCCTCTCGGAGATGCAACAGTAATTACAACACCTTCGTGGGCTTCTGGAAGCCGTGTTGGTTTTGCGGTGGCTGGTACAAATGACGATAAAAACATAGGTTTCAATGTTAACGTTGATTCAAATGGTAATACTATCGGAATCGGTGATCAGGCAAAAATTTGGGGTCAGATCGGATGGTTTAAAGCTCAGTTTGGAAAAATTCAGCTTGATGATCTTCGCGGATCGATCGGTGACTGGGGTAATCGTGAAGAATTCAATCAGAAAGGTGAAGACGGTATTTTTGACCGGTTTTATCCGACTCTTGGTATGACGGCGGAATTCCGCCCGGTTGAAGGTCTGTTTATTGGAGCAACGATTGATGCTTCAAAGGTTGTAGGATATTATACTCCTGCTGAAATTGCTGCATTGGCTATAAAATATGCTGATGCACAGACTGCTTATGCCGCGGATTCGTCAGATAGCAACTATACAGCTATGATGGATGCACAAAAAGCTTATTTACAGGCTTCATCAGGGCTGTCACAGTCATCTTCTGATAACAGACTTGAGAATGTATTAAAATCAATCAATGTTGGTGCTGGATATACGATCAAAGATGTAGCACAGGTCAAGGTTGCTTACTTCGGAAATTCGAGTGAAAATCATTATGGTAAACTTGAATTTGGCGCAGATCTTCTTATGATTAAGAACAACCTTATTGAAATCGGTGCAAAACTCCCGATGTCTAAAGATAATGCTGACGGATATTTTAATGCAACCGTCGGTTTTAGTGGCAGTGCAGACAAGCTCACATACAAAGGCCATGTGTTCGGAGATTTCGCTCGCAGAACATCTGGAAGTGAATTTAAAGTCGATCCGACTGTTGGATTGGATGCTTGCGCAGAATATGATATCGGAGTTTTCGCTCTTGGGCTTACAGGAGCATATAAGATCAATACTTGGTCTGATTCAACATCCTATTCTAAACAGACAATGGGACTTGAGCTCTATGCAAAGAAAGGTTTCAGCAATGGTTATCTTTTTGCTGGTATAGCAGATGGTCTTGTTGTAGAATCAACAGAGTCTACAAAAACGACAACACTTACGAATACTTTCTCCATCCCTGTTGGAGCAGAATCGGAGTTTTTCGCTCTTGGGCTTACAGGAGCATATAAGATCAATACTTGGTCTGATTCAACATCCTATTCTAAACAGACAATGGGACTTGAGC
>Ga0183099_1000391_pt1 | contig 33317 bp, 32 predicted proteins | sample Biomet1_FD_127788 | JGI IMG/M metagenome (GOLD analysis project Ga0183099, IMG submission 127788) | Microbial communities from bioreactor (seeded with anoxic lake sediment) at LBNL, California, USA - Biofuel metagenome 1 | ecosystem: Engineered > Bioreactor > Anaerobic > Unclassified ... | reverse complement strand
AGACTCCCCTCACAAGGAAAATACCCCCTGATTTTTGTCATAGATTTCTATGATCTGCGGAGCCGGCACTGGTCGGCTGATCAGATAACCCTGCAGATAATCACATTTCAACTCCCGCATCGACTGCAGCTGTTCTTGCGTTTCGACCCCCTCTGCCACGACCAGCATATGGATCTGATGCGCCAGCTGAATGATCGTACCGATAATCGCCGCACCATTGGCCGTGACCCCTATTTCCTGGACAAAAGATTTATCGATTTTGAGCACATCAATCGGCAAACAGCTCAAATACGTCAGGGATGAATAGCCTGTGCCGAAATCATCCAGCGAAATATGAATGCCAACACTGCGCAACTCCTTCAATTTTTTAATGTTTTCGCTTAAAGATTCCATCAATATGCTCTCGGTTATTTCTATCTCTAAGCATTCTGGCGGATAATTTTCTTCGCGCAAGATACGGCGAAGTCGCAGCAAAAAATCTTCCTGCATCAGCTGCCTAGCCGAAATGTTCACGGCGATGCGAATTTTTTCCTGCTGATTCCGGCGCAGTAAATTGCCAAACCGGCACGCTGCGCGCATGATCAACTCGCCCAGCGGTACAATCATACCCGTCTCTTCCGCCAAGGGAATGAACTCAAAAGGCGCTACCAGACCCTTCTGCGGATGCGACCAGCGAACCAGCGCCTCCAGCCCGATGATCCGGCCAGATGCGATATCCACTTGCGGTTGATAATATACCAGGAACTGTTCTAATACCAAAGCCTGCTGTAACTCGCTTTCCATTTGCAGACGGCGGACAACGGCCTGCTGCATTTCCTCTTTGAAGAGCCTCCAGGTTTTCTTGCCCGCCTTCTTCGCATATTGGAGTGCCGTAGTGGCATTCGCCAATATGCTATCGCTAGAAGATTTCTTATTAAAGGCAACAATGCCTATGCTGCAGGAAACAAAAATCTGATTACTGCAAGCTTGGATCGGTTTGTTGAATAAATCTAAAATTCGCCAGGCCCAGGCATCAATTTCTACAGTCTCAACGGTTTCTATGAACACGGCAAATTCATCCCCGCCAATCCTTGCGACCATACCGGCAGCTGACAGATGCTCCGTAAGCCGGGTTGCAATGGCGATTAGCAGGCTGTCGCCGCAGGAATAACCCCAGGAATCGTTCACGGATTTAAAATTATCGATATTGAGCAAAAACAGCCCGGCTTGTTGCTCATTGCTGTTCTTGCCGCCAAGAAAATCCTCGAGTTTTTCGTGCAGGCTTGCGGCATTTGGCAGATCCGTCAGCGAATCATGATATGCCATATGCAGAATCCGCTCTTCCTGCTGCTTCCGGCTGGTGATGTCCGCGTATGAGCCGATCATCCGGACGGGCTCCCCTTTTTCATCCAGAATGGCTTTTCCTTTAGCCGCCAGCCAAATCCAGCGCTCCGGCGGTACCAGATAACGATATTCAACGGCAAACACCTCCGTCTTCCCTGCTAAATGATCGGCCAGGAGCTTTTCCCGCCGCTGAACGTCATCGGGATGAATCCGCACATCCCAGATCGCCGACAGATTTTTAATCACAGCCAAAGGCTGGCCGTCAACAAGCGGTTCGGTTAAGAGTCCTAATTTTTTCACCCATTTACTCGAAATCGACCAGATGTTCTCCCGAATATCCCAATCCCAAATCGCATCGCTGGAAACTTCAACCGCCAAACGGTAGCGATGCTCGCTTTCGATCAACAAAGCCTGTGCTTTTTCGAGGTCGCTGATGCGCTGCTGCAGTTCCGGATAATAGCTCTTGCGGGCAGAAGAATTTCCCAAGCCAATCAGCAAGTTGCGGTCAAAGCCCTTTGCATCGGTATGATTATAAGGCTTGCTCATAAACAGCCATCACATCCTTTTTCAGCATTTTTTGGGGATTTGTTGCCATACAGGCATCCTGCAACGCATAATCGACCAATTGCGGCAAATCGGCCGCTTGAACCCCGAGATCCTTCAGGGTATTGCCTATGCCGATTTTTCTGCGGAAGCTCTCCACAACCTCACAGATCTTACGCGCAGCCGCCTCCGTCGGCAATGCCGCCAACGAAAGCCCCATGATATTCCCGACCGCTTGATATTTTTCCGGGCAGGCAGCATAGTTGTATTGCATCACCGGCCCCAGCAAGATCGCATTGCATTCTCCGTGCGCTAAATTCAGAAAGCCTCCCAGACTATGCGCCATGGCGTGTGTAGCTCCCAAAATAGCATTGGAAAAGGCCAGGCCGGCCTGGAGGCTTGCCAGCATTACCTGGGCACGCCAGCCCTGGTCTGTCGGATCAGCGATCACCTCCGGCAGGGCTTCCCATACAAGGCGAATTGCCTCCAGCGCATGCAGATCTGTGATTGGCGAACTAGCATTAGATACATAGGCCTCTATCGCATGCGTCAAGGTATCCATGCCGCAGCAGGCAGTCAAATACGGATCCATGGTCAGCGTCACTTCAGGATCAAGTAAGGCCACATCGGGAACAACGGCTTTGCTGACAATGGCGATCTTGCATTTTCGCGCCTCATGCAAAATAATAGCAAATTGTGAAACCTCCGACGCGCTGCCGCTGGTGGTCGGAATGCACAGGAGCAGCGGCATCGCATGCGGAATCTTATCAACACCCTCAAAATCCAAAACATTGCCGCCGTTAGCAGAAACGATACCGATGCCTTTCGCGCAGTCCATCGCACTGCCGCCGCCCAAAGCGACAATCGCATTGCATTGCTCACGGGAAAACAACGCGGCTCCAGCCATGACCTCAACCGACCGGGGGTTTGGACTCACTTTTAAAAACAAAACGCATTCTAATCCGACCGCTTTTAGGGATTGTTCGACCTCACGTACCCAAGGCGTTTTTTTTGCCAAAGCTTCATCGCTTACCAGTAAAACCTTTCGGGCGCCAAAATTCGCGGCATAACGCCCAACCATTTTACGCGAACCCACGCCAAATACAAATTCAGGAGCAACAAATTTGCGCAACTCAAAAAAATACGCATGATTTTTTTTCATTTCCATCCTATCTCCTTCTGGAAAACGCTGTCTTCAAGGCATATATCACAGCATTTTCAAGTTGTTTCATCTTGAACTGTATTTTCCATTGCTTGGTCAGCCTTGCAAAAACTTCCGCTTTACCGTTCAGTCAATCGTATTCGTTTGAAAATTCTGTTATTCGTTGGCAAAAAACTGCGACAGAACAAAACTCTTCTTATTTCTCAATTTCTACAGTGAACAAAAATATCCTGCCAAAGCAAAAAAAAGAGCAAAACCGGGCCCACACAAACCTCGTCTGCTCCAGCTCATTTTTTGCTCTTAAAACACAGTCCTCCAGCCCGGCTTATATACCGACCCGCAGGGCCTTTACCGTTATATTGACCTCCTGCACGATCATGCCAGTCATGTATTCAACCGCTTCCTTTATTTTTTCTTGCGCTTCCCGAATCAGCGTCGGAATATGCTTGCCATAGCGCAATATGACTTCGCAGGAAATTTCAATGCCACGATCTTCATCACCCTTCCAGATATGGCGCACACGTATTCCGGCAGTCTTAACGACATGTTCTTTGCCGATGACAATGCGGTTTACAATTGCTGCTATGGTCGAATCATCGATGATCAATTTTCCATAGTAGCTGAAAATGGGGCGAACGATCGATTTTTCCCCCAAGCGGCGGCGCTTTGTCTGTGATTTTTTGAAAAAGGACTGCAGCGGATCAATGAGGAATCCGGAAAAATGCGGTTTCAGCTCAATGGTCGGCACTGGTATGATATGCTTGCCTTCTTTTATGCGGCAAATATATGCTTTTTCCATCTCTGCCTTGGTTGCAATATCTTCAATGCGAATGATTTTAGAGATGGGCGGCACCTCCAAAATTTTTGCAATCTTATAGACCATGTTCTCCGATGTTCCCAAAAGCAACAACCGCTTCGGCTTTACTTTTTCAATTGCTGCACTGACCTCTTCCGCATGACCAGGTAAGACAAAAATAGCACGGCGAACTGCCATGATTTTGCTGGATTCCCGTTTTGCCGAGTACCCAGCAATGATTTTACCGTCTTTAATTAAAATACCATCGTCAATAAGCGCATCGGCGCAGTATTCATGAGCAACGATCAGCGCCCGATGGCTCTTTCCCGTACCACTCGGCCCAACTAAGGCGATAACATCCATATTTCTCTCTCCTATACCTATATTTCACTTTATTTCACAGCTTGGTAAATTTTTGCCGCATAACCGTCTTCAATCGTAAATTCTCCAAGCTGCTGCGGATAACGCGAAGGAATCGCATGATAATCCGAGCCGCCAGTCAGCAGCAAATGCTGTTTTTCAGCCAACTGTTGATATTTTAAAGTATCGGCAGCACTATGCTGCGGATAAAAAACTTCAAGTCCCTCTATTCCTGCGGCAATGACCTCTTCCACCAGAGCATCATCGCCAACCAGCTTGGGATGCGCCAAAACCGCTATGCCGCCAGCGCCCTTGATCAGACCAATAATCTCCGCTACCGTCAATCGATAATGCGAAACGTAAGCGGGGCCGTTCTTGTGCAAGAGCTCATCAAAAGCGGCCCCTACCGTTGGAAAAAAGCCCCGTTGCACCAAAGCCTGACCAATATGTGAGCGACTGATGGATTTGCTCTCGGCGGCAATTTTTAACACATCAGCTTCTTTCAGTGGATAGCCAAGCTCCTGTAATTTTTCTATGATGCGGGAAAACCGCGTCCAGCGGCCTTCGACCACTTCATCTAATTTCTCCTGCAATGCGGTGTTAAAAATGTCTATATTATATCCTAAAATATGTATTTCATGACCAACATTATGGGCGCTGAACTCAATTCCGGGAATGATTTTAATTCCCCGCCCCGGGTAAAGGCCTGCCTCATACAAATGCCGAATGCCATCCAACGTATCGTGATCGGTAATTGCGATATAGGCAAGCCCTGCTTTTTTGGCCGCAAGCACAATATTCTCCGGTGTCAGTCGGCCATCCGAAAAAGTCGTATGTAGATGTAAATCACTGGGCACGGTTTCCCACCTCAAATCAATTTAACGCTGACAATCTATAATACTTCCAAATAACAAACCCTGTTCCCAGGAACAGGGTTTGTTATTATCTTCTTCAACGAGGTTGCACAAGCAATTTTATGGCTGTACGCTCCTCGCCATCAATCAAAATATCGGTAAATGCCGGGATACAGATCAAATCCACCCCCTGCGGGGCCACAAAGCCACGGGCAATTGCCACAGCCTTCACTGCCTGGTTCAGCGCGCCTGCTCCGATGGCCTGCATCTCTGCACTGCCAACTTCGCGTAAAACCCCTGCTAAAGCGCCTGCAACAGAATTTGGATTCGACTTAGCTGATACTTTTAAAACTTCCATGATTAGCACGCTCCTTCAACGAATTAGAAAAGAACTACCTGTAATACCTGGAATAAAAATACCTAACATTTATTATATTCTGTATCTGGGAAAAATCTCCTGCTTTTTTATACAGTTTCCCCTTCGCGCAGCAAAATCCGTTCGATCGCTACCGTTTTATTCGTCATCGCATCGATTTCCAAAAGCACTGCCGAAAATACATTCGGTCCTTCTGCCAAATCAAAACGCACTGGACGGCACGTTAAAAACTTTTCCAAAATCCGTTCACACTGCACGCCTAAAACTGAATTCCACGGGCCGACCATACCAAGATCGGTAATGTACGCTGTGCCCTGCGGCAAAATGCGTTCATCAGCCGTCTGAATATGCGTATGCGTGCCGACGACGCAATTGACCTTACCATCCAAATACCAACCCATGGCCATTTTTTCAGAGGTCGTCTCGGCATGCATGTCCAATAAAATGATATCGCATTGATCCTTTATTTCCCGCAAAATCTCATCGATCTTTTGGAAAGGGCAGTCCATGGGCGGCATAAAAGCGCGTCCCGCTAAGTTGATGACGCCGATATTCTTCGCCTTGAAGGGATAAATACAATACCCTTTGCCAGGGGCTGTCTCAGGATAATTTGCTGGACGAATCAGAAACGGCTCACGATCAATAAAATCGAGTACCTCCCGCTTATCCCAAATATGATTGCCCGAGGTGATGATATCTGCTCCGCCGTGATACAGCGCATCCAATGACTTGCGGGTGATTCCCTTGCCACCAGCTGAGTTTTCGCCATTCACAACAACAACATCAATTTCATACTGCTTTTTCAACTGCGGCACATAATGCGAAAAAGCACTGCGACCCGGCCGACCGCAGACATCACCTACGATTAAAATTTTCAAAACATTGGCCCCCTATTAACACCTATTTATTGAATACCATGACGCGGCCTTCCTCGCGAATGCCAATCATCCGCTCCGCTACATGATTTATTTTCATGCTGCCGATCATATGGTCAATCACTTCATCCCGAACAACCTCAGCTTCTTCCAAGGTATCCCGATTGATATCGCTAAGCAATATATTGCCAAAATGCTCACGCATCAGCGAGCTCAATAAGCCGATTTCGCCCTGCGACAGCGTGGCGACATCACGAACAACATGCAGAAAAGCAACGCCGTCCTGCGAATCCAAAAAAATATCGATTTTTGCCTCTTCAAATCCTTCTAAGGAATGATACGTCAAGATACTATCCGTAATAAATTCTTTTGCCACCGCCAGCTCATCTGCCGGTGGAACTTTATTCAAAACAAACGTGAGATTCAAAGAATCATCTTTCGGCTCAAAACTAACGGTCCCGATTTCCGGAAAACACACCAGGATGGATACGAGCAGATTAATGCCGTCCATATTCGGTTTCTTTTCCTGTTTAAACTTTTTCATAAAAATTCACCCCCTGCCAAAACATCTGCTGTTTTAACTGCCTTTAAACTAACTATAACTTTTAGCCATTACTATTGGCAATTTCATCATTGCTATAAATGGTGAAAAAACGGCCCTGTATGCACAAGGCCGCCTGTATTTCTTTATTTCGCGTAATCAACAACACGCGTTTCGCGAATAATCGTGACTTTGATCTGCCCCGGATATTCGAGTTCACCTTCAATTTTTTTCACGATATCATGTGCCAAACCGATGGAATTTACATCATCAATCTTATCCGGCTTTACCATAATGCGAATTTCACGGCCAGCCTGAATGGCAAAAGAACGTTCCACACCTTCGAATGATTCTGCAATTTCTTCCAAACGAGTCAACCGTTTTAAATAAGCTTCCAAGCTTTCACGGCGCGCCCCCGGACGAGCTGCCGATACGGCATCTGCTGCCGCAACGAGCACTGCCTGCACGGTCTTCGGTTCTTCATCGCCATGGTGCGCTCCGATGGCATTGATGATTTCGGCTGATTCATGGTATTTTTTAGCAAGATCAGCACCGATCGTGACATGCGGACCTTCTACTTCATGATCGACAGCCTTGCCGATATCATGCAGCAAGCCGCCGCGTTTTGCCAGCATGACATCTACGCCAAGTTCAGCTGCCATAACGCCTGCGAGATGTGCCACTTCGATCGAATGATTGAGTACATTCTGTCCATAGCTTGTGCGGTATTTGAGGCGACCGAGAAGGCGGATAACTTCTGGATGAAGTCCATGGACGCCGGTTTCAAACGCTGCTGCCTCGCCGGCTTCCTTAATGCGCTGCTCGACTTCTTTTTTAGCTTTGTCGACCATTTCTTCAATACGCGCCGGATGAATTCTGCCGTCCGTAATAAGTTTTTCCAAAGCGATGCGCGCGATTTCGCGACGAACCGGATCAAACCCGGAAAGGATAACGGCTTCCGGTGTATCATCAATAATGAGATCAATCCCGGTAAGAGTTTCCAATGTGCGAATATTGCGGCCTTCGCGGCCAATGATACGGCCTTTCATTTCGTCATTTGGCAAGGCAACAACGGATACCGTCGTTTCTGCCACATGATCAGCAGCACAGCGCTGGATGGCCAGCGATATGATGTCGCGGGCTTTTTTATCCGCTTCTTCCTTGGCTTGCTGCTCATATTCCTTGATCATCACCGCTTTGTCGTGCTTGATCTCAGCCTCGGCATTTGCCAAAAGCATCGTCCGGGCTTCTTCCGAAGTCAGTCCCGATATGCGTTCGAGCTCAACCAATTCCTGCTGGTGGAGCTCATCGATCGCCGCTTGGCTTTTATCAAGCTTAGCTTCTTTTTCGCTCATCAACTCTTCTTTTTTCTCAAGGGAATCCGTCTTGCGGTCAAGATTTTCTTCCTTCTGTACTAATCTGCGTTCCTGCCTTTGCAATTCATTGCGCCGGTCTCTTGTTTCACGATCCAATTCCTGACGCAATCTATGAATATCTTCCTTAGCTTCAAGCAGGGCTTCTTTCTTTTTTGTTTCGCCGCTTTTTTCGGCATCCGCAATAATTTTCTTAGCCGCTTCCTCAGCTGAGCCGATCTGCGCTTCTGCTGTTCTTTTTCTCATCCAATAGCCGCTGCCAGCACCAATTATTAATGCAAGTATTACCGCCAATAGTATTTCAACGATAATCTTCACCCCCTCTTTATTTAGTTAGTACCAACAAAATAGGGCGTAAACGCCCCTGATTTTGAATTCTAGAGCCAGCTGCTTCCCTTTGACAGCTAACTGCTGCGCTTTTTAAGCATTAAATCGCAATAATTAAATTGTGGTATAACTGTACAGATTTCATTTTACTGGTTTTTGAAAGTAGTGTCAAGCTAAGAAACATCTATTCTCACGGCAACTCCGACCCGTCGACAAAAAAAGGGAAAATCCTGCCCAGCCCTCGCTTGTTTTCAGGAAAATAATTCCTGAAATTCCTATAAAAAAAGGCCCGTCCACCAGACAGGCCTCCCCTTTAATCTATTTGCGCATCGGTTTGAAATTCTTCTATTGCCTGCCGGGCCGGTCCCATCGCGAAACCTTTGCCGTAAAGGTATTGCATGAGTTTTGCCGCCGGCACCGATGCCTTGAACTTAAGCTGCAGATTTCGCAAGGCTGCCCCCCGCTCACGCTCTTCGGTGCTCGTTGGGATACATGAGCGCACCAAATCGTCCGAAAAGCCTTTATTCATCAGTTTATAACAGATGTACTTCACGCTGTAGTGGCTCTCCTCAAGATAACGCTGAAACTGCCGCTGGCAAAGATCTTCATCATTGAGATAGCCACGCTCCGTCAAGCGCCCAATCGCCTGTTCAATCTCTTCCGGATCGTATGCGCGTTGCTTGAGCTTATCGGTGAGCTTCTTCGTGCTGTGTGCCTGTCGCGCCAAGAGATCCACGGCCTGCACCAAGGCTGTTTTCTTACTTTTCGGCTGGCGTGTCGACGGTTGCCGCTGCTGCTTCATCTGCATCTACCTCTTCCGGTTTAGCGGTCACGATCAGCGTGGCGCGAATCTTGCCTTCAATTTCAGCACAAACATCCTTGTTCTGCTTGAGGAATTCCTTTACGTTCTCGCGCCCTTGCCCCAGGCGAGTGCCGGCATAGGAATACCATGCGCCACTTTTGTCGAGAATATCTAAATCCGTACCGATATCGACAATGCTGCCTTCGCGTGAAATGCCTTCCCCATACATGATATCAAATTCCGCCTGGCGAAACGGCGGCGCTACCTTGTTTTTTACAACCTTAATGCGCGTGCGGTTGCCGACAATGTCATTGCCCTGCTTCAGCGTATCAATTTTACGCACATCGAGGCGAATCGTGGAATAAAATTTCAGGGCCCGCCCGCCGGTAGTCGTTTCCGGGCTGCCGAACATCACACCAACCTTTTCGCGGATCTGGTTGATGAAAATCGCCGTCGTCTTCGACTTGCTGATAACGCCTGTGAGTTTGCGCATGGCCTGCGACATCAAGCGGGCCTGCAACCCCACATGGGAATCGCCCATGTCGCCTTCGATTTCCGCCTTCGGCACGAGCGCTGCCACGGAATCGACAACCACAACATCAATGGCCCCGCTGCGAACTAAGGCATCCGCAATCTCCAACGCCTGCTCACCGTTATCCGGCTGTGAAATCAACAAATTATCGATATCCACGCCAAGCTTCTTGGCATACGATGGATCCAGCGCATGTTCCGCATCGATAAAGGCCGCAATTCCGCCAGCCTTTTGTGCTTCCGCCACGACATGCAGGGCAACCGTGGTCTTCCCGGAAGATTCCGGACCGTAGATTTCGACGATACGACCTCGCGGCACACCACCAACCCCCAAAGCAATATCAAGCGGCAAGTTTCCCGTCGGAATCACCTCGATGTTCATGTTTACCGCGGCTTCGCCGAGCTTCATAATCGAGCCCTTGCCAAAATCCTTTTCAATCTGCTTCAGTGCATTTTCCAACGCCTGCATTTTATCCATATTTACGTCCTCGCCCCTTCCTTTATCTGCTATAAATTATACAAAACATTCGTTCTAAAAGTCAAGTCCCAGCATGCCTAAATTCCCTTGCCAAAACCGCAATCCGGGTAATGGCAGACCTCACAGGCAAGACATAATCCGCCATTTCCTAAACCAGTCAGATCACTTTTTTTGATTCTGTCTCCAGCCGCGAGACGCGGTAAAACTAAATCAAAAACCGTCGTCCGCGCATACATCACGCATCCCGGCAGCCCGATGATCGGCACACGCCCCTGATAATAGGCCAACAGGAACATTGCGCCCGGCAATACCGGGACGCCATAGGTTATCAGTTCAGCTCCAGTCGCTTTAATCGCTGCCGGTGTCATATCATCCGGGTCAACGCTCATTCCGCCCGTGCAGACGATCATGTCCATTCCTTTCGCCAGCAGCTCTTTGATCGCTTCCGTGATGTCTTCCTGCTCGTCCTTGACAATGCGGTGGGCTGCCATCGTCAGCCCAAACGCCGCTAATTTTTCAAAGATCACCGGCGTAAATGTATCCTCAATCCGATGATGAAAGACTTCATTGCCTGTTGTCACAACGCCGATTTTCCCCTTTTTATATGGCAATACCTGCAAGATAGGTTCTCTGCCGGCAATCATCTGGGCGGCTTTCATTTTCTTTACTGCAATTACCAGCGGAATGACGCGGGTGCCGACCAGTTTGTCCCCCGCTTTCACCGGCGCATTATTATGACGTGTCGCAATAATGATCTCGTCGAGTTCATTGATCGCATTCAACCGTTCTATATCAACCTTCAATACCCCGTCACAAGTCGCTTTTAATTCAATTTTACCCTCTTTGACCTTTGACGGTTCCATGTATTCGTTCTGGCAAATCTGCCGTAATAATTCTGCCGCCTCATTTTCGTGCAGCATATCCGGATTTTTTTCCCAGACATACAGATGGTCTTTTCCCAAAGAAAGCAATATCGGTATATCCTTTTTTTCAATGATATGCCCCTTTCGAAAGCGGGCCTCTTTCGTGACGCCTTTGATAATCTGTGTAATATCGTGGCAGAGCACCTGCCCCACCGCATCGGCTGTATGAATGATTTTCATGCTGCTTCTCCTTCTCTAATGCCCCATACAGAATTGCATTTGCAACCTACAATAAATAGCAGCCCGCAACCTTTTAAAATCTGCTGCTATTATATTAGGCAAATCCGTTTTATTGCAAAAGAATAAACTAGAGACCCATCCTTTGCAGGAATAAATCTCTAGTTTATCTAGGCAAGGCAATTCCCGTCGGTTCTTACGCAGACCGCAATTGCCAGCATTATGCTATTGTTTTTTATCGGTGATTGGTTGACCGGCTGTGGATCAACGTCCCTTTTTAGCCGGTTCTACACTAATCTTATAGCCTTTTACCGTATTGCGGTGCATTACGGCGAGAACGCGCTCTGCGACTTCTTCCGGCACTTCAACAAAGGTAAAGCGATCATAAATATTGATGACACCAATGATGTTCCCCGGGATATCCGCTTCGCTGGCAAATGCCCGCACGATATCTTCCGGGCGAATCTTCTGGCTGCGGCCGATGTTCAGGAACAAACGGACCATCCCCGGCGCTCCGCCAGTATTTTCAAAACGGCCGACTAAAGATTCTCCATCTGCCGCTTCATCTTTTTCCTTGAAGCCTTCTACGGAAAGCTTCAGTGCTGCTGCCGCTACATCGACGAGATCATAATCCCCTTCAGCTGCAACATCCGAAACGATCGTATGGTATTCATCGAATTTGTTGTTGCTGAGCATCTTGATCAGACGCTCTTTAATGATTTCGCGCTGACGATCCAGGATATCAGCCGAAGAAGGCAACTGACGGCGGACAATCTTCGTCTTCGTCAAGCGTTCAATCGACTTGAGCTGACGGTATTCGCGCGGATCGATAAAGGTAATGGCCACGCCTGTCTTACCGGCACGGCCGGTACGGCCGATACGGTGGACATAAGATTCATTGTCCTGCGGAATGTCATAATTGATGACATGGGTGATGTCGTCGACATCAATCCCGCGGGCAGCCACATCCGTCGCGATGAGTATTTCCAGCTTGCCTTCACGGAATTTCTTCATGACGCGGTCGCGCTGTGACTGGCTCAAATCGCCATGCAGTCCGCCAGCTGTATAGCCGCGAGCCTGCAACGAGGACACAAGATCGTCCACGCCTTTTTTCGTGCGGCAAAAGATGATGAGCTTCCCTGTTTCTTCAATATCAAGTACACGGCATAAGCCTTCAAATTTTTCTCTGGTTTCATAATAAACCTGATCGATCAATGGTACGGTCAGATTTTCCCGACTGATGGTAACTTTTTTCGGGTTTTTCATATAGCGGTTCGACAGCTTAGCGATCGGCCCCGGCATTGTCGCGGAGAAGAGCAGCGTCTGACGGTCCTCTGCCGTGATATTTGACATGATCGATTCGATATCGTCAATGAAACCCATATCCAGCATTTCATCGGCTTCATCAAGAATCAATGTCTTGACATCGCCGAGTTTGATCGTACCACGGCGAATGTGGTCGAGCAATCGACCCGGTGTACCGACAACGATCTGCACGCCATTGCGCAGCGCCCGAATCTGACGGTCAATCGCCTGGCCACCGTAAATCGGCAAGGTTTTAACGCGTTTGTACTTACCAATTTTATTGAATTCTTCCGCGCTCTGGATAGCCAGTTCGCGGGTCGGCGTCAAAACGAGCGCCTGAATATGACGGCTGCTGTCTTCTATCTTTTCTATAGTCGGAATGCCGAAAGCCGCTGTTTTTCCTGTACCAGTCTGAGCCTGACCAATGACATCATGGCCTTCCATCACGAGCGGAATCGTCTGGCTCTGGATCGGTGACGGTTCTTCAAACCCCATATCGCTGACTGCGCTAAGCAGTTTTTTACTTAATTGAATATCCCCAAATGCTGTTAAATCTTTTTTCAAATTATATTTCCTCCTGATTTTTTATAACTTCTCGATATAATGCCTTACCATATCGAGAGCAGTTTGCGTTGTTTTATATTTTATTTCCTTGCGTCTGCCACTGAAGACATTTTTTTTGACCACAGTGCCGTTTCTCCCGGTCACTGCTATATAGACCAGGCCAACTGGTTTTTCCATTGTGCCGCCATCCGGGCCGGCAATGCCGGTTACACCAACCCCAATATCCGTGCCGATTTTGAGGGCAGCGCCTTCTGCCATAGCCTTGGCTACGTCTTCACAGACAGCTCCTTGTGCCTGCAAAAGCTCCCTCGAAACACCGAGTTCATTGCTTTTCACTTCATTTGTATAGGACACGATCGAACCCATGACGTACGCTGAGCTGCCTGGTACATCGGTCAGCCGGCTTGTCAGGAATCCTCCCGTACAGGATTCAGCGCAGGCAATCGTCAGATGCTTGCAGCGCAGCATTTCACCAACAATAGTTTCCATGTCCGCATCATCTACTGCATAAATATACTTATCGATGCGGGCGCGGATTTCTCTTTCCATATCGGCGATGAGCGCTTCTGCTTCCTGTTTACTTTTGGCTTTAGCTGTAATGCGGATAATGACGCCGCTGGGCCGAACAAGCAAAGCCAAGGTAGGATTTGTCTGCGCCAAAACCAAATCCCGAATACTCGTTTCCAAAGAAGATTCCCCTATGCCGAAAGTAGCGAGAACCCGGGATACGATCACGGCGTCAAAACCGTATGTTTCTTCCAAAAACGGTTTCAGGCTCCGCTGAAACATATCCTTCATTTCCGCTGGCGGCCCCGGCAGGTTGATCAACAGCTTCCCGTTTGCTTCCAGCACAACCCCAGGGGCAGTTCCAGCATGATTTTCGAAGACTTCGGCGCCTTCCGGAATCATGGCCTGGCGGATGTTATTGTCCGTCATAGCCCGCTGCACTCGCAAAAAATGTGCTTTGATCCGCGCCAGGCTTGCCTCATGCAATTGCAGTTTACGGTCAAGAACCTCCGCGCACACTTCTTTTGTTATATCCCCCAGAGTTGGACCAAGCCCCCCGGTGGTGATGACAATATCGGCCCGGGAAAGTGCCTGCCGGATTACCGACCCCATGCGCTTTCTGTTGTCACCGACAGTTGTCTGATACAGGACATCAAAGCCAATCGCATTGAGTTCACTTGCCATATAAGCGGCATTTGTATTTATAATCTGACCGAGCAACAATTCGCTGCCGGTAGTCACTATTTCTACAACCATGTATAAGCCCCCTGACCCAAAAGAACGTTCATCCCTGGCACTGCCTATTTCAGTTTTTCACCAACAACATCGTAGGTAAAACCCTGCACGATTTTCACTTGAATGATATCGCCCGGCTTGCTGTCACTATCATTTTCCACGTAAATCTGCCCATCGACTTCCGGGGCTTCCCTGTAGGAGCGGCCGTAAGCCACCGCATCCTGTTCGGTATCGCGGCCTTCAATCAGCACCTCAAGAATCCTGCCTTCAAGAGAACAGTTGAGTTCTTCGGAAATCTTGCACTGCAAACTCATCAGATCATGGTATCGCTCCTGCATGATTTCTTCCGAAACCTGATCGGGCAGATCATAGGCCGGCGTATCCTCTTCCCGCGAATACGTGAACACGCCGACTTTATCAAAGCGCTGTTGTTCGAGGAACTCACGCAAAGCCTGATACTGCTCGGCAGTTTCCCCCGGAAATCCCACGATAAACGTCGAACGAATCGTGACATTCGGTATGCGCTGGCGGATTTTTGCCAACAGCACTTCGACGCTTTCGCGGGTATCAACGCGGTTCATTCGCTTAAGAACAGCATTATCGGCATGCTGCAGTGGCAGATCGACGTACTTGCAGATCTTTTCTTCCTGCGCCATCAGATCGATCAGCTCATCCGTAAAGTATTTCGGATAGCAGTACAGGATCCGCACCCATTTGAGCTTTTCAAGCTTTACGAGTTCCCGGAGAAGTCTCGCCAGACTCGGCTCTCCATAGAGATCATGCCCGTAATTGGTTGAATCCTGCGCGATCAGGTTAATTTCCTTGACGCCGCGCTCTGCCAGCCGTTGCACCTCTGCCGTGATGTCCTTGATGGTCCGGCTGCGGTATTTGCCGCGGATCATCGGTATGGCACAATACGTGCAGCGATTGTCACAGCCTTCAGCGATCTTAACATACGCACTGTATTCCGGCGTCGTTGTGATGCGCGGCATGCGTTCATCGTAAATCATTTCGGATTCACCGGCGATGACGACGCGATTGCCCTTCAGTGTTTCCTTTACGGCCTCCATAATGCGATGCCAGGCGCCTGTGCCAATGATGGCATCCGCTTCTGGTATTTCATCAAGCAGCTCCTGCTTGTAACGCTGACCGAGGCAGCCAGCTATAATCAATGACTTGCATTTCCCCTCGGTTTTATATTCCGCCATATTCAATACGGTTGTGATGGATTCTTCCTTGGCCGATTTGATAAAGCTGCATGTATTTACAATTAAAATATCCGCTTCGCCTGCAACCGGTGTCAGTTCAATGCCGTTATCATTTAAGATTCCCAGCATGACCTCCGTATCCACTAAGTTCTTGGCGCAACCCAAACTGATAAAACCTGCTTTCAATATATATCCCCCTAACAAGCTTGATAAAATGCAAAGTCCAGACAGGAAGAGAATATCCCATCTGAACAAATTCACATTATTTCAAACGTATATTTTTGACCCAGCGATCCAACACTGCATGTTGCTGCGCTGCTGTCAAATCTGAATGATTTCCAAATAGCACAAGATTTTTGCCGCTGAACGATTTGTAAGCCAGCGTTTCGTGGTTCGTCGGCACAAAGAAAAAATTGGCCTTTTGCAGGCTTTGCTGGGCATTGTCTTCTAAAAGCCAGCGCAAAAATTCTTTGGCCGCCGCCGGATCCGCCGCATTCTTCAACACGCCTGCCCCGGTGAGCTGATAAGCCGTTCCATCCTGCGGATAAATCAACGTGAGGGGAAAGCCTTCATTGATGTAACGAATTGCCTCACTCTGCACGGCCACAGAAATGTCCACTTCCCCCATACCAGCCATGCGAACAGGTGTTGACAAGTATTTCGCATACTGCACTACCCGCGGATGGATTTTCTGTAACATAAGGAATACCTGGTTCTCATCGTATTCAGCAACAAGCGTAAACAACAGATTCGCCGCCGCATCCGCCGCAAAAAAATCGGTAATGCCAATGCGCGCATCTTTCGTGTCAGCCAGTTCCTGCCAGGTTTCGGGTATATGTGATGCCGTACGCAAATAATCCTTGTTGGCACAAAACACCAGCGGATCGTACCAGGTCCCGACCCAGGTCGAATTCGCATCTTTAAGCCCATCAGCAACAAGATCCGCCTGCTCTGACGTATACGGTGCCAGCATGTTCGCTGCCTTCTGTAAAGTTTCACGATCAGCCAAAACGACATCGCCATGATTCGCAACCGCCGCATCCTTTACTTTTGCCAATAAGTCAGTCTGCGCCAGCGGTATAAAATTCACTTTCACATGATTGGTCTTTTCATATTCTGTTGCCAAAGCAGCTACCTGTTCCACCGGCAAGGTCGTATAGACATTCAGGCTCCGGGAAGTCTTGCTGTCTTCCACCCGATCCGCATAACCAGCCAAGTAGGTATTGCCTGCTGCCAGCAGCAAAACAATCATAAATGCTATAAATAATAACGATGTATATCGCCGCATTTTCAATAAACCCCCACCTACAGATTCAATAAACGATCTGTATCACACATACATCCATTATAATCATTATTGAGCATTTTAACAACCTTTATTAAAAAAAACACAGATGGCCGCTTTTAAAAAACAACGGCCACCTGCAATGACTTCTTTGCCTGGATCAATTATTGCTTTTTCTCATCCAAGTTGGAATGTCCGGCATACCTGCATGATCCATCTTGAACACATCAATTCTATGCGCATTCGTATCAACATCAAGCTTCTGTCCGGCAACATCAACCGTCACCGTATTGTCATCAAATCCGGTCGCGATAACCGTAACGCGTACGACATCATCCAAAGTTTCATCGATAACCGAGCCGAAGATGATATTCGCATCTTCATGCGCCGCTTCCTGAATGATTTCCGAAGCTTCATTGACTTCAAACAAGCTCAGATTCGGCCCGCCGGTAATGTTCAACAACACGCCGCGCGCGCCCTGAATCGACGTTTCCAGCAGCGGGCTGTTGATCGCTGCCTGCGCTGCTGCGACGGCCGCATTATCGCCAGTGCCTTCGCCAATCCCCATCAGTGCCGAACCGGCATCGCTCATGATCGATTTCACATCAGCAAAATCCAAATTGATTAAGCCAGGAACAGCAATCAAATCAGAAATCCCCTGCACCCCTTGGCGCAGTACATCATCAGCAATCCGGAAGGCATCCATCATGGAAGTTTTCTTATCCACAACTTGCAGCAAACGGTCATTGGGAATCGTGATCAAGGTATCCACATTGGCCTTAAGATTCGCAATACCAGTTTCTGCCTGTTTAAAGCGTTTACGCCCTTCAAAGGTAAATGGTTTTGTTACAACCCCAACGGTGAGCGCCCCCAATTCGCGGGCACATTCAGCAACAACCGGAGCTGCACCTGTTCCCGTACCGCCGCCCATGCCCGCGGTAACGAAAATCATATCGGCTCCCTTCAGAACCTCGAGAATTTCTTCGCGACTTTCCTGGGCAGCTTTTTCACCGATATCCGGCTTGGCACCGGCGCCAAGGCCACGCGTCAATTTCTCGCCGATTTGGATTCGTTTTGGTGCCATCGCATGCAAAAGTGCCTGCGCATCCGTATTAACGGAAATAAATTCCACACCCTTGAGCCCTGAAGAAATCATCCGATTTACCGCGTTGTTGCCGCCGCCGCCTACACCTATTACTTTTATTTTCGCAAATTGATCAAGATCCATATCTAATTCCAGCACTATACGTAACCTCCATGACATCGTATTTAATACACTATTCAAAAAACGGCTAAAGTTTCAACTCGCTAGAGAAAAATTACACACTGAGATATATTATTCAATAAAAATGTCATTTCCCCTTTTTCTTGCCTCTGTTTTTTTTCATTTATTTGCAAAATTTTAATTTTAAACAGCTACTCATCATTTTTTTAAGAAATAACGCCTAATAATTGCCAAATTTTGAAAAATCCTTAAGCCAAAAGCCAGCAACGCCACATAATATAAGTCAATGCCCAGGCGATCGCCGATATAAACCAGGAGCGCCGCCAATAGTGCATTGGTAAAAAAACCCGAAATAAACACCGTATTATCAAATTTTTCTTCGGCAGCTGCCCGCAGCCCGCCAAAAACAGAATCCAACGAAGCCAAAAGCGCCACCGAAAACAATTTGGCATATGCCTGCGGTATGCTGACCGGGCAGATAATGCCTAAGATAATGCCCAGAGCAAGGCCCATTACCGCTAAAATCATGGCTGTCCACCATCCCCTTCGGCAATTTCTGCATATTTAAACTGCAGAATCCCTTTGTAGGCGGGGACTTGCACCATTTCTGCCGGTTTAATATTCATCTGTATCCCCCATACCTTGAGGGTTTCTGCTACCCCGCCGCGCATTTTCAAAGAATTCTCCAGATTTTTTGCATCGCCGATTGCCAGGATCTCATACGGCGGCGACGACCGGACATTATTCACTGACAAGGTCGGCCCCGCGCAGCGAATTTCCGAAGTCGACAGCAGTCGTTGCCCGTTGATCGCTATCGCTTCCGCTCCAGCAGCCCTGAGCTCGTTGATGACCTTTAAAAGATCATCATCGTGAATCAAGTAGAGATTGGGGTTTTCTCCCGCCTTTGAGGCCGATTTGCTGTCATCAATTGTCACGACGATCCCCTGCCCGGACACGGCAACCGTTCCCGCAAGCATTCGTAAATCCCGGAGAGCTTTCGTTTCCGCCTCTTGCCCGGAAGTATTCTTTCGCTTATTGACCTCCTCCTGCAATGCATCCCTTTCCTTCTCTGCCTGCAAGAGCCTTTCCGACAATTCGTCGACCCGCTGATACGGCACAGAGGACTTCATATCCTGCGTCGTTCTAAATTGTACAGCCAACATAAAGCCGAGCACCATGCAGACAAACGCGATGGAATAGCGGCCTTGTTTTATTGACAGCATAAGCCATTTCCTTTCTCACTTCCTGAATTTTATAAAGGGCGACGAATAATTAAAATCAATGTACTCGATCGGATATTTCATTGTCTTCAGTTCGCCCAAAAATTTCTGCGTATTTTTCGCCTTTTCCTCGAGCCGGTCAACATCGCCCAAGCGAATCTGCACTGCACTTGTCGTATAAGCGATCAGGCGATCTGGTGCAGCAATATGCACTTCCGACAGCTGCTGGCGAGAATCTGCATCCATATAAGACAAAAATTCCAGTATTTTCTGCACCAGGGGATCTTCTATCTGGTCACCAACATATAGATCATGTCCACTAGCTCCCGTTATCACAGGTACCTGTAGTCCCTTGAGATTTCGATAAGCATCCAGGACAATCCCCGTCTTGCACAGATCCAAAAAACCATAATCGCCGGCAATCGTCGCCACGGGAAATCTTTCCGTAACCTGAATTTCCAAAGTGCTCGGAAAAACGCGCCGGACAGTTGCCTGTTCAATGCGCAAATCCCTGCTGAGTTTTTGCTGCATTTCACTTGTCGTCAGGGAAAACATGTTTTCCCGCCCCTTTAATCCGGCAATCTGGCGAATTTCTGTTTCTGACACATAGGCATTCCCCTTAACCACGACATTCCTTACGATGAACAGCGGCGAATAAAAAAGGGCGGCCGCAAGAACAGTTAAAAACAAAAAGAGCAAACAGCCGGCCATGAATTGCCGGGAAATCATTTTAGCATTTTCTTCCTGCGGTTCCATTTTTATCACCACCCGCTCCAATAAACGATCTCGCAAACAGCAGTAGAATCATTATATACTAGTCCAAGCAGAATAAAAACGTATACTTTAGTCCTGTATAAGACAATAGCTGCTGCAATATTTTGCAGCAGCTTTTTATCGTCCCGGTCAACGCACCATCAAGAGTATTTTCTCGCATAAATCGGGGAAAGAAACCCCTTTGGCGCGAGCTGCATCCGGGACAAGCGATGTTTCCGTCATCCCCGGAACAGAGTTTACTTCAAGGACATAAGGCTTATCCTCTTCGCTGAGCATCATGTCAATCCGGGCCACCCCATTGCAGCCCGCCGCCGTAAAGGTCTTTATCGCCAATTTCTGCAGCTGCTCGGTCAGTGCTGGCGATAACTTTGCCGGAACGATATGATCCGCCGCCCCTTTGGTATACTTGCTTTCGTAATCATAACGGCCGGAATGCGGTATAATCTCGATAATAGGCAAGGCTTCTTTCGGCTCGGTAGCCCATACGGCAACCGTAAGTTCACGGCCCTTAATGAATTCTTCGACCAATACGTCCTCGCTGTATTCAAAAGCGGTTGCGAGCGCTGCTGCAATTTCCGCGGCATGCTCTACGATTACGACGCCAATGCTTGACCCCTGTGACGCCGCCTTGATGACGACTGGCACAGAAAACTCGGCTGCGATTTCGGCCGCCAAATCACGCTGGCGATCATCTCTATGATAAGAACGGGACCGCGGCGTAGCAATGCCAACCGCCTCAAAAATGCGCTTCGAAGCAACCTTATCCATGGTTACGGCACTGGCCAGAAGACCCGATCCCGTATAGCGCATGCCGATCATGTCAAGCAGACCCTGCAAGGCACCATCTTCGCCAAATTTTCCATGTACGGCATTGAAAACAATATCGCATTTGCTTTCCTGCAGCTGTGAAATGAGCCGGGGCGGATCAAGTTCTAGGCCTTGGGCCCTATAGCCCTTTTCCTGCAAAGCGGTCAAAATAGCTGCACCTGTTCTTCGCGAAACCTCAGCTTCCGCCGATGGCCCCCCCATCAAGACAATAATATTCTTATCTTTCACGTGAAAATCCTCCCTAATTTTTAAGACTCGGCTTTTTCCAGCAGTTCAACCAACCGTTCCCCACTGCGATAGATCGTACCAGCCCCCATCGTAATGACGAGGTCGCCTGCCTTGACGATGCTCTGCAAATAAGAAGCAATATCTGCTTCATTTTTTATATAAACCGCTTTTTTGCCGGTTTGCTGTGCCACCTGCTGCAAAATTGTCTCCCCGCTGATTCCAGGAATCGGGCTTTCTCCCGCCGCGTAAATATCCGTCAATACGAGGATATCCGCTTCCGCAAAACAAGTTCCATATTCCTTTTGCAGCAACTGCGTACGGGTATAACGATGCGGCTGGAAAGCACAGATCACCCGCTTCGGACTCGTCTGTTTAGCTGCTACCAGCGTCGTGCTGATTTCCGTCGGATGATGCGCATAGTCATCGACAATCCATACCCCCTGACTGCGTCCTTTGGTCTGAAAACGGCGCTTTGCCCCGTAAAAACATTTCAACCCAGCTGCTACATCAGCAAGTTTGAGCCCAAGTTCTAAGCTGACCGCTACAGCTGCTAATGCATTCAGCACATTATGGCACCCAGGAACATTCAACGCAATGCGGCCAAGGTTTTCGCCCGCATGCAAAACATCGAACGCCGTACCCTCACCATCGGTGTGGATATTGACCGCCTGATAATCCGCTGCATGTTCGATGGCATAAGAAATATACTTTCTGCCGGATACCTTCGCGATATTGCGGATGTTTTCATTGTCAAAGCACAAAACGGCCAAACCATCCGCTTCCGGCAGATTCTGCAGGAACTGCCGGAAGGCCTTCAAGATGTTTTCCATCGTACCATAATGATCCATATGGTCATTTTCAATATTCGTGACCACAGCAATTTTCGGCAAAAGCTTCAAAAAAGAGCCATCACTTTCGTCAGCTTCGGCTACGAGATACTTCCCCGCTCCGAGTTTGGCGTTGCTGCCGAGATAATCGACTTCCCCGCCAATGATGATTGTCGGCTCAATACCCGCATGATCCAGCACAACGCCGAGCATTGATGTCGTAGTCGTCTTGCCATGGGCTCCAGCAACAGCAATGCCGTTTTCCCGGTTCATCAAAGCAGCCACAATATCGGAACGATGAAATACCTGTATTCCTGCGGCCCGCGCAGCCACGACTTCCGGATTATCCTGAGAAATCGCCGTAGAAACGACGATGGCATCGACACCTTTTACATTTGCCGCCTGATGGCCCTGAAATATCAAAGCACCCTGAGCTTTTAATTTTTCAACGAGTTCTGAACCATGCAGGTCCGAGCCCGATACAGTAAAGTTCTTTTCCACTAAAATTTTCGCGATTGCACTCATTCCGGCACCGCCGATGCCGACAAAATGAATCTTGTTTATATTTTCCAGCAACGATAGTTCCCCCTTTTTCATGATCATTGCTCCATCTCTATCTGTTTTTTGCAAGTTCCAAAACCATTGCGGCAATATCTGCCGCGGCCTCCGGCCGCCCCAAGCGGCGGCTTGCATCCGCCATAGCCTTGAGTTTTTCTTCGGATTGCAGAATTTCTTCTATGACGGCGATGAGACGCGCTGCGCTGAGATCCTTATTGCGGATCATCACGGCTGCGCCCTGGTCCGCCAAAGCCTTGGCATTGTATTCCTGATGATTTTCAGCGGCATACGGATAGGGGATGAGTATGGACGGTATCCCCTTCGCCGTGAGCTCTGCCAGTCCGGTAGCCCCGGCCCGAAACACCGCTAAATCAGCAATAGCCATCGCCTGTGGCATATCATAAAGATATGGCTCAAGCAAAATATTATCCGTCCGCATCAAGTCAATGCCGGCTGCCTGCACTTTTTCACGGACAGCTTCATATTCCTTCTGCCCGGTGACATGCAAAAACTGCACACCAGAACTGCCGGCAAAATGGCGGTGGACATCAACAAACGCATCATTGATGCTACGAGCGCCGCGGCTCCCGCCAGAGATCAGCACGGTCTTTTTCGCCGGGTCCAAGCCAAAGCGCGTAAACGCCGCAGCGCGATCCGCCGTCAAAACTTCCGAACGAATCGGATTTCCAGTAAAGCAGACTTTATCTGCCGGAAAATGCCGCACCGCCTCTTGGCAGCCCGCTGCTATCTTCGTCACAAACCGCGAGAGAATCTTATTGGTGACCCCCGGAATGACGTTTTGCTCCTGAATCAACGTCGGCACATGCATGAGGCTGGCTGCCAGCAAAACCGGACCACATACATAACCGCCGGTACCGATGACGACATCCGGCTGAAAATCCCGCACAATCTTATGCGCCTGCAGCAGTCCATGCACTGCTTTGCCCAAAGTCTGTATGTTTTTTAAAGACAAACGGCGTTCAAAGCCGCAAATATCGACCGTGGCAAATGGCAGCCCCTCTTTGGGAATGATATCCGCCTCCAGACCGATCTTTGTTCCCACATAAAGGATTTCAACATCCTTTACTTTTTCCTGTATGGTCTTGATCAAGGTAATGGCAGGATAAATATGCCCGCCTGTGCCTCCACCCGATACGATTATCTTCAATGCAATAACTCCCTGCTTTTCTAGTATGCTGCATGCCTATTTCAGTCCGGTTACCAACTGCTTAAACACACGGCCGCGCTCTTCATAACCGTCAAACATATCAAAACTCGCACAAGCCGGTGACAGCAGCACTACCTGTGGACAGGCAGCCAGGCCGTGAGCCAGCTTCACAGCCGCTTCCATTGAATAACCGGCCTCATGAATCTTAGCCGTCGGCAAACCCGCGGCCAAGGCTTCTGCCTTGAAACGAGCCGCGGCTGCGCCGACTAAGATCAAATGATCCACGCGTGCACAGACCAAGCCCATGAATTCCGCTAAATCAGTGTTTTTGTCATCCCCGCCCGCAATCAAAACAATATGCCCGGCAAAAGTTTCCAGAGCTTTGATTGCCGACTCCGGATTTGTCGCCTTGGAATCGTTATAATACGGCACATTGTCAATCACAGCTACCGGTTCAATGCGATGCTCAACGCCCGCAAAATCCCGAAGGACTTCCGCCATATGGAGGGTATCGACACCAGCTAGAAAGGCGACTGCGGCCGCCGCCAATGCATTTTCGACATTGTGCGCGCCTTTTATTTTTATTTCAGCAATCGGACAAATGCGATAAAGCTGCTTTTTCCAAACGATTATCAGCCAGCCGTCCTTGACAAAAGCGCCCTCGCCCAAAATCTCCTTGCGGCTGAAAAACACCACCGTACTATTGGCGCGCTCTGCCATTGAACGGGTACGCAGGTCATCATAATTGAGCACCAAATAATCATCTTTCGTATGGTGCGCAAAAATCCGTTCCTTGACTGCCTGATAGTTTTCTACGGATCCGTGACGCGCGATATGGTCCGGGGTCACATTCAAAACTGCTGCGATATGCGGATTAAATGTACTCACGCCTTCAAGCTGATAGCTGGAAATTTCTGCAACGGTACAGCCCTTCTTGCCAACCCGCATAACTTCTTCACACAGCGGCGTGCCAATATTTCCGCCAATGCCGACATTTTCAAAACTGGTTTGCAGTAAAAGTCCGAGCAAAGTCGTCGTCGTCGTCTTGCCGTTTGTTCCCGTGATGGCATAAATCGGTGCCTCGGCCAAGCGATAGGCCAGCTCCACTTCACTCATGACCAGAATGCCGCGCGCTTGCGCCTTTTCAATAAGGGCAATCCCGATCGGCACAGCCGGCGAAACCACGAGGTAATCCACTCCATCGAGCAGGATTTCATCCTGTTGCCCGAAGATCAGCACCACGCCTGCCGCCCGCAGCTCACTCAAATCATATTTTATCTCGGTTTCGTCCTTGGCATCGGTCAGGCAGACAGCCGCGCCCAATTGCTTTGCCAATTTCGCCGTGGCAATACCGCTAACGCCGGCGCCTACTACCAGGAGTTTTTTATTTACAAAATCCACTTTTTACCCTCCAGCTCAACTTAGCTTCAATATTCCTAAAGCAATTATACTAAATATCACGCCCACTGACCAGAACACGGCAACAACCTTATTTTCCGACCAACCCTTCAGCTCAAAATGATGATGGATCGGACTCATCAGGAACACGCGCTTGCCGCGTGTCTTAAACGAAACAACCTGAATGATCACGGATAGCGCTTCAATGACAAAGACCCCACCGACAATAGCCAGAAGAATTTCCGTCCGCGTCAAAATAGCCACGGCCGCCAAAATGCCACCGAGCGCCAAAGAACCGGTATCGCCCATAAACACCTTTGCCGGATGGGCGTTGAACCGCAAAAAAGCAAGGCAGGCCCCGGCAGCAGCCGTGCAGAACACCGCCAAATCAGTCTTGCCAAAATGCAGGCAGATCAGCGCATAAGCCAATGTGGCTACCGCAACGGTTCCGGCAGCCAGACCATCGAGTCCATCGGTCAAATTCACGGCATTCGTGGTCCCGACCAGAACAAAGAAAACCAAGGCGTAATACAAAACCCCTAAATCAATCATTGTTCCCAGAAAAGGAAGCCAGAGCTTCGTCGTCATCCCCAGATAATTGACGGATATATAGGTGACAACAGCCGCCATTAAAATCTGTCCCAGAAGTTTTTGCTTGGCTTTTAGCCCCAGATTCCGCTTTAGGACGACTTTTATGTAATCGTCAACAAAGCCGATCAGGAAGTGGCCAAGCATGATGAAAAGGGCCAACCCCACTTCCAAAGTGAGTTTCGCCGACAGACAGGTCGACAAAAAAACAGCCAGAATGATTACCAGCCCGCCCATCGTCGGGGTGCCCGATTTTGCCTGATGGCTTTTGGGCCCTTCTTCGCGAATACTTTGGCCAAACTTCATTTTATGAAGTATCGGAATGAATATCGGGCCGCTGATGAGCACGACTGCGGCCGCTATAAGTGCTGCATACAATAAAACCAACATAAAAAATAAATCCCCCTAAAAATTAAAGCAAATCAATAATTTTTTCCATCTGCATGCCGCGTGATCCCTTGAAAAGAACCGTATCGCCCGGCTGCAAAATTTTCCGCAAAACCTCGCCGGCAGTTGCATGCGTATCGCAGCGGTATACCGCCGCCAATCCGGCTGCCGCTGCCGCACTGGCAATATATTGTCCCATTTCGCCGCGAGTGACGAGCGCATCGATATGCTTTGCCGCCAACTCACGGCCGACCTGTTCGTGCGCTGCTGCCGAGACGCTGCCAAGCTCAAGCATATCACCCATAACGGCAATTTTCCTGCCTTTGGCGACTTCAGCGAGCGTTTCGATTGCCGCTGTCATCGACATGGGGCTGGCATTATACGCATCATTGATTACGCTGTAGTCCTTGACCTGTTTGTATTCAAAACGCATTTTTGTCGTTTCCAATGCATGCAGCCCGCACTGCATTTCCTCTCCGTCAAGACCGAGGACAAAACCGACGGCCAGTGCCGCTAAAGCGTTGTAAACATTATGTCTTCCAACCATCGGCAGCGTGAACTCGCGTTCCCAGCCGCCAAAATGGCCGATGAATTTCAATTGCTGTTCCACCATGCGAATGTCTGTTGCAGTGACATCCGCGGCCCGTTCTATGCCAAACGTTATGACCCGACCGCAGGCCAGATTCCGCATGGCTGCAACCTGCGGATTGTCGGCATTCAAAATAACTGTGCCGTCTGCCGGAATCGCCTGCACCAGTTCCGCTTTCGCCTTCGCAATATTTTCCAAGGAACCCAAAAGCTCCATATGCGTTTCACCGACATTGGTAACGATACCAATATTGGGTTCAGCAATCGCAGCAAGATCGGCAATCTGGCCAAAGCCGCGCATGCCCATTTCAACGACAGCCGCCTCATGCTCCGGCCGCAACTGCAACAGCGTCAGTGGCAGACCGATTTCGTTGTTGAAATTCGCCGGCGTTTTCCATACGTTCCAGCGAGCGCCGAGCACCGCAGCCGTAAGATCCTTGGTCGTCGTCTTGCCGTTTGATCCGGTAATGGCAATGACCGGCATGCTAAAGCGCCGGCGATACGCCCTAGCGAGCTTTTGATAGGCCTGCAAAGTATCTTCAACCTTGCATACCGTCACCGGAATATTTTGCAGTTCGCCTTCTGTATAACTGCGACTCACCACGACACCTGCCGCTCCCTGCTGCATCGCCTGTCCGATAAAATCATGCCCGTCAAACCGCTCCCCCTGCAAGGCGACAAAAAGCGTCCCTGGCAGAACCAGGCGGGTATCGGTCACAACATCCGTAAAATCCTGCTGATAAGTCTGGCAAATCACAGCCTCCGTTGCCGCCTCGACTTGCGCTAGCGTAAAATCGGCCATCATTTCTTCCCCCGTATGGCAGCCCGAGCTACTTCTTTATCATCAAAATGAATGGTTTTGTCTTTTAAGATCTGATAGTCCTCATGCCCCTTGCCAGCAATTACGACAATATCTTCAGCTTCGGCGATTTCAATGGCCCGGAAGATTGCCGTGCGGCGATCCGTAATCTTTTCATGCTGCTTGCCGCCGAGCGCTTCCCGGACGCCCTCTTCAACCTGCCCTAAGATAAATTCAGGATCCTCACTGCGCGGATTGTCCGAAGTGGCAATCACGACATCGGAAAGCGCCGCGGCAATGCGTCCCATAATTGGGCGCTTCGTCCGGTCGCGGTCGCCGCCGCAGCCAAATACCGTAATAATGCGTTTCTTGGCAATCTGTCTGGCGGTATGCAATATGTTTTCCAGGCCGTCTGGCGTATGCGCATAATCGACAATAACACTGAAATTCTGACCCTCATCAACCAATTCAAAACGACCCGGCACGCTGCGGAAATTTTCCAAAGTCCTTCGGATCTGCTGCCAATCGATATTTTCCGCCAAAGCAGCACCCACAGCCGCCATCACATTGTAGACATTGAATATGCCGGTGATTTTAAGCTGTAATGGCATTTTCCCAAAATCGCCAAGCAACGTAAATGCCGCCCCACTGGCCTGCACATTGATGTCCACAGCACGAATAGAAGCCGGTGCCTGAATCGCATAGGTCAGCTGACGGCATTTGGCATGCTTCAGCATAACCGCTCCCGCCTTATCGTCGCTATTGACGACCGCTGTCTTATTTTTTTTGCTGGCAGCCGTATCGCTAAGCATGGTAAAGAGCTTCGCCTTGGCCAGCATATAATTTTCCAAAGTTTTATGATAATCCAAATGATCCTGCGTCAAATTCGTAAAAACAGCTGTATCGAATTCGCAGGCAACGATTCTTTCCTGCGCCAGGGCATGGGAGGAAACCTCCATGACCACATAATCCATGCCACGCTCAGCCATCAATGCCAGCGTAGCCTGCAAATCAATGACATCCGGTGTTGTATTATGTATCGGCAAAACCTCATCTTCAAGCATGATCTGAATCGTGCCGATCAACCCGACTTTAAATCCAGCATCGCGCAGAATCGCTCGCGTAATATAACTGGTTGTCGTCTTCCCATTTGTCCCGGTGATGCCAATCAGGCGCATTTTCCGGGTCGGATAATCATAAAAGTACGGCACCATTTCCCGGATTGCTTTTTTCACATCCGGCACCTGGATGACCGTGACCCCCTCCGGCACGGCAACTTTCTTTTCGACCAGCACGGCAACTGCCCCCTGTGCCACCGCCTGCGAAATAAACGCATGCCCATCCACCGTCGCTCCGACAAGCGCGGCAAAAAGCGTGCCCTCTTTTACTTTGCGCGAATCGTGCTCAATTGTCAGGATTTCTTTATCATCCGCTCCACTGATCTTTGCCCCTTCCATCATGGATAACAAGGCTTTTATGGTTTTTCCCATAGCTATTTCCTCCTGCAATACAATAAATTATCTTATCTTGCAATATATTTCTTTTTCTTTATAAACCGTACTATATTATAAACCGTCCTGCAGCTTTTTTATAGAGCAAATCAAAAAAAAACCGAACAAAACACCAAAATCTTCAATTTGCTTTATTCTCCCGCCAGCCCGGCTGCTACCAGCAAAAACAAGAGGGCTGCCTTCAGACAGCCCTGCACGATTCTCTATAAGTTTTTTTACCAAAATCCATTATTTTTCCGAAGCAAAATACACCTTATCCGAAACAACCATGTCGAGCTGATTGGCCGCGATCTGCTGGATGCGCTGCGGTGCCCGAAGCTGCGCGACTTCCAGGCGCAAGCGTTCATTTTCCGCTTCAATCCGGATGGCTTCCTGCTTTGCCTGAACCAAATCATAACCGCGGCTGGCACTCATCCCACTCATCACGGTGAGCACCATGGCCATCGCCGAAACAGCCAATACCAAAACCAGGCACTTCGAGCGCAGGCGCGTATTGAGCTGTATTTTTCGCCGCGGCACGGATTTGAGAACCGGCTGCTCTTCATAAAGCGCAAAATCATCCTGCTGTCGTTTTGCTAACATGGTGTCTGCCCCCCCGCATCCTCTTGGGTGTATTTTTTCTCCGCCAATCTGAGTTTAGCACTCTTAGCCCGCGAATTCTGTTCGAGTTCCGCATCAGCTGCTGCCAGCGGTTTGCCAAGGATTTTTATTTCAGGCTGATGATGGCATACGCACACGGGCAAGCGCGGTGGGCAAATGCAGCCTTTAGCCAATTCCTGTAAAGTCTGCTTAGCGATCCGATCTTCCAGCGAATGGAACGTAATGATCGCGATGCGCCCGCCCGGCTTTAAATGGTGCACGGCACAGCGAAAAGCTTCTGCCAGAATCCCCAGCTCATTGTTGACTTCAATGCGTATTGCTTGAAATGTCCGCTTGGCCGGATGACCGCCGGCATTGTTTCTAACGGCTGCCGGAATCGCTCTTTTTATCAAATCAACCAGCTCGCCGGTTGTTTCGACCGGCTTTACCAGCCTTGCTTCCACGATGAATTTCGCAATGCGCTTCGACCAGCGCTCTTCGCCATAAAGCTTTATGATCCTTGCCAGCTCCGCCTCTTCGTAGGTATTGACTACCTCATAGGCCGAAAGCGTCGCTGCAGGATCCATGCGCATATCGAGCGGTGCATCCTGCATATAGGAAAATCCCCGCTCTGCCGTATCAAGCTGATGCGACGACACGCCTAAATCAAACAGCACGCCATCAACTTTCCCGGCCCCCTGTTTCTGCAGAATTGACTCTAAATTCTTGAAATTGTCTGCCACCACATCAACGCGACAGCTCACGCCCTGCAGCTTTTCTTTGGCAGCCGCCAGAGCCGCCGGATCCTGATCAATCCCGATCAGCCGACCTGCCGCCGTAAGTTTTGCCGCAATCCGACTTGAATGCCCGGCCCCGCCTAAAGTGCAATCCACATAAATTCCATCCGTGTTCGTTACCAATCCATGAATCGTTTCTTCCAGCAATACGCTTATATGATGGAATTCCAAAAGCAAACACCCTCTCTATTATATCCCCAAATCTGCCAGTGTTTCAGCGATCTTCGTAACAGCAGGGTTGATTTCATCGTTATACGCATTCCATTTTTCCTTGCTCCAGACTTCCAGCCGATTCGATACGCCAATCAAGACAACATCCTTTTCCAGCACAGCATGGGCGCGGAGATTGCCCGGGACAAGAAAACGCCCCTGTTTATCGCATTCGAGCTGCCGCGCCCCCGAAAAAAAGAAACGGACAAATGCCCGGGCCTCAGGCTTGGCCATTGGCAGCTGCTTGAGTTTCGCTGCGAGAATATCCCATTCTGCCTGCTCATAAACAAACAGGCAATTGTCCAGGCCCTTGGTGATGATAAAGGCTTCGCCGAGTTCCGCCCGAAAATCTGCTGGCAATATAATCCGCCCCTTGGCATCAATCGTATGGAAATATTCCCCCATCAGCATACTTTGCCACCACCTTTTTGTTCAGCCCAGCCACAATTCCCCACTTTGTGCCACTCGCTAATATCATATGATATTCTTGCAAAAAAAAAAAAATCCTTCTTTCTCAAGAAGAATTTTTTTATTTCTATGATCTTTTATTGAAAAAGGCCCCTTCAGCTCTTGATCCAACCCAGGCGCTCAAAAATCGGAATATAATTCAGGCGCTCACAAAAAGATTTGAAAGTGTTTTCCGTGCGGAAGATCGGCACCCTTTCCAGCGCATAGAGATTGCTGGCCTTGTCGACATTGCCGTATTTGATGGTGAATGCCCCCTGATAACCGGCATCCTTTACCATTTGCGCAATGTGCAGATTATAGGTTCCGGTCGGATAAGCAATGAATTTCGTGTCCTTGCCAAGCTTTGCATCAATCATCTTTTTCGATTCTGTCAGTTCCGTCCACAGCTGATCATTACTGATTTCCGTCATGGACTTATGTTGTACCGTGTGTGACTCGATGCTGATCCCATTGGCATCGAGCTCCTTGGCCTGCTCCCAGGTGATGTAATTCGGCTGAACATCCAAAAAGCCTGTAATGACGAAAACGGTCGCCTTAAAGCCATACTTCTTTAAAATTGGATAAGCATTCTTGTAATTATCACGATACCCATCATCAAAAGTAATCAGCACCGGATTTTCCGGCAAAACTGCATTGTTTTCCAGACTATCATACAATTGCCCCGGCGTTATCGTGTGGTAATTATTTTCCTGTAAATATGCCATCTGCTTATCAAAATCCGCGGGTGAAACCGACAAGGAAATATTCATTTCATCGATTTTATGGTAATTCAACACGACGACCTTCGTCCCATTGGCATAATCATCTACCGTCTTCTTGTCAATTGCCTTCGGCCCGGCCAATACCACTGGCATGCAGCAAAGCATCAGCAGTAAAATTATTTTCTTATACCCAAAAGTAACTTTCATTGAAACCATTCTCCTCTTTCAATTCAAACATACAGGCGATGCTTTTGTCGGCGTCGGCGAAAGCAAAACCACAGAGACAAAAGCAAAGCACTTGCCGCCGCCAGGCAAATAATCTGCCCCAAATGAAGTCCGCCGGCTTTATCCACAGTCAGATACATAAACCCGCAGGCAAACCGGGTTATCGCTAAGCAAAGCATGCTAAAAAGAAAAATGCAGCCACGGGGAATTATCACACCTTTAATCTGACGGTAAGACAGAAACAAGGCCATCGCCAAAATTCCTGCCTGCACCAACGCCTGGTACAGCGCCACCGGTTTGAAATAGTCATAATTTTCAAACCCGGAAGGGCGGTAACTATACTCTATATATTCGGCTAAGGTATGATCGTTTGGCAAATTGAGCGGCATCGGCATGCCTACCGTTGTCTGGGCAATAAAATTCCCCAGCTGGCTGAGCATCAAGCCAGCGACAATTGCCGGGGCCATGATGTCGAGCCAATACCAGCCTGCCAACCCATGAAAATATGAATAGAGCCAGACCGTAAGGATAAACCCGGCCAAAGCCCCATAAACAGAAAGTCCGCCCTGCCAAAAGCTGATCATCTCCAGCCATTGGCCCTCGTAAAGGCTCCAATGAAAAATCACATAGGCGATTCTGGCAAAGACAAGTCCTACCGGCAAGCCCCAAAATAAAAGATCAACAATCGGCGCAAACGATTCCTGCCGCAAACGCACATTCAACCAGGTCAGCAGCATACCTAGGACAATAGCCGCAGACCATACAAGTCCATACCAATAAATATTTAAACCGCCGATAGAAAATGCAACGATTCCCATATCCTTTTAAGCTCCTTCATAAATGTAATACACGCTTTATATTTTACCTTGAATGCGAAAAAAAGACCAGCGGAATTTCAATAAAAGTATTAAATCCGAAAAAAATATGTTATAATTCTTTTGCGAAATATATTTTTAACTCTGGAGGGTTTTAACATGACAATTACAAAAGAAATGGGCATTATGGAAGTTGTCCAAAAATATCCGGCTACGGTCGAAGTTTTCATGAATTCCGGCATGGGCTGCCTTGGCTGCGCTGCTTCCCATTTTGAAAACATCGGACAGGGTGCTGGCGCCCATGGCATCGACATCGATAAATTAATCAAAGAATTAAACGCCGTTGTTCCGGCTGAATAAGCTGTAAAAAACCGCCGC
>Ga0183099_1000390_pt1 | contig 33442 bp, 25 predicted proteins | sample Biomet1_FD_127788 | JGI IMG/M metagenome (GOLD analysis project Ga0183099, IMG submission 127788) | Microbial communities from bioreactor (seeded with anoxic lake sediment) at LBNL, California, USA - Biofuel metagenome 1 | ecosystem: Engineered > Bioreactor > Anaerobic > Unclassified ... | reverse complement strand
AGGAGGCGCTGGCGATGCCCGCCGGCCGGGCGCCGATGCCGGCGGCTTTTTTCCCGTTGGGTTCCGGCTTTCGGATGCATGCCAGCAGCTCGTCATACGCCTTTTCGGTGGCCTCCAGCTTGCAGCCGCGGATATCGACCGCCCCTTCGTAGTAATTGCGGGTGCAGTGCTCCATGCACGGGTGGGCGCAGATCGTACCGGTGATATTGGGCAGCGGATTTCGCGCCGTAACGATCTTTAGCGCGTCCAGGTACTTGCCCTGGCCGCACAGGCGGATGTACGCAGGAATGTCCTGATGAATGGGACATCCCTCCCGGCAGGGTGCGAAAAAGCAGTCCGTCAGAGGTACCTGCTCCCTGATCTTCCGGCCGGGCAGAGGTTTGACCGGCTTGCTGTACCAGGGATCGTTCAGCGCGCCGCGGGCAATGTCCGAGACTGCTTTCACATCAATACCGGCAAAGGGCTTGTAGTCCTGCGCTGCCAGCAACCCGGCCAGCTGTGACATACGGTTGTATCCACCGGGGCGAAGGATGTTGGTGGCCATGGTGACAGGCCAGATACCGGCGTTGAAGAGCGGGACGATATTATGTACGTCCGCGCCGCCGGCCCAGGAGATGCGCAGGGCGCCGCCGAACTCTTCTGCGACGCGTCGGGCGAGCTCTGCCGTCAGTGGGAATAGCGCCCGGCCGGACATATACATTTCATCGGCGGGCAGTTCCCCGGCCTTCACATCCACGGGGAAGGTGTTCGTCAGCTTCAGGCCGAATTCCACGCCTTTTTGGTTTGCCAGCGCCTGCAGCCTGCGGAACATCGGTACGGCGTCCGCCCATTGCAGGTCCTCCTTGAAATGGTGATCGTCGAAGTGCAGATAACTATAACCCAGACTGTCCATGGCTTTGCGGGCAAAGTCGTAGCCGAGCAGAGTCGGGTTGCATTTGACGTAAGTGTGCAGACCGCGCTCGGAGATGAGAAAGTTTGCGATGCGCTCGATCTCGGCGGGCGGACAGCCATGGAGGGTCGAGATGGTGACGGAGCCGGATACTCCGGCGTTTTTCATGCCGTCCAGAAAGGCCGTGATCTTTTTGCTTTGGATGCCTTCAAGCGTGTATCCGACGGACATATTGAAAACAAAACCGTCCGGAGCGCCGAAGCCGTATTTTTCCGAGATGATTTTCAGAACTTTCCAAGCCTTGATATACTCTTCCATGGCCTGGGGTACGGTCAATTCCGTCGACCACTCGCAGTTGTAGCCCTCGTCGGCGGCGTTGATGCAGGGGCGGCTGATGCACTTTGCCAGGTCCTCGCCATCCATGACCTGCACGGTTTTTAGCTCGAAAAACCGAGCGCCGGCGGCGTAGGCGGCGATAATGTTCTGCGCGAGCTGGGTGTTTGGCCCGGCGGCAGGTCCGAATGACGTTTCAATGGATTCCCCGAAGATGGGGAGCTTCTTGTTCGTAGCTTTCCAGAGGTGACTTACGCCGAAAACGGTGCCATAGGCCTCGTATTCGTGGCAGACCCGTTTCAGCAGGCGTTCATACGGGATGGGGGTCATTTTTTCACTCATATGGTATAGCCTCACTTCCTGTTAAAGTCCGGCGATCTCAAAGATGTTGGGTTTTGCTTTGTTCAATGCCGTTTACGGCGACGGTTTACAGCTCTCCCCAGAGTTTCTTCGCGGCTTTGCAGACCCGTGCGTTGATGGCGCTTTCATCATAGGCGACAAACTCCCGATCTTTCATCAGGAGCCTGCCGTTAATGACGGTGTGAATACAGTCGTGTCCCTGGAAGCCGAAGATCATATGGCCGTCGGCATTCAGATCCGAGAACGGAGTGAAGGCGCGGTAGTCAAACACGGCTACGTCCGCCGCCGCGCCGGGCTTCAACACGCCCAGCGGTTTTTTAAAATAGCGGTTGGCCATTTTGGGGTTATTTTTGAACAGCATATCCGTGACCTCGCACCAGCCCACGCCGGGGTTTTGCGCGTTGTGCCGCTGGATGATGAGCGCAACCTTCAGGCTCTCGAGCATATCGTGGGTGTAAGCGTCGGTGCCTAGGCCGATGAGGATACCCTTTTTGTACATTTTGAGGACGGGAGAACAGCCGACGGCGTTGCCCATGTTGGATTCGGGGTTATTGACCACCATGGTGTCAGTGCTTGCAATAACATCCAGTTCGTCATCCGTCAGATGGATGCAGTGGCCCAGGATTGTTTTGGGGCCGAGAATACCGTTTTTCGCGAGCCTGTCAATGGGACGCATGCCGTAGCGCTGCCAGGAGTCTTCCACGTCGTTCCGCCCCTCGCAGACGTGAATGTGGTAGCCGGTCATACCGTCGTTTGACTCGACCATTTTTGCAAAAGTCTCGTCCGAGATGGTGAACAGCGCGTGGCCGCCGAACATGGCCTTGATCATGTCGTCGTCCGCATCCTTGCAGTACCGGGCGAAATCGGCGTTTTCCCGGATGGCCTGATCACATTTTTCCGCGCCGTCGCGCTCCGAGACTTCATAGCATAGGCAGGCGCGCATGCCAAGCTCCTGCGCCACATCGCGGATGGCAAACAGAGAGCCCGAAATTTCACAAAAGCTTGCGTGGTGGTCGAAAATTGTGGTTACACCGTTGCGGATGCACGCGAGAATGGTGCAGTAGGCGCTTGCGCGCGTGCCTTCCAGATCGAGGTGGCGGTCGATCTTCCACCACATGCCATCCAGCACTTGCCAAAAGGTGTGGGGATTGTAACCGTTGATGCTCAGGCCCCGCGCCAGCCCGGAATAGATGTGGGTGTGGGTGTTGATGAGGCCGGGCATGATGACGCCGCCGTGAGCGTCCACCAGTTCCGCTCTTGGGTATTTTGCCCGCATGGCGGCGTACAGGCCAATCTCGCGGATGGAATTGCCGTCCGTGACCACTGCGCCGTCGGGCAGAAAGGGGTTGTCGGGATCGCGGGTCAGAACCTTGCCGTTTCCGATTAGCAACATGCGAAAACCTCCCTAAATGCACAAATGCGCCCGGACGGCGGCTTTGCCCGCAGCCCGTGCGTCCAGCACTTCGTTTCAGCTGACAATAATCTAACATAAAACTATGGATTATTCAATCACTTTTTGTTATAATGAGTCCCAAATGAATCACACTGGATTCTATATTTTCAGGGTGCGGAATTCCTAATACGCCTTATGACAGGGGGACAGATTCTATGGGTTATCCATGCGTAACGACGGATCTGAACAAGATCCTGGCAAATGTGAACCACGCGGCGGATTTGCTGCATGACCGCAATCAGACCTTTGCGGCGGTCACCAAAGGCGTTTGTGCGGACAGCCGCATCGTGCAGACCCTGGAGAAGAGCCGCTGCGACTGGTACGCGGACGCGCGCATTTTGAATCTTGCCTCCATTCGCAGCGAAAAACCCAGATTTCTGGTGCGCATATCCCAACCGTGGGAGGTGCCGGATGTCATTGAGCATACAGAGGTGAGCTTCCAGTCGGAGGCTGTCACGATCGGTCTTCTGGGCGCAGAGGCCGCACGGCGCGGAAAGCGGCACAAGGTGATCCTGGCCTGCGACCTGGGTGATCTCAGGGAGGGCTGCTTTTTCCGGGATGAGGCGGACATCTGCCGCACGGCCGAGGCAGTTCTGGCCCAGCCTTCTCTGGAGTTGACCGGTATCGGCATGAATCTGGGCTGCTTCGGCGGTGTGGTACCCTGCGACGAAAACCTCGGCGGGCTTGCCGCAATCGCGCGGATGCTCCGGACGCGGTATTCCATCCCGCTGCCCGTCGTTTCCGGCTCCAGCACCTGCGGTATCCACAAGCTCCTGGACGGCACCGCCCCGGCCGAACTTAACAACTGCCGCATGGGGGAGCTGTGGCTCAACGGCCACGACTCTGTGGGGCTGACGGACGTCGAGGGATTTTATCAGGACTGCTTCATTATGAGAGCGCAACTTGTGGAGATCAAGCACAAGGAATCCAAGCCCATCGGACCCATCGGCGGCGACGCCTTCGGGCACGTCATCGAGCGCCCGGACCGCGGGCCCATGCTGCGCGGCATCATCGCCGGCGGCAAGCAGGACCTCGATCCGGAGAGCCTGACCCCGAGGGACGGGCGCATTGAAATCCTTGGCGGCAGCAGCGATCACACCATTCTTAACCTCACAAACGCTCCCGGATACAATGTGGGAGACGTGCTGGAGTTTACCATGGGCTACGGCGCGATGCTGCGGGCGTTTACCAGCAAGTATGTGGAAAAGGAATACGTTGACCTTGCGGACTAAGACGATTTCAATTAAAATAACCGCCGCCATTCTATTGGCGGCGGCATTGCTGCTGAGCTTCGCAGCTTGCGGAAAAGGGAAAAAAGAGGCCACGGGCGCCGATACCTTCCGGGTGGCCGTGCTGGACCAACTGGACAGCACCAATCCTTTTATGGCGAACAGCAAACTTGCCAACGAGATTTTCCTGCTGGCCTATGACCCCCTATGGCGCTATGACGAAAAATACAATCCCGTCCCGTGCCTGGCGGAGAGTTGGGACGTGTCCAGCGACAAGCTGACCTGGACGATCCGGCTGCGTAAGGGCGTACTGTTTTCCGACGGCGTTGAGCTCACAAGCGCAGACGTAAAGTTCTCCTACGATCTCATACGAAAAAACCCGGGTAAATATACCCGTTATCTAACGGGCATTGAGTCCATCGTCTGTCCGGACGACTACACCGTGGTGATCACTACAAATTCCGTCAAGGGCGATATGCTTTATAACCCCACGCCCATTCTGCCCGAGCACATCTGGTCGACTTATGAGGATGACCCGACGAAGTTTGACAATGCGGACCTTATAGGCACCGGCCCGTTTATTTACCAGACGGCGTCTTCCGGAAACGGAAGCTGGACACTAAGTGCCAATCCGGACTATTTCGGCGGAGCACCCCATATCGGACAGCTGGTATTTCAGAACGAGCAAAGCGCGGCCACCGCTGCAACAGCTCTCACTACGGGTGAAGTGGATGCCTGTCTGGGTCTGACCAACGCCCAGCTGACCACCTTAGCTCAGATCCGCGGCGTTGACCTCGTGCAGAGCCAGACTCCTTCCGCCGGATACTGTATACTGGCGATGAACCTGAAGTCCAAAGGCCTCAGCGATCAGGCCGTGCGCCAGGCGATCGAATACTGCGTCAACCGGGAAAAGATTTTCTCCATGGCTTTCGCGGGCAGCGGCACCCAGGGCAGCGTGATATTTCCACCGGGCGACGATTTTTACCAGCCGAGCGCAGGCCTGCGGACATACGACCTTGCCAAGGCCAAGGCATTGCTCGATAGCGCAGGTTATGCCGACAAGGACAAGGATAAAATCCGTGATTCGTCTGACGGTTCCTTCAAACTTAGCTACAACCTCTATACCAGCGCTGACGATGATTGGGCGCCTGCCGCCGAAACCATTCTTTCGGGCGATCTTGAAGACGCGGGCCTCCAAGTGAATTGGAAAACGCTGGATGCTGGAAAGGATATCGCTTCCGCCTGCACGGCGGGCGGAAAATGGGATATGTTTCTAGAGCGTGTGGACGGTGACATAGACCCTGTTCTCACCGCCTCGGCATTCTACAGCGGAAATACCAATGCCACCGGATGGACCAGCAGCGAATATGACAGCCTCTACGGACAGCTCCTCAACGCCCTGGAGAAAAATGATAAAGTAAGTTTATGCCGCTCCATGGAGGAGATGGTCTATGAGCAGTGCCCTTACATTGTGCTGGCTTACCCGGTGAATATTCAGGCGATCCGCTCAGACCTGTGGACGGGATATCAGAATCTGATTACCTCTTCCGGCGGGCTTTTTGGAACCGGAACCTACCTGACCTACATGAATGTGACCCCAAATACCGCCGCTAAAGCCAAGGGATAAGGACCATAAAAATGAGGACCGCGTCTGAAAGGCGCGGTCCTCATTTTTTATACGCCCGTACCGTCAAACGGCGGGGTATATTCTTCTTTGGCGCTGGAGACCTCCTGCGTGTAGCCCTCCAGGATACCCAACGCTTTCATGTAGTCCACAGCCCGCTGATACTCTTCAGCCGTCAGCCGCCGGTCCGGACCGCCCTGGCCGTTCGGCGTGTACTGCCCCATCAGGCTCACCATCACGTCGCCGGGGCGGAAGACGTCCGCAATCCAGTCCAGCACACCGAAGGTGTTGTCCAAAAAACCGGGCAATACCAGATGCCGAATGAGCACGCCCTTTTTCATCAGGCCGTTTTCATCCAGCTCATAGGGGCCGGTCTGCCGGAACATCTCCAGGATGGCGGCCTTTGCCGTCTGTGGGTAGTCCGCTGCGGCGGAGAGGTCCTCGGCCAATTTGCTGTCGGAGTATTTTAAATCCGGAAGGTAAATTTGCACCTTGCCTTCCAGCAGCCGTAGCGTTTCGACTTTCTCATAGCCACCGCTGTTCCAGACAACCGGAACGGGGAGCGGGGGCTCCAGCGCCCGGGCCACGGCGAGAGTAAAGTGCGTCGCGGTCACGAGATTAATGTTGTGCACACCCTGCGATATAAGCTCCGAAAAAATGGTGCGCAGGCGCTCTATCGATATCTCTTTGCCTTGCCGTCCGGCGCTGATGCTGTGGTTCTGACAGAATACGCACCGCAGATTGCACCCCGAAAAAAATACCGCGCCGCTGCCCTTTTCGCCGCTGATGCACGGCTCTTCCCAACAGTGGGACGCCGCCCGCGCCGCAACCGGCAAAAGACCCATGCCGCAGACGCCGGCGCCCTCGTGGGCGGTCCGTACGGCGCGGCAACCGCGGGGGCAGATATCGCAGATCATTTCGCCATAAACCTCCAAAGACGCCGCTGGTCGTCCTCGCTGGCATAACCGATGCCGACGCGGGGTGCACAGACAATTTCGGGCTTTGCGCCGTCGTCCTCGATCGAAAGAGCGCCGCCCAGCTCGGTGCCGTTCAGTTCGCCGGTGATCCCCAGTGCCTTCGTCAGCTTTCCGGGGCCTTCCGCACCTTCAACGCCGCGGATGAGGACGGCCTGCGGGTCCTCTTCGGCGCCCGTGACGATGTTCAGCATCCAGTACATGCCATAGCACAGATAGACATACAGCGTCCCTGCACGGTGGTATAGAACTTCCGTACGTTTTGTACGGCCGTGGTGAGCGTGGCAGGCGGTGTCCGCCTCGCCCAGGTACGCCTCCGTCTGGGTGATGCGGGCGCGGAGCTCGGTGCCGTCCGGCAGCCGGCGGACGAGGACCTTACCGACCAGCGCGCGCGCCGCCCCCGGCGCGTCAAGCCACAGGTAGTCTGGAATCAGTTTGCGAAGTGAAGACATGTGGGCACCCAATCCTGCATCCCGTCGATCATGGAGGCGTGCAGATTCGTCAGGGTCGTATCCTCAGGGTTGCACTGGACATCCGTGGGGAACATAGCCACGTAGGACAGGCCGTCGTGCTCGGCGAGAAGCTGATAGTCCGGCAGATAGTCGTAGGTCTCGTCTTCGGTGTAGATCCCGATGGTGAACAGCGTCCCGCCGTAGCCGGCGTCGGCGTTGGCTTTGTCGTAAAAAGTCACATAGGTGTCACGCTCGTCTACGCCGTAAAGGCCTGCCCAGCTGTCAGGAAGCACAACATACCAGCTGCCGTCGGCGCTGTGCCATACCTCGTTCCCGCATGTGGGTTCCGTGGGGGTTGTCTGATCCGCCGTTGCCGGTTCCGGCGTGGCGGAAGATTCCGCAGAGGCGTTCGCGGGAGTTCCCGTCGGAGCGGAAGGCATCTGCGTGTCCGTGCCGCTGACCTGCTGCGCGTCCGTAGCAGGGGAGGAGACGGGGGTATCGATCTGTGTGCACGCTCCGAGGAAAACGACTAGGACTAAGCAAAGCAATGCGGTCAAAATCCCGTGTCTATTCATGTTATGCGTCCTTTCTAGATCAATAATCGAGGTACTGAAACGTATAGTTTTTGCTGTTTTCCGTAAAACTCTTTGCAAGACCGGCGGTGACGACCACGCGATTGTCCGACGTGACAAGAACCAGGTCAAAACCTCCATAGGTCTTGTAATAATCCAGTGCACCCTTCTCGCCCAACACAAACAGCGCCGTGGACAGCGCGTCGGCCATGGTACCGTCCGGACACACGATGGTGACGGATTGCAGCCCGCTATTCACGGGGCAGCCGGTGGATGGGTCGAGAATGTGAATATAGGTTTTACCATTGCTGACAAAATATCGCTGATAGCCGCCGGATGTGATCACGGCCGTTTGCCCTACGGACAGTACGCCGAGATAATTGCCCGTGTCGTGCGGGTCGGTGATCGCAACTTCCCAGGGGCTTCCGTCCGGTTTCGTATTGCCCAGGGTTTGCACATTGCCGCCGAGGGAGACGATGGCGTACTGAGCGCCCGCGTTTCTCATGGCGGAGACTGCCTGCACGCCTGCGTAGCCTTTGGCAACAGCACCAAAAGAAACTTCCATGCCGTCCGGCAGGAATACGCGCCGTCCGGCCTCGTCCAGCTTGATATCCGCAGTGTCCATCTTCGCCAGATAACCGGCGATCTCCGTTTTATCCGGCACGCGGTAGTTCTGGTCAATAAAACCCCAGGCTTTCACAAGGGGATATATGCCCACGTCAAGCGCGCCGCCCGAGCGTTTAAAGACGGTCTTTGCGGTTGACATAATATCAAGACAGGTCTTCGATACCGGCACCCAACCGCCTGCGCCGGCGTTGAGCGCGTACACCGAACTGCCCTTCAATTCCGGGTCAAGGTCGGCGTCCAGCGACGTAATGGCGTCGGCCGCCGCATTCAGGGCTTTGTCCGCCGACTTTCCGTAGCAGGTCAGGAGCATCACCGTGTCCATGGAAAAGAGTTGCTTCTCTGATTTTACGACCGTTTCGCTGGAGCAGCCGGCCAGCATCAGCAGGGCCAGGATGGCTGCCGCAATCTGCAAAAGTCGGTGTTTCCATCGGGCAGTCCTGAAATTACAACTCTTTCTTATGCGCCTCATAAAACTCCCAATAGTCCTTGAGCATATATTTCAACACTTGCGGGGTGTCCAGTCCGTAAGGACATTTCGACTTGCAATGCCCACAGCTGACGCAGTCCTGAATTTTATTCATTTTTTCCTGCCATTCCTGCGTGAAATAAGGGCGCCAGGGGCTGCGGCGGATGAGCATGTTCATACGGGCGCAGTTGCGGATTTCGATGCCCTGAGGGCATGGCATGCAGTAGCCGCAGCTCCGGCAGAACTGCCCGGCGAGTTGGTCCCGGTCGGATTCGATGACGGCCCGGAGTTCGTCGTCCAGATGCGGGTCTTCCTCCGAAAGCGACAGCCACTGCTCCAGCTCCTGCATGGTCTGCACGCCGTAGATGGGTACCACACCGTCCTGCTCCGCCATGAACGCATACACGGCGCGTGCATTCGACAGAAGGCCGCCCGCTAACGCTTTCATGGCAATGTAGCCCATATTTTTCTCTTGGCACAGCCGCACGAGCCGAAATTCCTCCGGTGTCGATAGATAGCTGAAGGGGTACTGTATAGTTTCAAACTTTTGGGATTCTACCAGCTCGAAAGCGAACGCCAGTTTATGCGCAGTAACGCCGATGTGGTTTACATAACCTTTCTTCTTCGCATCCAGAGCAGCACGATAAGCTTCGTTTACCTCGTCCCATGAGCCGACTTGGTGCAGCTGGAACAGGTCGATCGTGTCGGTGCGGAGACGTTCCAGCGAAAGCTGGATGTGGTCGTAGGTGGTCTGATAATCCCGGCCCTGACTCTTGGTGGAGATCACGATATCTTTGCGCACGTCGGAAAGAGCCGCGCCAAGTTTCTCCTCGGAGTCGGAATAGGCGTTGGCGGTGTCGAAATAGCGGATGCCGCCCTCATAGGCCCGGCGCAGGATGCGCACGGCTTCTTCCTTGCTGCACCGCTGAATCGGCAGCGCGCCGAAGGATGTCTTTGTGACCGTCAGGCCGGTCATACCCAGTGTCATGGTTTTTATGGCTCTTCACCTCGAAAAAAGTATACCACAAACCACTTGATATTCCAACCCCACCGCGGTATAATACTTTAGCTGTAAAAATATGCGCCAGTAGCTCAGCTGGATAGAGCGTTGGCCTCCGGAGCCAAAGGCCGTGGGTTCGAATCCCGTCTGGCGTACCAAAAGACTGCACCTGGTTAATTCCAGACGCAGTCTTTTTTACTGTTCGGATATATGGTGTTGCCTGATGGGTGACACGGAGCTCAGACTGTTTTGCCGGGTCGATTCGATTCATCCGTGTCGGCCAGATAGCAGGATATCACGACAGGCATTACTTCATCGATGCCGTACCGTTCCGTGGACGCGCGTGCCGCAAAGCCCATCCGCGTTGCCGCTGCTGTATCGGATAAAAGTTTACCGACGGAGGCGACGAAAGTTTTCCTGTCGCCGAATGGGAACAGATAGCCGTTTGTACCGCTGGACACAAGCTCTTCATGGCCTTTGACCGCGGAGACGATCGCCGGCAGACCACAGCTCATCGCTTCCAGGACGTTGAACGGAAGACCCTCCGAACGGCTGGAGGATACGCAGGCGTCCGCAGCGTGATAGCAGCCTGCAATATCGTCCCTGTATCCGGGAAAGACGGTCCTGTCAGAGACATGCAGGCGATCTGCCAACGCCCGGCAGCCTTTTAGCAGTTCGCCGCGGCCCGGAAGCAGGAGCCATACCCGCGCTGGAAGTTCCGGCATCGATTCGATCAGCATACTCTGGTTTTTCCGGGAAGAAAATTCTGCGGCATAGACCAGCACGAACGCATCCTCAGGGATTTCAAGCGCGCGGCGGGCATCCGTTTTCTCTGCTCCGCAGGCAGGGTGAAAACGGGCGAAGTCCGCGCCTATTCCGTTGACTTGGAACACCTGACCCCGGCAGAGCCGAAAATGCTGCGCGATGACTGTGTCCGTGCGGTTCATGGTGACAATATCGTCTGTGACGCGGGATGTCAGCTTTTCCGCCCACAGCAGGACGGTGCGCTTAACCGCGGGCGTCTGGTCGTCAAACAGGTAACCGTGCACCGTGTTAACTACACGGGTATTTTTCTTACCAGCCAGAATCAGGGCGAGTCGAGTAAAAAATGCCGCCAGAGACGTGTGGGTGAGTACAAGGTCAAAACGCTCCCGCCGTATCAGCTCTGCCAGCCGGAATGTGGCGGACAGGTTCCGCGGCGAGACAAAGCTCTTGGTGAACGGAACGGAGATATACCTGCATATGCCCTGCAGCTCGTACCCGGAGCCGGCGGCGGCGGCGGTCACGTCATATCCCAGCCTAGTCAGCAGATGCAGATAGGGTAGGTGAAAGCTTTTCAGATGTGCGTCCGAGGACGCGGTATAGAGGATGTGTTTCCCATTCATTGGCATGATGGCATTTTGTTCCTTCCTACGAGGTAAAAAACGTGTAATTTGAACGGCAATAAAGAAAAGGGAAAATATGTCGAACCTTGACATGAGCGCCCGATGTGATAATATAGAACAAATTTGTATTAGGCGTATTTTATTTTAACATGATGTTTACAGATAAGCTAGAACGAAGCCAGCAAAAACTGAATATTCTGAACATTCTGACCGACATAGCAGCGGTTGTCGTTGCTATGGCTGTCGCATACGTTTTGCGCTTCTATGTATTCATAGGCAAAAATCCGTTTGTCGGACTAGGGAATCAGCTTTTGTGGACCGGCGTGCTGTCTCCTATCTTTGTACTCCTGTACGGAATGTTCGGATTGTATAATTCTTTCCGAACCAAAAGTTTTATAAATGAGCTCAGCAGTGTTGTCTTGTGCAATGTTATCGGGACAATGCTGTACATGGATGTATTTTTCCTATTCCGCCTGGTCGACCTATCCCGATGGATGATGTTCATATTTTTCCTAGCACTGAACATTTTCATGGGGGTGGTACTCTATGTGCAGAGGGCCTATCTGAAGAGAGTTCGTCAAAGGGGCGTCTGCCGCAGGAAGCTCATCATCGTCGGTTCCGGAACGGCGGCGCGCGCTTATTACCGCGGGGTGATGGAAAATCCGGACTATGGCTACAGCGTTTTGGGTAGCATTGGTCCGGAACGTATCGCGGCGGATTTGCCGCTTCTGGGCGGATTTGCCGATATCCAATTGGTTTTTGACCGTCTGAGACCTCATGAGGCGGTAATTGCCCTCGACGTGGACAAGGCCGGGTATCTGAAAGAACTGCTGCTGTCCTGCGAGAACAGCGGAGTCAAGTTGCTCCTCTTGCCGATTACTTACGAATATCTTTCGTCACAGCCCTGTATGGAAGAGGTGGCGGGGTTCCCGCTCATGGACATACGCCGTGTGAAGTTGGACGATTTTAGTTTTTCCTTTGTAAAAAGAGTCTTCGATATCGTTGTATCTTCGATTATGATCGTCCTTACGTCGCCTGTCATGCTGGTAGCGGCGGTTGGAACGAAATTGTCCAGTCCGGGTCCGGTCATCTTTCGGCAAAAGCGTGTCGGCAGGCATAAAAAGCTCTTCTATATGTTGAAATTCCGCTCCATGTGTGTAAACGACACGCAGGATACAGGCTGGTCGACGTGCCAAGACGCCCGCAGGACGAAATTTGGCTCGTTTATGCGGCGCTATTCCATTGACGAACTGCCGCAACTTTTCAATGTGCTCAGAGGCGATATGAGCCTGGTCGGCCCAAGACCGGAAGTTCCGTACCACGTAGAGGTGTTTCGGAATAACGTCCCGTTGTATCTGGTGAGAAATCGGGTTCGCCCTGGTATGACGGGCTGGTCGCAGGTCAACGGACTCCGGGGAGACACATCGATCGAGGAACGGGTTCGGTATGATCTATATTACATAGAAAACTGGTCGCTGATGTTTGATATTAAAATCCTGCTGATGACGCCCTTTAAGGGAATTGTAAATAAAGAGGAGTCTTTAATCACAAATGAACAATAAAAAAAGGGGAGCGCATTTGGCTCCAAAACCTCGGCAGGGCCACCATGCAGATCAGACAAAAGACCTGGAAGGGGCTGAACAGAATCCACAGGGAACAAAACCGCGAAAGAAAAAAAGATGGACTGTTCTTGTGATTGTTGTCGTAGTGGTTGTCGGGATTTTATCGGCGTCATACTTGATTTTCAGACATTTTTATAAAATGATGAACTATCAGCCCGGTACGCAAAGCCAGACTTATACCGCATCGGATAACACAACTGAAGATGATACAGCAGGCGCGACTGGAACGAATTCGATGTCGGCTGATCAGATACAGAAGCTCCAAAATGATCTTATGGCAAACATTCAGGCGAATGCAGAACAGCCGGTGTACGACGACAACGTCTATAATATCCTTCTGATGGGAACCGATGTCCGCGAAAGCGGAGAATCGGGCCGCACGGACTCTATGGTTCTCGTATCCATCAATAAAGATACGAAAAAGATTGTTTTGACATCGTTCCTGCGCGATATCTATATTTACATTCCCGGTTATGACGGCTATCAGCGTCTCAACGCGGCCAACGTGTTCGGCGGCCCGGACATGACATTGAATACCATTGAGCAGAACTTCGGCGTCAGCGTCGACAAATATGCGCAGGTGAATTTCTACGCGTTCATTGATATCGTAGATGCACTGGGAGGCGTGGACGTGGATCTGTCCAGCGCTGAGATCAGTGAGATGAACAAGAAAATGCAGGAAGTCAACTGGTACATTTACAAAAATGACGCGCACCTCTATGACGGTAACATTTCCGGCGGCGCCGGGAACTACCACCTGAACGGCGCACAGGCCCTGGCATACTGCCGCGTGCGATATGTTGACAGCGATTTCGGCCGTACGGAACGTCAACGTCAGGTTCTGGAGCAGCTTTGGAGCAAGGTCAAAACTATGCCGGTTCTCTCGGCTTATCAGTTGATGGAAAAGACATTTCCCAATGTGACCACAAACCTGACGGAAGGGGAATGCTTGGGCCTCCTTTCCTCCATAACACAGGTGTTAAACTATGATGTGGAGACGGTCCACGTGCCGCAGGACGGGACGTACTCCAACGCAACGATCAGCGGAATGTCGGTTCTGTCGATTGATATGGAAAAGAACAAAACGGCCATTCATGATGCAATCTACGGAAATTGACGGTAGAAAAGAAAAAACCCGCCGGTCCCTTCGAAGAAGGAACCGGCGGTTTTTTCTACTTTTATGGGATATATTCACGCTTCCATGATTCGACATATTTGGCGCTACCGTCGGCTTCGGCCTCTGAATAGAATTGTCCGAATTCTATTTTTGTACAGCCGGGGTGGTCCGCAAGATTGACTTCGGCGATATATAGGCTTCTGGAACTGTATTTCTCACTTTTGGCGTCTTTAATATAAAAGTCGTCGTCCGTCATGTTACCTTTTTCATCGAAAAAGTGTAGGAAGAACTTCATCTTTATATTGGAGCCCTCCTGCGCATAGAAGTAAAGACGATTGTTAAGAAGACAGACCTCAATTCCTTTTCCGGAATTGAAAAGGGTGTCTTCTTTATGAGAGGGCAGGTTTTTAATCATGTTTGGCATATTCGCTTCGCTGAAAGCAATGGCGATAATCAGAGCGAAAAACGCCGCCAGAAAAATCAGTGCAGGTTTCGGAAGTTTCCTCCTCTTCTTCGCAGAAGGTACAATTTCCGGTGAGACAGGAGCGGCCACTTTGAATTCTTCCCCAGGCTCAGGTTCCGGCAGTACAACTTTCTCATCCTCTGGCAGAGGTTCTATGTTCTGAGACGGCATCTCGTCCGGCATCCGGCCGGTGTCCAGAAAATACTGGTAGGCGTCGCAGATTGCCTGCACGTTATTGCCGAATGTGATCTGCTGTCCTTTGTCCAGCCATAAAACTTTATTGCACATCTCGTAGACTTGATCCAGTGAGTGGCTCACAAGGATCGTGGTAGCGCCGCCGGAAATGATCTGGCGCATTTTTTTTTGGCTCTTTGCCTTAAATGCACCATCGCCGACGGACAGCACCTCATCGAGAATCAGAATTTCCGGATCGACAAGACTGGCGATTGAGAAGGCCAGCCGGCTCTTCATGCCGCTGGACAGCTGCTTGAAGGGGCGTTCTTGAAAGTCCCGCAGCTCCGAGAAATCGATGATGTCTTCATAGGTAGCGTCCATAAACTCCTTGGTATAGCCAAGCATTGCGCCGCGCAAATAGGTGTTTTCCCGGACGGTCAGGTCTCCGTCAAAGCCGCTGGCTAGCTCTAAGAGCGCCGATATTTTGCCGGTGCAATCCACATTGCCCTCCGTGGGCACCATAATGCCGGAGATTGCTTTGAGCAGCGTGGATTTGCCCGCACCATTGGCACCGATTATCCCGAGCATGTCGCCGGCCTGGAGTTCGAAGGATACGTGCCTGTCTGCCCAGAACTCCGTGATATGGTAATTATGGGTCAGCCGCCGTAGTATGCATTCCTTCAGCCCGATGTCCTTGAAGTCACCGGTGATGTAACGGATGGATACGTTTTCACATTTTAGTATCATAAGGCGGTTCCTCCTCAGATATAGTAGAGGAACTCATGGTTCTTCTTCTTGTAGATGAGTGCCCCGATGCAGAATGCAATAAGAGCGTAAGCCAGAGCCAGAAGGTGGAACCAGCCGGAAGGAATTACCCCGTCTATGACCACCTTGCGGAAATAACGGATGTACAGATAGACGGGGTTGAGCAGAAAGAGGTCCTGAATTACAGGACGAAAACTGCTGATAGAATAGAAGAGGGCGGACATGTACATCACCAGCATAGTGAACACGCTCCACAAATACTGAATGTCCCGAAAGAACACATACATCGCCGACAGAATGAGTCCCATGCCGATATTAAAGACCAATAGACATACAATGGGATAAAAAAGCGTTAGGAATTTCCAAGTAAAGGGGAGTTGATCCAGCGCGCAGAAGATGAAAAACACGCACAGTGTGATCCCAAAGTTAATAATGGTCTGCACATTTTTAGAGAATAGAAAGAGGTATTTCGGCACGTTCACTTTTGCGAAAATGTTGGCGTTGTCCATCAAAGAGGTCATACCTTGGTTGGTAGATTCGCTAAACCAGTTATACACCAAGTTGCCGCAGAACAGGTAAGTTGTGTAATGGGACATCGAATGGCCAAAGAACTGGGTGAACACCAGCCGCATAACAAGCAGCATCAGCAGCGGGTTTAACACACTCCAAGCCATGCCCAGTACCGTACGCTTGTATTTTTTCTTAAAATCACGGGATACGAGCTCGCTGAATAGGAAACCGTATTGCTTCAACTTTTGAAGTTTTGCATGGATATTCTCGATCATTTTTACCTCCGGGGAAAGTTCATTTGTTGCCCCGTAATTTGCGGGGCAACCAGGTGGCGGCGCGACCCAGGCGGTAGGCGGAAGAGGCACGGATGGACTCAATCTCCTTTTCCGCGCGATCCGCACGTGCGGATGCAAGACGCCATGCTTCTCGCCAGAAGTCCCGGCCATACCTGACATCGTCTGGGAAAAAGCCGGCGGCCGCTGTCATTTCAATATAACGCGAAAAATCGCCGGGGATATAAAAATCAGATTCCGGCCGGTCTTTCACTCCCAGCTCCGCAAAAATGGATGGCCAGTCCGCGGGTGCGTCGCAGTTGTATATGCAGTGAAACAATGCCAGGTTTGCATAACTTTTTTCCAAAAGTCCGTATAGATCCCGACGGCATAGTTCATCGCGCAGCGCCTCTAGCGCAGTCAAAAAGGCAAGCGGTTCCTTCCCCCGACATGCCTGGACGCTGCCAACCGTTCTGGTGCGGTGATGTGCCAGCACCTTTTCGACTGCCGTGATGCGCCCGGCGGCCGCAAGGGCCGTGAGCGTGAAGTACAGGTCATTGGTGTTCTGGAGAGGCTGAAAGCGTAGATGCTCTGCCTCCACAAAACTGCGGCGGAACAACTTTGTCCATGGTTCCGGTGTGCATAGCTGGAATAGCTTGTCCGGCACGTCTGTACGATAGAAAGGGCGATGCTTTGGAAGAAGTTCCGGAACGAGCAGATAAGGGTCAGACCGGAACGCCTTACCGTCATACAGGTTGGCGCCAAAAAGTGTGACATCGGCATAATCACGTTCGGCAGCGCATACGGCCTCTTCCAGCAGCGTGGGTTCAAAAAAATCATCTGCATCCAAGAAAAGCAAATATTTGCCGGATGCGGCGCACATGCCGGTGTTGCGTGCCTCGCCGGCGAAACGGTTGGTCTTATGGCGCAGTACATGAACGCGCATATCGGCTGAATACTCTGCCAGAAGCGCCGGCGTTTTGTCTGTGGAAGCATCATCTACGAAAATCAGCTCGAAATCAGATAAAGTCTGGGCCAGGATGCTGTCGGCGCAGGGCTTAATCCATCGTTCGCCGTTGTATACAGGGACAATGACGGAAACAAGGGACATGGGCTACCTCCTGTTATCGGTCGGAATGCCTCAGCAAATAGATACGGTGCAGAAGATCCGCAAGAAACCATGCCCAGGGCCGGGCATAAGGCAGCAGATACAAGATCAGGCGGCCGGTGATGCCCAGTTTTTGGGCAGGATTGTAGGTCCGAACGTATTGCCGGGAAAAAGCGGCGAACCGCCGCAGTTCCTTATAGTAGATGCTTTCTGCAAGCTCCCGCGAGGTCCAGGCAAGGCCCCATACCTTAGCGATAGCATGCAGAATGCTGGCGGACATCACGTTTCGGCAATCGGGGTACTTGTCCTTGAGTGCTTCATAGCGCTCCAACCCCGCACGGACACAGTCGATCTCATTTCGGATGGAATGGCTTTGTACAATGCCCGATTGCCGTACGAGGTAATAGTATCCCACTTTGGGCAGCAAAACACACCGGCGGGACTTTTCGAACAATTTATAAGTGGTGTTGATATCTTCGAATTTCTGGCCGACTGGGAAGCGTATCCCAGCCCAAAGTCTGGCGTCATACAGCTTGTTCCACACATAGTTCTGGAGAATACTGTCTTCCAGAAGAAGTTTTGTGGCGTCGCCGTTTTCCAGGATCATCTCGTGCATGACACCTGCCGTACAAAGTGCGTTTTTCCGCTGATTTACATAGGAAAAGTTGCATACGGCAATATCTGCGTCGTGTTCCAGAAGAGCTGCGTAAAGCGACTCGTACATATCCGGCGCGATCCAGTCGTCGGAATCCACGAAGCCGATGATATCGCCCCGGGCGGCGTCAAGACCGGCGTTTCGTGCGTCGGACAGGCCGCCGTTGGGCTTGTGGATGACCCGCACCCGCGGGTCTTTCTTTTTATAAGCATCACAGAGGGCTGGACAGTCGTCCGGTGAGCCGTCGTCTACGAGAATGACCTCCAGGTCACGGTAGGTTTGCCCCAGGACGCTGTCCACGCACTTGGGCAGATATTGCTCTACCCCATAGACGGGAATGATGACGCTGATCAAGGCTCAGTCCCTGCGGTACAGATCACGGGTATAGACCTTGTTTGCGACGTCTTCCAGCTCTGACGCCATGCGGTTAGCCACTACGATGTCGCTTACAGTTTTGAAGGCGGAAAGGTCGTTCATCACCCGGCTGCCGAAAAACAGTGAGTTGTCTTCCAGCGTAGGCTCATAGACGACGATTTGCGCGCCCTTGGCCTTTATACGCTTCATGATGCCCTGAATGCTGGACTCGCGGAAATTATCGGAGCCGCTTTTCATGGTCAGACGATAAACGCCCACCGTAACGGGATTTCCTGGCAAGCAGTTTCGTCCGGCGCCATTAGTACCGTAATAGCCGGCCTTTTCCAAAATATGCTCGGCGATAAAGTCCTTGCGAGTAGAGTTGGATTTTACAACTGCCTCGATGAGGTTCTGGGGTACGTCCTTATAGTTTGCCAGCAACTGTTTGGTATCCTTAGGCAAACAATAGCCGCCGTAGCCGAAGGACGGGTTGTTATAATGACTGCCGATACGGGGGTCCAGACATACACCCTCAATAATAGCCTTCGTGTCAAGGCCGCGGACCTCGGCATAGGTGTCCAACTCGTTGAAGTAGCTGACCCGCAGGGCGAGATAGGTGTTGGCAAACAGTTTTACCGCTTCTGCCTCCGTTGGATTCGTGGTAAGGACGGAGACGTCTTGTTTTGCCGCGCCCTCTTTCAGAAGAGCAGCGAATTTCTCCGCCTGGGGCTGCATGTCCCCATAAGCGCCCACCACGATGCGAGCGGGATACAAGTTGTCGTACAGCGCTTTGCCTTCCCGCAGAAACTCCGGGCTGAATATGAAGTTCCGCACACCGTATTTTTGTATGACGGAGTCTGTATATCCAACCGGCACGGTGGATTTGATGACCATCGTAGCCTGGGGATTTACCCGCAGGACAATCTCGATCACATCTTCCACGGCGGAGGTGTCAAAATAGTTTTGCTGCGGATCGTAGTTTGTGGGAGTTGCAATGACGACTATTCCCGCGTCCCGATAGGCGGCCTCCTTGTCCAGCGTAGCGGTTAGATGCAGCGGCTTGTTTTTCAGGTAGTCCGATATTTCCTTGTCTACGATGGGGGAGATACCGGCATTGATCATATTCACTTTTTTTGGCGTGGTGGAAACGGCTGTCACCTCGTTGTGCTGCGCCAGCAGCACTGCAAGGGACAGACCTACGTAACCCACGCCCGCGACGGCGATTTTCATAACATTTCACATTCCTTTAGCTTGATTTTTTCTTTAATACGGGCATATAACCGTACGGCGGGACGTTCCACCAAATAATAGGTGGCGATACCAATCGATATGGAGAACAATAGAGAGAAAAAGAGACATAGAGGCACGTTCTCAACGAATGCAGCGTTTTTCCAGAGCGACCTGCGTAGAATCCAAAATGAGATCTGCTGCATGACATATACGGAATAGGCATATTTTCCTGTCCACCCAAAGATCTTGTGGTCCAGAGCATGGGAGACGGCACCCTTTTTCTGCAGAAACAGGACAAGAATAGCGGCAAAGCAGATCACGACGACGATTTTGGACTGGTAATTCAGCCCGAGCACAAAAAAGCCGACTAGGAACAGGAGCAGACCAAGTTCTAGCAGACTGCAGACAACGTAAATAACTGGACGTAAAATTCTCGATTCCTTTGTTGAAAAATTTATATTTTCAAAATAAAACCTACCCAGGCGCTCTATCATACCGATAAAGTAGCCTAAGCACAGCCCACCGGTTGCCTGAGCTACGCCAAGGTTGATAAATCCGTATACGGTCTCCCGTCCGAAGCCGCCGTCGTTGTATTGAATGTTAACAACGAAGCAGAAGTACATAACGAGCACAAGAATGCAATTGAGCTTCTTGTTATCGAAGCGTTTGAGAAAGAAGAAAAATAGAATACTCGTCCAGAACAGCGGGGATATATACCAATTGATGCCCTGCCATTCCATAGAAACGCCTATGCTTTGTAAAAACAAACAATTTAAAAGATTTTTATATAGAGATCCGGAAAAAAACACCACCTCAATTAGACAGTTAAATGCCAGCACCGGCCACAGACGGGCAAAGCGTTTGCCGATAAAACCCACAGTCGAAACTTTTCCACGTGACATACAAGAAATACCCGCTCAGCAGAAAAAAACATTCAACAATGTATCCGGCGTTCTGTGCCTTATCTTTCAACAGCCAATACAAGCTTTCGGCTGGTACCATATCCATGATGTTAGCGTACAATATGTGATAATACACAATCATGACTGCGAAAAGAAAACGCAGGAATTCTATGCTGTAATTCAGACGCTTTTTTGTCTTCATTGGAATGTTTCCTCGGTTTTTATAATTATTGCAGTCTTGTATTTCTGTGAGTGAAATAGGATTGGAGGGCGTAGCGCAGACCATGTTCACGGTAGCAAAGGATCAATCCCCGAAGCTTCCGGGGTAGCCAGGTAACGGCATGGCCAATGCGATATGTGGCCGAGGCCTCAATTAGGGAAATCTGCTTTTTCAGTTCACTGTTTTCCTTTTGCAGCGCCTGTACGCGGCTCGCGGCCGCCTCCCGCGTTTTCAAGTCGTTAATCTGAGCGCTCCAAGCATCAATGATGGGGGTGTTGATGATTTGCAGGTATCGCTGGTACTCTTCCTTGTTTTCATAGGCGCCTTCATTGGAAGTAATCCCCAGCTGGGCAAAGCCCTCGCGTTGCAGCTTATCGTACATATATGGATACGATTTATCCGTCCTGGTCAGCGTGAAAAGAAGCATGTGCAATGCGTAATTGATATAGGCGCTCTCAAATAAGGAATATAGGCCTGCCTGATCCAAATTTTTCTTGACTGCACTCAATGCTTGCAGGATACAGTTCCAGTACCGGGGGATTGTGGTCGAAATGGCCCCGCCTCGCTGAATCCGCTGGTGAACCAAGACCCGGTCAATGAAGGTCAAGCGTTCTGCTAATAAAACGGCCGAGTACGTAAAGCTCATGTCATTGTAAATACGAATTTCTTGAAAGCGAAGGCCGGTTTTTTGAATATAGTCGCGTCGAAAGAGCTTGTCCCATGCCCAGCCCATCAGTGCTAAGAAGGGACTCATTTGTATATCCCCAGGGGAGAATACGTCCGCAGCGGGGAGATTCTTGGCTGCGGCTACATGGGCCCGCTCTTCAAAGCGCTGGTCAAGGTCTCTGTACCAGTTTTCCCGGAACAGGACAATATCCGCCTGTGTCTGTTCGCCCCTGTTATAGGCCAATTCCAACATTGTTGGCTCAAAAAAGTCATCTGCGTCAAGAAACGATAAATATTTACCATGGGCGGTCTCCAGTCCCTTATTGCGTGCAGCTCCGGCCCCCAAATTTTTCTGAGTAAGGACACGCATCCGGCGATCTTGCGCTGCAAAGCTATTTAAGATCGCAAGTGAACCATCTGTGGAGCCGTCGTCTACGCAAATCAGCTCTATATCCTTAAGCGTCTGGTCGAGAACGCTTTTTATACACTGGTCGAGGTATTTTTCGACGTTATATACTGGGATAATCACTGAGATAATTGGCATGATTTGTCTCCCCCAGCTACTTGATGATATGCAGATGGCGCAGGCCTTGTTTGAATGTATACCGGAAGCCGTGTTCCTTCAGGCAACGTACCCCGCCACGGATTTTCCGGGGGAACCAGGTGATGGCATGCCCGATCCGGAAAGAGACAGAAGCCTTGACAAGCTGCAGCTCCCGTTCCGCATCGTAGCTTTTCATGGACTGTTGTGCCGGGGGCATGAGCGGAAATAGTGAAGACTGTATAAAACGCCTAAAGAATTCGTACTGCAGTGGCGGCATTTGCTTTGTCTTTGTTTTTTCTGCTTCTGAAAGTTTTTCGTAAATGTTAATAGCATTGTTAAGGATTAATGTGGTCTCATGGATGATGGGCTTGCAGACCTCTGGAGGAAAGTCTTTTCCGCACAGATATGCCTGCATTTCAAGATAGCATACGAAATATCCATAGAAATTTTTAAATTGTACCCGGATTGTCATGGTAGAACCTTCCCGGACACGCCGGGTGAAGAAGCACTTCTGCCGGTGGCTGGCTCGCTCGGCCTCCAGAATGCACTTGAGAGCAAATACGTTGTCCTCATAAATAATACCACCGGGGAAAGATATTCCGTGTTCGAATAAAAACCTTCGCCTAATAAACTGCAAACAGGGGGAGACTCGGTAGCCATTGTCTTGCTTGAAGCGTACAAACAACTCGGATCCCGTGAGAACTTCGCTGTATTCCCTTTCCCTACGATAATAAGTCAAATAACTCTTGTGTTGCTCGGCTATCTGTGCGTTATCAAAAAATGATTCTCCGTCAAAATACAGTATGTCCAAGCTATCCTTCTCGGCCTCATGATACAGGTCGGCTAGAGCGTCTACTGCCAGAAGGTCGTCGCTGTCCATGTAGTAGACGTATTTGCCTTTTGCCAACTGTAGACCCAAGTTGCGGGCGCTGCCTTGGCCGCTGTTTGGTTGGGAGAATATCAGGAAACGCTTATCGTATTCCGCATAGCGGTTGAGAATTTCGAGAGAGTTGTCCGTGGATCCGTCATTGATGCAGATGATCTCAATATTATGGTAGGTTTGGTTAACAATTGTGTCCAAGCAAGCCGGAAGATATGGAGCGGTGTTATAAACCGGAATAATCACGGAAATTAGGTCGGGAACTTCCTCGGTTATATCGCCGTTTTTGGTGATGGTTTTTGCCATTCTATCGATCTGTCTTTGGTAAAAGGCCAGTTGTTGCTTAGTGAGGTCTTTCTCTGATCGGTCAATGGCGATTATGGCTGGATCTTCAATGCTACGCCAGTATGCTTCCGAATCTTCCATAATTGCTTTCAGGTTAGCCTTATCCCTGTCGTTGAACCTACTGGTGTCCAGGTCGCCGCGGGCAGCAGCCTGGTTCATCTCTTTGGAGAACCGTTCTAAAAACATTCTGTGGAACTCAGGCGCCAATTTTCCGTATCGGTAGGTATAGCTGCCGTAAAGGCGATGATAATATATGGGGAGCGCTTTTTCCTTTAATTCTGGATGCCGTTGCAGGAAGCGGAACATGAATTGGTATTCGTCAGAAACAGCGAATACCTTGTTTTTTTGGTTAATGGAGGAATTGGGGTTGTCCTGCCGATACATATAGTAATGTCCTTCGACTAACATGACGCGCGTGGCTAAGCAAAACGTCTGGAACCAGAAGCCCATGTCCTGGTGGGAGGCACCAGGCGTTTCGTTGTGACGAACATGATGGTAGGTCAAAAAGGAATTCTTGAACAGTCCTAACGGGTTCATCATTGGAATGTAAAAACTCCAAGGTTGATCCAGAGGACAAAAAATTTTATTATAGTGGCTTTTGTCGGTTAGGTATTTGGGAGTAACAACCGGAGGATTGTCACCAGAGATCTCGCAGTAATTTCCTTTTATAATTTCCAGGTCGTTTTTCTTTGCAGCAAGATACAGAGCCTCATACATATCTGGCGCCACGTAGTCGTCAGATTCTACAAAGCTTACGTATTCACCTACCGCATAGTCCAGACCCATGTTCATGGTATGTCCGTATCCGAGATTAGACTTGTTCAAAATCCTAAATCGTCTGTCCCTCGAAGCGTATTGTGACAGTATCTCTGAAGAGCCATCCGTAGACCCGTCGTTGACACAGAGAACTTCGACTTCCTTGAGTGTCTGCTTGGATAAACTATCCAAGCACTTGTGGAGGTATTTCTCAACATTATATACAGGAACTATGATGGACACCTTCGGTTGAGCTGCCATTCCTTATTCTCCTTATATTTCTATTGTTTTAATTGTTTGTAGTTACAGCTTCTGCTTGGTACAGGCGAGTGCAGAGATAATGGTGTCCTGCATATCATAGTACTTATACTCGCCCAAACGACCGCCAAACACTACGCCTGGTTCTTTTTTTGCCAAAGAAGCGTACATGGCATATCTCTGCTGATTCTGTTCGTTGTTGATTGGATAGTAAGGGTCTATACCCAGCGACCATTCCAAGGGGTATTCGCGGGTCACAACTGTTTTTGGCTGGGTACCGAATTCAAAATGTTTATGCTCGATGATGCGCGTGTACGCAGGCTCTAGGCCCGTGAAATTCATCACTGCCACACCTTGGTAATTGGGTATATCCAAAACCTCGGTTTCAAAGCGCAGGCTACGGTATTCCAAGGGCCCGAAGCAATATTCAAAATAGGAATCAACGGTACCGGTGTATATGATCTGCCTGGCCATGGTACGATATTTATCCCGGTCGACATTGTAATCGACGTTGAGGACAAAATCACAGCCGGCGAAAAGTTTCTCTATCATAGCGGTGTATCCGCCGATGGGTATTCCTTGATAGGGGTCGTTAAAATAGTTGTTGTCGTAGGTAAAACGTACGGGAATTCTCCTTAAAATGGAAGCAGGTAATTCCTGGCAGGGGCGACCCCATTGCTTTTCCGAATAACCCTTTATCAATTTTTCGTATACGTCTCGTCCTACCAAAGAAATTGCCTGTTCTTCCAAATTTCGTGGCTCGCCTTGTATTTCTCTTCGTTGTGAGGCAATGATGTCCTGTGCCTCTTTTGGCGAAGAAATTCCCCACATCTTTGAAAAAGTGTTCATGTTAAACGGCATGTTGTATATTTCGCCGTTATAATAGGCGATCGGAGAGTTTATAAAGTGATTGAAATCTGCAAACCTATTCACATAATCCCAGATTTTTTTATCAGATGTTCGGAAAATATGCGCGCCATATTTGTGGATATTTATCCCTTCTACACACTCAGTATAACAGTTTCCGCCAATGTGATCCCGCTTTTCGACAACGAGGCAGCTTTTTCCGGCATCCAGGGCCTGCCGGGCAAATACGGCGTTGAAAAGCCCTGCCCCTACTAAAAGATAATCATACATACTGTCGTCTCCTTGTTATTCTTTGCCAAAACTAGCCGTTTAGCGAAGTCTATATACTTTCTTCGGGCTCGTCACAAGGAAGATGAAGCAACTTGCCCAGCATGAGATCCGCACTGGGAGGATTCCAGCGGCATACGCCAGACGCGGAAGTGAATGTCATTTCTCCAAACTTAATGGTACCATCATCCAACAAATAGAAGTCCACCCGGACGTGAGGAAAACCTTCCGCCAGCTTTTCTGCCAGATCAATCATGGTTTTAAGTTTGCTAGGTTTTGGTACTTCTTTTTCGTAGCGAGGATGATCGTAGCTTATAGGAACCATGTTCCAGTGGGGATCATAAAAAGCCATCTTCAGTTCCGTCTGTCTATCAGCCAGAAACATAATGTAGTGCACTTTTCCGTTGAAGCACCAGAACTTGTAATCATATAGGTCGCCACCGCTGTTTTCAATATATTGTTCGGCGATAACTCTGCGCGTGATCTGGCTATATTGCATCTCATATCCGTAAACGAAAGAATAATTCGTTTGAAGCCATGTATTGATGCGATTGCGGATATCCGTAAAATTTGCGGTGCTTTTATCCTTTACAATAAGGTTCCAGCCGCAGCCGTGGTTGGCTTTGAGGACGAAACTGTCCGGTAAAACATCAAAATCGATATCGTTTGCTGTGTCATACACACCCAACAGCGGGATAAGATACTCTTCTCCGATTTTTTTTGCTACCCATTTCCGGGCGAAAAACTTATCAGCGAGTTGCGTCCGCATTGGATCTTGATCATACACTTTCTGCCACTGAATTTTCTCGTTATAAGTTTTTGGCTTTGATAAATCCAGCGGCCTGCCGGTTTTGTCCATATACCAAAGAGAAAGTGCATGAGGCAAAAGTGCCGGATCGAGTAAATAGTCCTGCTTCATAAACAACTGTTCTTTTATGTTGTTCATGTTTCTGTGCAATGTGCTTTCAGACTGTGAAATGCGCTGAGTTATTCCATTTTGCAAAGTATGCAGGAGTCGATCCTGTTCCTGCGCATACAATTTGCGTTCATGAATGACGGATTCAAACAACTCGCGCAGGCGCCTGAGTTCCTCGTTCTGTGCGTCCAGCTGCTTGCGCAGGGCTTCGTTTTCTCTGCTCATCCGATCCAGTTGTGCCGAAAGCTCGCCCTTGGCACGCCAGATGGAATCCAGTACGTTCTGAATTTCCCGCATAAACGATGCTACGGGCGGCGGAAAAAGTTTTTTTAGTGCTGTTTTCATGGTTTTTCCCCTTTTAATGCCTTATATAACGCCGGTGACAGTCTTTGAACCGACAGCGATAATTTCTTTTTTGCCGATACGTTGGGGCATGCCATCACGTGCAGGAAGGCACGGCGCATTTTTGCGCTCCACAGGGCCGCTTCACCGGGCAGCGACTCTTCGATATCGCGCATCATACCGCGCAGACGGTGGCAAAACACCGCTTCGGACAGCGCTGACAGCTCTGCATCACCGGCTTCGCGATAAAAGGCGGAACGTTCCTCCAAAGCCTCTAGTACATCCAGGCTCTGGGGAGAAAAGCCTGTGCCCATAATGCTGTCCGGCCTCTGCCGGTAGAAGTATAACGGGTTATCCATCACGGCGCATGTCCCTGCGTTCCATAGAACTTTCCAGGTAGTAAACTCGTCCTCGTGGAGCTTTCCAACTGGGAAACGCAGCGTTTCGAATAGTTCCCGCCGGTACAGCTTGTTCCAAGAAACGGTATACGCCCCCGTTGCGTCCGACGTCTGGCGCAGGGCCATCTCACGGCCCGAAAGGGTCTCGAACGACGGGACGGACAGTCCGGGTGAAAGAGGATCGCGACAAAAACCGCACTGAGCGATGTCGGCACATGGACTAAGAAGGGATTCTACGAAGAGCGGACTCACCGCGTCGTCCGCATCGATGAAAGCCAGGTATGCACCTTCCGCCGCTTCAATGCCTGTGTTGCGGGCGGCGGACAGGCCGCCGTTTTTTCGGTGGATAACGACGGACGCGCTGATCGCGGTCCCTGTAACGGTCGCAGATGGTACCGCAATCGTCCGGCGACCCGTCATCTACAAGAACGATGTCGAGCGAATCGTATGTCTGGGCGAGAATACTGTCGAGGCATGTGGCCAAGTATTCTTCGACCCGATAAATCGGTACGATAATGCTGACAACCGGCTTCATAAGCGGCCTCTTAGGTAGGCGGCGCGAATGCGCGCCGACACTGTGGCAACATCGTACCCGGCGGCCCGAATGGAAGAGGACATGTCGGCGCGGGGCATGCCCGCAGCGGCGGCAAGCTTTCCTGCCCATAGCATCGAATCTAAAGGGGAAAATTCTGCCAAAGAAGTTACCCCGGCCTCAGGCGGGACGTTTTCCGAACAGAGCGTATACAAACCCGCGGCTTGCGCTTCTACGGCAACGATTCCTAAGCCCTCGAAACGAGACGGCAGGGCAAAAGCATCCATCGCCCAATAGAGGGGGGGCATATCGTTGGATGTACCATAGAAAATCACGCGCCCGGAAAGTCCCATACGCTCCGCCTTCTCACGCAGCATAGCAAGGTCTTCGCCTTCTCCGACAAGAAGGAGGACGGCGTTTTTCATGCGGGCCAGCACCTCCAGAAGGAAGGACTGATTTTTCTGCCAGCAGAGGCGGCCTGTGCTGCCGATGACGAAGTTTCTTTCCAACCCCAATCTTTCTCTTGCAACGGCTCGTCCAGTTTCCCTAAAAGCGAAACGCTCCGGCTGAATGCCGTTGGGGACTAGTTCAAATGCTTTCGCTCCGAACATGAACCGAGCCGCAGCCTCCGAGGGAGCCCAGAGAGTGGTGGCGCAACAGGTAAATAGCCGGGAACAGAAGTGGTGTAATGCCATCTTCAGTACCCGGCCAGCGCTGGGACGTAGGCCCGTATTATGACTGTGGGCAATAATTAAAGGGATGCCCGCCCTTTTTGCTTCCCACGCGAACAGCAGCGACAATCCATGATATATATTCAAATGGACTGCGGAATAATGATTCGCGCGGAGCAGATGGCGGAAAAGACGAAGGTTTTTTAAAGTTCGCCGGCAGCTTCCGGATAGGACGAGCAGAGGAATTCCAAGCTCTGCAAGAACCTTTTCATAGACATTTTCTCGGCGCTGGGATACCACAATATCGATCTTGAGCCCGTTTCTATCCATGCATGACAAAATATTTGTCAAAAATGACTCGATACCGCCGGACTCCCATTTTTCACAGAAACAACATATATGCACAGCTTCTTTTTCTGCTTCCATTATACGCCTTAAAATGCTCCGTAAACCTTACGTCACTTCAAATTTGATACCATTGTCTATTTTTATTCTCACATAATATAACACAAGTGAAATTAAACCTCAATATCTGTTGTTGCATTAATTTAATGGAAATATTTTGATTTGTTAATTTTTTTCTTTTAAAAAAGTTACGAAAAGGGCTTGAAAACATGAGCTTTCAAACCCTTTTTGTGTTTTGTTATTTTGGAAGGAACATGTTAAATGAATAAATATGCACGATATATTCGCTGTGCCTGCATGGTTCTAGCGCGAATTATTTACTTCCACATCATATTAAGGTTGCTAAAAAAGAGCACAAAAAATCAAATAGAATCGGAAAACGGGATTTTTCATCGGATATGTGAAAAAATGTAACGCTCGTGTAACGTTGGTACCATATAATATAACAAAAAATGGAACGAAAAGAAAATATTGCGAATAAAGCTCTGGGAGGAGGACCAAACATGAAGACAAAGATCAAACGATTTGCTTGTCTCTTCTTAGTTGTTCTGATGATGGTAGCTATGCTGCCTGTCAGCGTGGCCGCTGAAGAAAATCCTGGGACGACGGGAGAAACGGCTTGCGAAGAAGCAGAAGAGCCATCTGCGTCAGAAAACGGTACTGCGGCCCCTGCCGAACAAAGCCCGGAAGCGACCGAAGAGCCTGCTCCGGCGAAGGGGAGTTGCTGGGAGCCGCTATGGACGCGGGGACGGAGCCTTCCGTCGAAGAGACGGCAACTGTCTGCACAGTAACTTTTCTGGATTGGGACGGCAGCGTGCTCAGTACACAGGAAGTAGAGGCGGGAACGGACGCTGTAGCTCCCAGCAATCCGACCCGTGATGGATATTCATTCACTGGCTGGAGCGGATCCTATCGGGATGTTGCTGCTGATGTTACCGTTACCGCTGAATATGCACCGCTGGAAACGTGTGTGGTTTCTATTTATTATGTAATCCAAAACACACAGGCGACAGCCGCGCAGCCCTATATCGCAACCGTGCAGAAGTGCTCGGCGTTTAGTGAGACGGTCACATCGCCGGCGGTGACCGGTTATATCCCCGACCGGAATAGTGTTTCTTTCAATTTAGATGCCGTGACCGAAGACGTGACAGAATACGTCTACTACGCCACCAGTACCGGTACGCCCTACACGGTAAAATATTATCAGCAAAATGTCGACAATGACGGATATACCCTATATGAGAGCGAGACCCTGACCGGTGAAACTGGAGCCTCCACCGAAGCTGTGGGAAAAGACTACGCAGGCTTTACCCTCGTCGGCGGGCTGCACCAGACTACCATCGCCGCGGATGGTTCTACTCTGGTGAGCCTTTACTACAATCGAAATTACTACTATGTTAATTTCGACCTTGGCCCCGGCGGCACCGGTACTGAACCTGTTGTGGCCCGCTATGGCGCGACTCTCGGAACTGTGACTGAGCCAACCCGTCCCGGCTACACCTTCGCCGGGTGGGATACCGAGATCCCTGAGACAATGCCGGCCGGGAACACGACCATTACAGCTCTCTGGACAGTTCAGGATGTAAGCTACACCGTTGTCTACTGGAAACAGAACGCCAACGACAGCAACTACAGCATCGCTGGCTATGATCGGACGAGGACTGCCGCAGCTGGCTCCACGGCGACCATGACAGCCGCAACGGCTCCCACCTATGACTACTTCACGTTCGACCATGCCGACAGCGTAATCATAGCCGGCGACGGCTCCGCTGTGCTGAACGTTTATTACAGCCGCAATACATATACTCTTAGTTTTATGTTGTCGCAGGACGGTAAAATTTCCATTATAGGCAACGGGAATGACGACGACGTTGGCGGTGACACGAGACAAGTGGGCTACTCCACCGCGCCGGTGATGACAAAAGACGGTACTACTTACAGCACCACTTACTATTTTACCGCCAGGTATGGGCAGGATATCAGCAATTTATGGCCCACGGCGGCGGACATCACCACCAACCCAACCTCTGCATCCGGTTCTGGAAACCATGATACGATTACGACGTACAGCTTCGCTACATGGTATGGCAACGGGGCAAAAAATACTTCCAAGCGGCTGACGCTGACAGCCGACCTGATCGGCAGTGCGGCGGCGGGCAGTACTACGACTTACGCCGCTTACTGGGTTTCCGATGGAGTTTCTTATGACCTGCATTATATGCTGCAGACGCTGGCCGGCGGCAGCAATTATGAGGACAGCGCGACTTATCGCCAGACCGTTATAACACGAGTTAAAAACAAAAATACATGGGACGCGATGGACATAGAAGGCTTCGTGTCCACGTCGTTCAGCACGAATAATAAAACGGGACAAGACGGAGCCGTTGACGTTTACTTCTATTACGCCCGCAATAGCTACATCCTGACTTTCTACAACTACAACGCGAATGAAACCGGCTATGGCGGTACTTACCTTTTCGGAGCCGACATCAGTGGTGAGAGCCACACGCCCGTCCGCCCATCCGCACTGCCGGAAGATTATGTGTTTGGCGGGTGGTACACCACCGAGGATTGTATAGCAGGTACGGAATTCAGCTTTGGCGGTGCGACGATGCCGGCTTCCAACCTGATCCTCTATGCCAAGTGGACCCCGCCAGCCTATAACGTCACGGTAAGGGTCACAGTGAATAACGTTGACTACCAGTCTGTTGTCCGCGGGAGCTGCGCCGTGGAGCCGGAGATTCCTAACAATCCAGGTTATGAATTTGCCGGCTGGTTCATCGCTGACAGTAATATGCCGTTCAGCTTTGATTTGCCCATCATGGGGAACGTGACCATCATTGCTAAGTGGGTCCCCAGCAACAATGTGCCCTATACCATGCACTTCTATGAAAAAGGCACAGCGAATTCTCTTACTGCTGATGAGACAGGGACCGGCACTATGAACAATAGCGTCACCGTATATGCCCGGAATATCGAAGGATACCTGCCTGACGCCCTATCCAAGAGTGTGGTTCTGGAAAACGCCTCCGGTAACGAGAATACCATCTGGTACACCCCGTTTACCAGCATCGGCTATACCGTAAACTACGTAGATACGAACGGAAATTCCTTGGCCGATAGCGTCAATGATGTCACCTCCGACCAGGTGATCAGCGTCAACTTCAAGAATATTCCCGGCTATTCTCCCGACTACTATCAGAAGACCCTGCAGCTGACTTCCGATGAGAGCCAAAATATCATTACGTTCGTTTATACCCCCAACGCCAAGGTGAACTACACGATTGAGTACTACCAACAAAACCTGAACGGTGTTGGTTATACCAAGATCGATACCGTCAGCGGCAGCAAACCTATTGGGTGCACGGTTACCGCAGATATCCGCAACTATGACGGTTTTACCTATAAAAGTTCTATCAGTCGCGTTCGGGGCATCGTTGCACAGAACGGCCTGATCCTGCAGGTATACTATGACCGCAATACGTATGGCTACACTGCACATTACTATCAGAGCGGGACCACAGCTTCCGTGGCGGATGATGTAACCGGCTTTGCGCGGTTTGGTACCGACGTCACCGTTTACGATGCTGCCCCCGTCGGTTATGTTCTTTGCGGCGACGGCACCAGCCAAATCATCCACATCACGTCCAATCCGGATCATAATGTCGCCACTTTCTGCTATGAGAAACGTACGGACCTGAGTTATACGTTATACTACTATGAGCAGGGAACGACCAACTCTGTGCAGGCGCCTGTTATCAATGACAGCCAGACTTTCGGCGATGTCATCACGCTGAATACGCCCCCGGCGTCGATTACCAAAGATGGAGTGGTCTATCTGCTGGTGGAGAACAGTTATCCGTCCACAATAAAAATTACCGGCAACGTCGCTGAGAACGTCTGTATCTACTATTATACCAAAGAGACCTACAATGTCGCATATGATGTAAACGGTGGGGTTGGAACTGCGCCCATAGATGGGACATCCTATGTGAACGGCGATACCGTCACTGTCAAGGGTGATAATGGCCTAAGCATGGAAGGCTATACATTCCTTGGCTGGAGCACCGAGAAGCTGGCACCTCTGGCCAGCCAGGACACTGGCAGCGTGATCGCCCTCTACGGCAAAGACGACACCATGTCGATGGGAAGTGCGAATGTGATCCTGTATGCCGTTTGGGGCACGCTCTACCATGTGACCTATGATGCCAATGGCGCCGTCGGTACCGTTCTTGAAGATACAACAGGCTATCTGGCAGGCACCGAGGCCGTTGTCCTGGCCGCCGATTCTCTGAGCAAGACCGGCTATTCGTTCGATGGCTGGAAGTATGGTGCGACAATTTATTCCGCCGGCGATAAGGTACCTGTGAATGAGCCTAACGTTACTTTAACCGCTCAATGGAAAATTAATTCTTACACGGTAACCTTTAAGGACTACAATGGAACGGTGCTGGGCGATCCTCAGACTGTCACGTATGGAAACTCTGCGACAGCGCCGGCCGACCCGACAAGGGAAGGTTACAAGTTCAGCGGGTGGGACAAGACGTTCGATCATATCACCGGCGATCTGACGGTGACGGCCCAGTACAGCATCAACAGCTACAAAGTGTCCTATTACGTAGACGGCGTTCTGACCCACACCGACACCTATAAGTTCGGCGCAAGCGTCACAGCGCAGGCTGCACCCACAAAGGAAGGCTACACGTTCGGCGGCTGGACGACGATTCCGACGACGATGCCTGCCAGCGATGTGACGGTGAACGGCAGCTTTGGCATCAACAGCTACAAAGTGTCCTATTACGTAGACGGCGTTCTGACCCACACCGACACCTATAAGTT
>Ga0183099_1000389_pt1 | contig 33450 bp, 29 predicted proteins | sample Biomet1_FD_127788 | JGI IMG/M metagenome (GOLD analysis project Ga0183099, IMG submission 127788) | Microbial communities from bioreactor (seeded with anoxic lake sediment) at LBNL, California, USA - Biofuel metagenome 1 | ecosystem: Engineered > Bioreactor > Anaerobic > Unclassified ... | reverse complement strand
TAATAAACCGCTTCCGACAATTCCATCCTTTACAGACATTCCCAATTCCTGTACATAATAGAGTGGAATCCAAGTCAGAAGGCCATACCTTGCAATACTGGAGCCAGCGATAATGATAAGCCAGATATCAAATCTCCACTGCTTAAATAGATGTATGTACGGATAAAGCTTTCCTTTTTCTTGAAGAACTTGTTTCAGCGCTTCTTCGTGAATCTTTCTTTCAGGATCTTCTTCTTCATAATCATCCAGACCTATCTCCGATGGTCTTCCTTTTACAATAAACTTATAAAAGATAACAATGATTACCATAGCAATTACAGGAAATACAAAAGCTGCTCTCCACCCCATTCCCGGAGCAATGGTGAAAGCTAGAAATACTGATATCCAAGCAGCGACCTGACCAAATCCAGAGAATGCATTCGCAAGCCCAGTTGCGAATCCTCTTGTGCTTCCCGGCCACCATCTTGAAAGAAGTGCCATACCCGGAGACCATAGCATTGACTGGAAATATCCATTGAGTCCCCAAATAACAGCGATAACCATTAAAGATGCCTGGAAGCTAATAAGAATATTGGCTGCCGCAGACAAAAATACCCCTGCAATGATAAATTTGTTTACACCAAAAATTTCTCCAAGTCTTCCATTGAATAAATGCCCCATGCCATAAGTCCAGAAAAATATTGCGGACAAAATACCTAAATCTGCCTCTGTCCATGACGTTTGCTCTATCATGGCCGACATAGAAAGACTTAAATTTAAACGAGCACAATATAAGAAGCAATACAGGATGGAAAAACCCAAAAGCACTCGCCATGCGTTTTTCCTAAATACCGCAAAATCCTTTGCGGAATAACCAAGCATATTCATATTATTGTTGTTCATGTGTTTAATCCCCTCCTTTAAAAAATAGTATTTTGTGTTTATTTTACAAAGATGGTACTCCAATTTAGCAAACACACTAGAGTACCATCCCATAATCTATCCCAAAATGAGATATTTTTATTTTTATTAGATTGTTTCAATAATTCCCTGTCCTGGTCTTCCGCCTCTTCTTAGCATAGGCTCGATTTGCCCAAAGATGATTTCTGGCACATAAGATACATCAGGTACTAAGAAATCAGGCTTTGAGGCTGCTAACTCATCATAAGAGTTACTACCACTTGCATAAAGTCCTATCGTCCAACATCCTGCATTATTTCCGCACTTCATTCCTGCCGCTGTGTCATCTATTTTTACAACAGCTTCACAAGGAATAACCTTCTTTGTTATCTGATAGGCACTTAGCATACAGTCATACACCATAAAAGGTGATGGCCTTCCAGGCACCTTTTCGGAATTTGTTACTACGTCAAATTTCATTCCAAATTTGTCTTCCAATACTTTGTTTAATCTAAGAGAGTCTTCCTGATAGTAACCAGTATCGCAACCAACTAAGATACCCGCTTCTCTCATTTTTTTGATTGCTTCTAATGCACCATCAATCGGTTTTGCCAAATCTTCATCAACTATGTACTTTGACATTAAAGGTCTGAAGGTTGCAAGTATCTTGTCAAAATCTTCTTCATTCCAAGGTCTGCCATGTTTCTCCTGCCATTGACTTGAAATCTCAGGTTGATTTAAAAGCATTCTTAAATGTGTTGGTTTAAAGTTTCCCATAGGTTTTCTGATTGTTGCCCAGTCGCATTCTATTTTGAAAGCACAAAGTGCTTCATAAAATGGAACTACTGGTGCTTTACAACCTCTCAGGTCATCTAAAGGCCATCTTTTTCTTAAATCTCCAGGGCCATCGCAAAATGTTCCGGCTGTGTCAAGAACGGCTAATTCAATTTTCCCAGTGTATAATCTGTTATACATGTTTGTTCCTCCCTTTTTCATTAACTTATATTTGTATGACGTTTCTTATCTAAAACTATAACTCTGTTTTTTAAAGATGCTTTTATCAAAGCTTATAGATTTGGTCCTATTTCTCTAAACATTTGTTAAAGATCCAAAGTTAATCATACAATTAAAAAAAGACCGGACAGGTCCTCTAAGACCTAGTCCGCTCCTTTTTCACACTAATAAAATTAATATATTTTTATTCCATTATTTACTCTAACTCTTCTTCCATGTTTGTGTCCTTTTCGCTGACCACTATTCCACAAATTACCATTGCTATACAAAATATTTCCATAACGATAAATATGGAGATCATCTCCCCTGTTGCTTCTACTATGATTGGAAATAGAAAAGATTCTAATGCTGCACCTATGTACGCAAAACAATTTAAAATTCCAGCAGCAGTTCCCGAATAGAGCCTTCCGCCTTCATCCATAGCATAAATCCACAAAATTCCATTAATACCATATAAGAAAAATCCAGTGCAAAAAATACCAATCAGCACTACTTTAGTAGACATCATGGTCGGGAAAATAATAACTAAGGTTCCACACAATGCCGCACTGATTATAATCATCAAGCCTTTGTTATAATAAAACCGCTTCCCGGTAATCCATGTCAGGATTAATGTTCCAAATGCCATTCCCAGTGGTAAAATCAAGTTGGAAAAACTTTGGCTTAAAATGCTCCCTCCCTCTTTTACTGCATAATAAAGCGGTATCCATTTCAGCAAACCATATCTGCATAAGCTGGAAAGCAAGGCAAGACCACACCACCATAAAAACTTTTTTTTAGATAAAAAGTATTTCCAAGGGTTTTTCTTCTTCTCATAAATTTCATGATATAAATAGTTTTCCGCCTCAACGATAGTTTTGTTTGTCTCAATATACGGCTTCAATTTTAAATCTTCCGGTTTGTCCTTTGTTACCCAGTAGAATAACCCAAGAAATATTGCCATGACACCCATTGGTATGATAAAATTTATGCGCCAGCCAAATTGCGGGTACATAACAGCAATCATTGCCGGCAGTAAGTAAGCTGTTACATGGGAAAGTCCCGAAAAAAAGTTTGCAACACCTCCGCCTAAACCTCTTTCTTCGCTATTCCACCATTTGGCTAGCATACTGATACCGCTTACCCAAATCATAGATTGGAAGTATCCGTTGATTAATGAGAGTAATAGGATAACCACCCATCTGCTTGTAAAAGCAACCAAAACATTGGCTAGAATAGAAACGCCCGCACCTAACAAAATCATAATCTTGCCACTATGTTTATCCACTAGTCGGCCATTGAAAAAACTGCCTACTGCATACGCTATGAAAACACTAGAGTACAGCATCGTTTCCTGATAAGGTAAAATATTTAATTCTTCCGAAACCTGATTTAAGACACTATTTAAATTAAATCTTCCCATATAAACTGTATTATAAAAAAGTGCAAAGCCTATCAGGTTGATCCACTTAAAATAATTGAATGATTTATTATTCTCCTTCATAGCATTTCCTCTTCTTTACACTTTTTGGATAGCCTTAATACATTTTACGTAATTTCCTTTACAAGTCTTTTCTTTTAAATTATCATAAAATTAGGTGAGACGCAATTCATGATTGCTTTCTTTTAGGGAGGATTAAGATGACAATGCTGCCTGAATACTCCATGATGTCTACCACATCAACAACCCTCGTATTTGGTCTGATATTTTTATTTTTAGCCCGGCAAAACAGCAGACATTATATGACCTCGTGGGGATTGTGCTGGATCGTATATTCTATTATGTTTTTTCTTGATTTTATGAACTTAAGCGGAATTTACACTAACCACTATTATATTGCCGAAAGGCAGACTTTATCGCTACTTGGAGCCTTGTTATTCCTTCTGGGAACGCATCATTTTTTTCAGCTTAGACTTCCTAAATATCTTTACTATGTTATGCCGATTTTTCTTTTTACCATAGGATTTTCTCTTTTTTCGCAACAATTCTACGAATTTATTGTAATTCCAAACATAATCTTCAGTACAACGATGCTGATTTGGGCGGGCTGCATGTTTATTTCATATACTTGGACACAAAACATTCCAGAAAAACTAATTGCAAGCTTTTTAATTATTGTCTGGGCAATTTTCAGCAATCATTTTGGATTTACCTTAAACTATATAGGAATCGCCACCTTTAATTATTTTACAGGGCTCTTTATGGTTAATCTGCTCATACTATTTTTAATGATTATTCATTTTTAAGAAAGCTCGTTTTCTTTTTGTGAAAAGAGAAGATCGATATAGACTGCTGGTAGAAAACTCTTCTGACTCTATGTTTCTATATAACTATAAAAAGCGTTCCTTCCGGTATATTAGCCCATCTGTTCAGCCTTTGCTAGGAATTTCTGCTGTCGAACTATACCGTTCTCCCGAACGCTTTTTTGAAAATATTGATATTAGAAAGGAAAATAAAGAGCTTTTAAGCTTATTTGAGAATCCAATCTACTCACCATCCAAGGCTACGCTTTGCTTGCTAAAAGACGGGCAACCATGTCGATGGTGCGAAATGCATTATCTTCCTATTTTAGATGCTTTAGGAATTACTACTGCTGTAGAAGGAATTTTAAGAGATATTACAGAAATAAAGCAAATAGAGGAAAGCCTTAAGGCTTCTGAATCAGCCAGAAAAGAACTTGTTGAAAATATATCTCACGAACTCCGTACCCCTATTACCCTAATCCAAGGCTATATAGAAAGTATGTTGAACGATGTTGTTCCAGCTTCCTCTATACAATCATATTTAAAAATAGTACATTCAAAAACTCTGATGCTGAATACATTGCTGGAGGATTTGATACAGGTATCCCATTTCACTTCACAAACGCTAGACTTTAAGTTTTACGAACTTGATGCAGAAGAATACTTTAAAATGATCATTGCGCAATCTGATTTTCAAGTAAGTAGATCCGGTAAATATTTTACCTCAGAAAATAGTTTAAGGGAAAATTTAATAGTCATCCTGGATCCTTCAAGAATAGAGCAGGTCGTCTCAAATCTTATTAATAACTCAATACGTCACACACCTTCCAGAGGCACCATATCAATTCAATGCTCAAGCTATAGGAATGATGGCTTTATAAAAATAGATGATACCTCTCTTACCATACCTGAAGGTGAAATCGTATTTACAGTCTCCGATACGGGAGAAGGTATCCACCCGGACGACCTTCCTCACATATTCGAAAGAAAGTTTCAGGGAAAAAATAAGCTTGGTATTCCACAAAGCAGCAGTAATGCAGGTCTTGGTTTATTTATTTCTTTACAGATAATTAAGCAGCATTCAGGCAGAATGTGGGCGGAAAATAACTCCACTGGCGGTGCACAAATTTCTTTTTCCATACCATATTATCAAGCTTGATTCATGTCTTCTGTTTGATTAATTTTACCTCATCGCCATTTTTTAATGTATATGGTTAATAGGAAGTGAATCTGACAACATAGGTTTTAACTACGTTCGGTAATTAATAATAACAAACAACCGGTGTTCCGACAGTAATGTTATTAAATAATATTTCGGCTAATTTATATGGCGCGTTGATGCAGCCATGAGAACCCCTGGACAAATAGATATTTCCCCCAAATTCCGATCTCCACGTAGCATCGTGAATACCAATATCGTTATTAAACGGCATCCAGTATGTCACTTTTGCCTGATAATTCACTCCTTTTAATATAGCATTCTTAATTCTGTACTTCAAGCTATATATTCCTTCCGGAGTTTTGTAACCATCGTTTACATCACCTGTGACCACATCTCCATGAGCAATGAGTATTCCGTTTATGTAATACCATAAATGCTGTTTTGATAAATCTATTTCAACGTAAGTAAGCCCTACATCGTTCAGATCATGTACCGCTCCCTTTTGACTGTATATGGGTTCTTTTTCTATTGTTCTGCCACTCAGTATGGCTTGAATTAAATCCATAGTTTCACCATCAATATCTATCTTCCATCCATAGTCGCCGCTGCCCACTTTTATTCTTGAACCTGATGATGTTTTGAATTCGCGTACCTTGCCGCAGGTATTGTATTGAGCTGCCAAGGTATTTAAAAAGGCCATTATTTTCACTTTGTTGAACATTATGGTCAAATCTCTGTCAAACTCAATCCACTCGCCGATTTCATTCTCGTCAACGACTTCATTTCCACCTGGAAAAGTATAAATTATTTTTGAGGTTAGATAACTTTCCGCAGCAGCTTTTGTGCTATTAATCTTCTGTGAATCTGATCTAATTTTTGGGCCCTTGTAACATTTGAGTTTTTCTAGATTCAATTCAACGATACCATTCGTAACGGCGCTTTTTACATCAGAATAAAACCTTGACTCATTTATCTTATTGCCATATACTTCTTTTACTACTTTATAAGCACCTTTTGAGTAAACGAGTGCTGCATTTTTCGGTTCGATGACCTTTGAACGATTCAGACAGTCAAGATTGTTAATCCGCTCCTTTAATAAATTCTCATCAAATATAAAAGCATCACCGATATGAATGGAGCTTTGGTTGAAGTACGATAGAAACCATAAAGTTTTGTTCTGCTGGTTTTTAATGGTTGGGCTACCTACACCCAATTTCAATTTTATTTCAGAACCTTTAATTTGTTCCTTGACGTTACCCCGTTCATATAATACCAACACATAAGAAGTAGCCCCATTGCTTAACCTTTTATCTGCAGATTCTGTTGTTTTAAAAGAAACATTTATTCCATTAATTACTGTGCCGGGATAAAAATGGGTTTCAAAGAACTTGGTTAAAAAAAGAATATTAAAGCAATTAATAATATTTCTAAAGATATCAATAGATATTTTCTACTTAATTCTCTCATTATCGCATACTCCCAATAGACAATAATTTTATAAATCCCAAATTGTATAGTATAAAACAAACAATAATACTTAATTAGTTATATGGCATTGAAATCAATTACATTCCATGCTTTTTATTTAAGAGTAAATTAAATTAAAGTCCACCAAAAGGTGGACTTAAGTGTAATTTAGGAATATTATTGGGAATTTAAAACTTTAATAAAATGATATAAAATATTCAAAAATATTTTACACATCTACTTTTATAAAATTTTATATACTGTAATATATGTTAAAATGTTTACCATCGTTACTGAATCCCATATGATTGATTGTCCAAAAATGTTCCAAGGTCGACATCACAAGTGCAAGCTTGAGATGTGTGCAGTAGGTGTGTAGCAAACGTTCAGTAAGAATCAAAAAGAATAAAAAGGATTTAAATAAAAAACGATAAAGTAATAAGAACTAAAAAAGCCAGAAACCTTGTTTTTTAAGGTCTCCAGCTTCCAGTATCGAAATTACATCTCTTCCATATATTTGAGAAAAATCTTATACATTAAATCGGAACAGAATTACATCTCCGTCCTTGACGACATATTCCTTTCCTTCTGAACGAATCAATCCTTTTTCCTTGGCAGTTGCCAGATTTCCTCCGCATTGAATCAGGTCATTGTACGCAATGGTCTCTGCTCTGATAAAGCCCCTCTCGAAATCTGTATGTATCTTTCCTGCTGCCTGAGGTGCCTTTGTTCCTCTTTGGATCGTCCATGCTCTGACTTCCGGAGGTCCTGCCGTGAGGAATGAGATCAGATCCAATAAATGATAGGATGCCTTAATCAGTTTGTCCAGTCCGGATTCATCGATTCCCAAATCCTCAAAGAAAGCAGCCTTCTCATCATCTTCCAGTTCCGCGATTTCTGCTTCCAGCTTCGCACAGACTACGACAACATCAGAGCCCTCGGTTGCTGCAAATTCGCGGACAGCTTTTACATATTCGTTATCCTCGGAAGAAGTCACATCCTCCTCCGATACGTTAGCTGCATAGATGACCGGCTTGAAGGATAGCAGCTCCAGACTTCGTACAAATTCCTCTTCCTCTTCATTCAGTTCGAGAGTCCTTGCAGAAAGTCCCTTTTCGATGGTTTCTTTCACCTTCAGCAGAATATCGACCTCTGCCTGTGCGCTTTTATCTGCCTTGAGACTTTTCTGTGCTTTCTGGAGTCTCCTTTCAAGGACCTCCATATCTGACAAAATCAATTCCATATTGATCGTCTCAATGTCGGAAATCGGATTGACCTTGCCCTCAACATGAACGACGTTAGGATCATCAAAGCATCTCACTACATGTATGATAGCTGCAACTTCGCGTATATGCCCCAAGAATTTATTTCCAAGGCCTTCGCCTTTGGATGCTCCCTTAACAAGCCCTGCAATGTCATAAAATTCGATGGAAGTGTAAACAGTCTTCTTTGAATTATACATTTCATGAAGAACCTTCAGTCTTTCATCAGGGACGGTAACGACTCCCACATTCGGTTCAATCGTACAGAATGGATAGTTCGCGGCTTCTGCACCTGCCCTAGTTATTGCATTAAATAAAGTGCTCTTTCCAACATTGGGAAGTCCGACAATACCAAGTTTCATATATCAATATCTCCTCTAAATGAATTTAATTAATAGAAAATCCTGTTCCTATATTTGCTCTTACGTCTCAGGATGATGTAGATGACCAGAAATATGATAAATACCGATGCACTGAGAACCTGCGCCTGCTTCAGCGGACCAATCATCAGGCTGTCTGTACGAAGCCATTCCACAAAGAACCGTTCAAAGGAATACAGGATTCCGTACAGGAGGAACGTTTGTCCTTCAAATTTCCGGTTATTATCTATCACAATCAATACAAAGAATAACAGGAAACACCATATGGATTCGTACAGGAAAGTCGGATGCACCATTTGCCCTTTGATAGAAATTGCCCAAGGCAAATTGGTCGGACCCCCGTACGCCTCCTGGTTAAAATAATTTCCCCACCTTCCGATCGATTGAGCGATAGCAATGGAAGGGGCTGCCAAATCCAGCAGATTCAGAGCCTTGATATCCCACAGCCTGCAAAGCAATATTGCTGTAAGAAATCCGAGGATCAGACCTCCATGGATTGCAAGTCCTCCTGCTCTGATATTGAATATCTTAAACATATCTCCAGAGTAATAGGCCCAGTTAAATATAACATAATATAATCTGGCTCCGATCACACCTATTGGTATGCAGATCAGAACGAAATCCAGTGTTTTCTCTGATGATAATTTATGAATAGGTGCTCTTTTATATAGAATAATCACAGCCACTATCATTGCAGCTGCAACTAGAATTCCATACCACATGATATCGATTCCAAATACGGTAAAAGCGATTGGATTTGGGATTGGCATTTTATATCCTCCTTTTCCCTTATGAAAGTTTAAATGCACGAGAATTTATGAAGCATAAACCTCCCTTGCATTTTATCATTAATATTATACACTAAAAAAATCAAAAATGCACAGCAATACTTATATTTTTACCAAATCGCCTGATAATATGGCGATTGTTACGAAATTGTAAGAAATACTGAAGGTAAATTATGTTATAATTCGTTATAGTGTGGTAGGGATAAATTGCAAAAAGATCCTTATGATGTTAACTATTTTACAGGAGGTATTTATGTTCCGGAAAAGAGTTAGAGAGGTTGAAGCAGGGGATAGCGCAGAAAAGGTTAAAAAAAAGCGCAAACCGATGTCACCAAAAAAGAAAAAGTTACTTATCGCAGCAGGTATTATCATAACAATATTTGTTGCTCTAATCATTGTTTCCAAAGTGCTGCCAAGCGGCAGCCAGCCCGCTTTGCAGGTTTCCACCGGAGCCGCTGAAAGCATGGATATTGAGCAGGTGGTTTCGATCAAAGGCACCATCAAGGGTTCCGAATCTGCAGATGTGTCTTCGTCCTTAAACTACGAAATCATCTCCATCCTGGTTCATGAAGGAGATATCGTGAAAAAAGGGCAGGTTCTAGCGGTCTTAGATGCAGAAGCGCTGCAGAATGATTATCAGAAAGCAGCAAGAGCACTTGAAGAATCCAAGTTTAATTATGATGCTTCCAAAGAGCTTTACCAGCAAGGTGCAATATCCGAGGAAGAATATCTGAAAGCAAAAAACGCTTATGAGAATGACCAAAATTCACTTAGTACTTCATCTGATGTATATGACAAGACAAAAATAAAAAGCCCGATTAACGGTACAGTGACCCGAGTCAATGTAAATATAGGCCATTATGCCAATGACACAGAGAATCAGGAGCCAATGTTCGTTGTAGAAAATCTGAGCAAACTTAAAATGGATGTTAAAATCAGCGAATATGACATCAGCAAGATCAAAGTAGGTCAGAAGGTAACCATCAACGCAGAAATGCTGGGTGATCAAGATGTTACCGGAACTGTGTCGAGGATCTCCCCTACCGGAGAAAAGAAGGATGAAACCTCAAATGAAATGGTCATTCCCGTTCAAATCGATGTTGATAAAGGAAATACGAATCTGATCGCCGGCGTAACTGCAAAAGCTACGATTGAAATAGAAAAGAAAAAGGATATCCTGTCCATTCCCATCGATGCCGTTATGGAGGACCCTGATACAGGAGACAGCTATGTCATGGTTTTTAACGGCAAAACGCTAAAAAAAGTTCCGGTTACGCTTGGTCTCGAAGGTGATTTCAATATCGAGATCGTATCAGGCAAACTATCCGAAGGAGATCAGGTTGTTCTCAATCCTACTTTTGATATGAAGGACGGAATGGAAGCTGCTGCTCTTCCTCAGGAATAATGGAGGCAGCCATGGTAAATGAAATAATTAAAATTGAAGATTTGACAAAAATCTATAGAAACGGTGAAATCGAAGTTTTAGCATTAGATAAAATCAATCTGACCATCAAGCAAGGGGAATTTATTGCAATCATGGGAGCATCCGGCTCAGGTAAATCTACTTTGATGAACATTCTGGGCTGTCTCGACAAACCGACGGAGGGTCATTATTATCTGGAAGGAATCGATGTCAGAGAGAAAAATGACAACGAACTCTCTGCAGTACGAAATAAAAAAATCGGATTTGTATTTCAGTCATTTAACCTGATATCCAGAACCAGCGCATTGAAAAATGTGGAATTGCCGATGGTTTATGGAAAAATCGGTGCCGAAGAAAGGAAAGCCAGATCAATGGAACTCCTACAAAATGTAGGCTTGGGGGATCGGGCTGATCATATGCCTAACGAGCTTTCCGGCGGTCAGAAGCAGCGTGTTGCGATTGCCAGAGCTTTGGCAAATCAGCCTCAGATCATTTTGGCTGATGAGCCTACGGGAAATCTGGATTCTTATTCCTCCGTCGAGATCATGGATATCTTTACAAAGCTGAATCGCAAACAGGGCAATACCGTCATAATCGTAACCCATGAGAGGGATATCGCGGAATTTACCGATAGGGTCATCACCTTCAAGGATGGGCTCATTATCAAAGATGAGAAGATCAGGGTGGTGAAGTCATGTTAGTTTGGGAAAACATCATTCTGGCACTCACCTCGATCAAAAGCAATAAAATGCGTTCTTTCCTGACAATGCTAGGTATTATTATCGGCATCAGCTCTGTTATTGCCATCACCTCAATAGGTGCCAGTGCAAAGGGAGTCGTGGGAAAAGAATTCGAAAGCTACGGAATGAACGATATGTACATCTATATCAATTATGAAATGACTCAGGATGGGATCGAGTCATCCGATCTGATTTATCCTGAAGACATAGAAGCTTTGCAGCAAAGGTATCCTGATGATATCCAGTATATCGTCCCTTCCATCACAGCAAAAAGTGATACAACCGTCGGTCGTGTGAAAGGAAATCTTAATATGGCGGCGGTTTCCGCAGATTATAACAAATTTAAAAACATGAAGATCCTCTATGGCAGGATGGTCAACAAAAGTGACATTGAGGGAATGAAAGACAGGATCGTAATAGACAAAAAAGCAGCTCAATACTTCTTTAATAAAGATAATGCTGTCGGGGAAACCTTTAGTGTTGTGATCAACAATGAAATGAAGGATCTGACTGTTATCGGAGTGTATGAGGTGGAATCCAGCATTTTTGATTCCATGTTCATGAGTGATTCCTATTCCACTTATGTCCCTTATCCTATCCTTCAGACCGGCGATAAATCAACCTCGGCAATCGAGGTTTACACCAATAAAGAGAAAGACCAGAAGCTGATGGGTGAAAACTTCACCAGGTATCTGTCAAGAATCAAGGATAAGGAAGCCGGATTTTATAAGTATGAATCTGCGGAAGCACAAATGACTACGATTAATAAAATCCTTGGCACACTTTCTATCGCGATCGGTGCAATCGCCGCGATCTCCCTAGTGGTAGGCGGTATCGGAATCATGAATATCATGCTGGTATCCGTAACTGAAAGGACAAGAGAAATCGGTATCCGAAAATCCCTAGGTGCAAGAACCAAGGACATCCTGATGCAGTTTCTGATCGAATCAATGATCATATCTGCCATCGGCGGTATCATCGGAACCATTTTGGGAGTCGGGATCGCCGCGATAGGAATGTCCTTTGCCAAAATAGCAGTTGTCATCGAACCACAGGTCATTCTTCTGGCAGTCGGTTTTTCCGCTTTGGTAGGTATGTTCTTCGGACTGTATCCTGCAAGAAAAGCGGCAAAGCTGGATCCGATCGAAGCACTTAGATACGAATAAACATAACATAAAATTAAAGCACCTGGTTAGCATATCCCTTAAGAAACCGCTCACTTCGTTCGGACGGATTCTGCAGGGATATACCACCACGGTGCTTACTTTTTCTATTTGTATTGATCGTTTATTTTCTTAAGTCTTTCATGAAATTGCTTCCGGGCAGTGCTTTAGCCCTCTTCTTTAATTCCGCAGCGATTTTTGCCATCTCCAAATAATTCCGGAAGCAACTGTTTTCATTCGTGACGATAGCAAGGGATACTGTCATGATAGGATAAAGCATGCATACATCCAAACGATTACAGGTATAGATATGCCCAGCCTCAAGGTCTTTTTCGCTGTAAAGCTCTTTGATCCGTCTGTCAAACTGTTCAATAACTCCTTCGCATATTGCTTCTGCATTTTGAGGTTTTGTTATAAATACAAAGTCATCGCCGCCGATATGTCCAATAAAGTCATCTGAATTTCCGTAATCACGCATTCCATCCATTAAGATATCGGCCGTCATTTTAATGGCAATATCTCCTTTTGCAAAACCATAGACATCATTATACGCTTTAAAATTATCCAGATCCACGTGCACAACGGCAAATGGCACCTTTTTCTCTATTTTGGAATTGATTTCTGCCTGGATTTCCAGATTTCCCGGCAATCCTGTCAAGGGATTCGCACCCCTGTTTCTATCAATTCTCTTCAGTGTATTTCTTACTCTGCTCAGCAGTTCACGGTTATTGAAAGGTTTTGTTATGTAGTCGTCTGCCCCTAGTTCCAGACCGACCAGCTTGTCCTCCTGATTATCCTGAGAGGTCAGCATAATGATCGGCATTAAATTGTTGCTTTCAGCTTCCCTCAATATACGGCAGACCTGGAATCCATCCATATCCGGCATAACCACATCAAGAAGAACCAAATCCGGTTTTTCTTCCCTTACCAGCCGCAACCCGATTTCACCTTTATTTGCATGCAGCATGATATATCCTGATTCTTCAAGGATGTTTCTTACACATTGGGCAAAGAAATCGCTGTCATCAATTAGGAGTATTTTCTTCCGAAACATTACAGGTTACCTCTTTTAAGTCAAGCCAAGCAATAGCTTATGCAAATGCAATCCTTAATTTTATTATAACAAATTATTATATCACGTTAATAAATAAAACAAAAGTGCTGCTTGCCCAATTGAAAAAAGCTTATATCCTTCAGTGCAAAATCTCGGTAATCGTAAAAGAGTGTACCGCGCAGGTATATTCCTGAAGAAATCGTCTGAACGGAGTGAGCGGTTTCCTAAGGAATATGCCTTGCAGGCACACTCTTATTTACTAATATGTTTATTTTCTGCTTTCTTTCAGGATCTCTACCGATGCGCTGGCGCCGATCCTATCAGCTCCCGCTTGGATCATATCCATGGTTTTTTTCAGATCGCGGATTCCCCCGGATGCTTTTACTTGCAAAGCATCTCCTACCGTCTTCTTCATCAATGCCACGTGATGTACAGTTGCCCCCTCTTTTGAAAAACCGGTCGAGGTCTTAACAAAGGCAGCTCCGGCGTCTCTGGAAAGTTCGCAGGCTTTCACCACTTCGTCATCGGTGAGAAGGCAGGTTTCCAGAATAACTTTAACGACCGCTCCCTGCTTTGCTGCTGCATCGACGACTGCCTTGATGTCCTTCATCACGTATTCAAACCGGCCTCCCTTTAATGCGCCAACATGAATCACCATGTCAATTTCTTCCGCACCATTTTGGGCAGCCCATTCTGTTTCAAAAACCTTCGTATCCGTACTGCAGGCGCCCAGAGGAAACCCAACGACGCATGCGACCCGGACGTCCGAACCTTCCAGCAATTCACTCGCGAAAGGCACATAGCTCGAATTGACACAAACTGCATAGAAACCGTATTCCCTGGCTTCATTGCAAAGTTTGATCACATCCGCTTCCGTCGTTTCCGGTTTCAGGACGGTATGATCGAAATATAGGTTTAAATTTTTCATTTTCCTCACCTATTTTTTTGTTCTGCAATCAATGGTAAAATATACTGTCACTAGATCCTTCAGCAAATTATCATTTTAATGACGCAGTGATAATGGCCATTTTATAAACCTCATCTGCATTGCAGCCTCTGGAAAGGTCATTAATCGGCGCATTCAATCCCTGTAGGATCGGGCCAATCGCCTCGAAACCTCCAAGGCGCTGAGCTATCTTATAACCAATATTGCCGGCATTTATATCCGGGAATATGAAGGTATTTGCCTGACCTGCAACAGGAGAGTCCTTCGCTTTTGTCTTTGCAACTTCAGGCACAAAGGCAGCATCAAACTGCAGCTCACCGTCTACCGAGAAATTAAGATTCATTGCCTTTAATTTTTCAGTTGCCTCCCGAACTTTGTCTACTGTCTCTCCTTTGCCTGATCCTAACGAACTGTACGAAAGCATGGCGACTTTGGGTTCAATTGAAAAAGTCTTCGCCGTTTTGGCAGTTTCAACAGCGATTTCAACAAGCTCGTCAACATTAGGATTTATATTGATGGCGCAATCGCCCATGGCATATCTCTCGTCGCCCTTTTCCGTTACACGATGCATAATAAAGCAGCTTGACACTATGCTGTTTCCGGGTTTTGTCTTAACAATTTGAAGCGCTGGACGGACCGTATCGGCAGTTGAGTATGTTGCGCCACCTAAAAGACCGCTGGCATATCCCATTTTTACGAGCATGGTGCCGAAATAATTTGATTTTTTCAAAACCTCCCGGCAGGCTGCTTCATCCATTTTTCCTTTTCTCAACTCGACCATCTTTGCAACCATAGAATCCATTTCCAGATAATTCAGCGGATCGACGATTTCAATACCATCTATAGAAAATCCATATTTTTTAGATGCTTCATGAATTTCCTCTGGATTTCCCAATAATATAGGTTCAAGGATTTTTTCTTGCTTTAAACGGCTTGCAGCTTCGAGAATCCTTGGATCCGTGCCCTCTGTAAATACAAGTTTTTGTTGGTCTTTCTTTAATTTTTCAATCATGGTTTTAAACATTGTCTTTATCCTCCTAAAGTGACTCTATTTATTTAAATATCACTCGATTTTATTTTTAATTATATTACAAAAAGATAATAAATACAAACTGTTCCGGCTGCTTGACAGGTTTAGAGGCAGATTATTTTTCCAGACATGTTATGTATGGAAGGTTTCTGTATTTCTGGTCATAATCTAATCCATAACCGACGATGAATTTATTATCCACCTCAAAACCCACGTAATCTGGCTTGATATCTGCTTCTCTTCTTTCAGGCTTGTCCAGCAGTGTGCAGATTTTCAGGCATTTTGGTTTTCTGCCGCGGAGATATTCTCTCAGATACTGGAGAGTGATCCCGGAGTCGATAATATCCTCAACAATGATAACATTCTCATTCTCAATGCCGGAATCAAGGTCCTTAAGAATTCTGACCACACCTGAGCTTTGGGTCGATGCGCCATAGCTTGTTACCGCCATGAAATCTATTTTAGTATCTATGGTCATCTCACGAATCAAATCGCTTAAAAATAAAACCGCGCCCTTTAAAATACCAACGACCAAAACCTCTTGCCCTTCAAAATCCCTGGAAATCTGCTGTCCCAGCTCTTTGGTGCGCTGTTTTAACTGTTTCTCGCTGATCATGATTTCACCAAATACATAATTGTTTTCCATTCCTATTTTTGCTCCTCTTCCTTATTGACTTCCTTCTCTACTTCAAAGTTCACATCATCAATAATATTTTTACCACGAAATTTTTCCGATGGTTTCACATCACTATCTTCACGCCAGTATTTGTCAAGTTCATCTTTTAAATACCATATAATAAATACCCACAGCACGATGTCGTCTATCGCCCCGAAAAGCAATATTGGTTCAGGGATCAGATCCACAGGAGATAAAAGATAAAGAATGCCTCCAATAATAATTAACTTTTTATGCAGCGGCACTTCTTTATCCTTCAAAAAAAACTTGATTGCCTTCAGTCTTTTTATTAATACCTGAAGAAAAATAAACTGCACTTTTATTCCTCCAAAAGACGGTCCAAAACTTGAATCAATTCTTCATAACCGGTTCTTTTCAGAGAAGAAACCGGAATGACCTTATCCTCAGCCGAGAGACCAAGCGTCTTTCGTATTTCGCTGATGCCCTTGGTCATTTCATTTTTTGATACCTTATCAGACTTTGTTGCGACCACGATCCCGTCCATTCCGTAATGCTTCAGCCATTCATACATCTGGATATCCTGTGAAGAGGGAGTATGTCTGATATCCACGAGCTGGACCACCTTCAGCAATCTCTGTCTTCCGGAAAGGTAAGCTTCAATCATGTCGCCCCAGCCTTCGGTCACAGATTTGGATACCTTGGCATAACCATACCCCGGTAAATCCACGATTCGAAAATCATCATTGATCTGATAAAAATTGATGGTCCTTGTCTTTCCCGGACTTCCGCTGACTCTAGCCAGATTCTTTCTGTTTACCATAAGATTCAGCAGAGATGATTTCCCTACGTTGGAACGTCCGGCAAAGGCAATTTCCTTTTTATTATCCTCCGGATATTGATTCTTTTTAACAGCTACCGCAACCAATTCCGCTTTTTTTATAATCATATTTCCTCTTCTTTCGAATTTTTCTTCGATTCTTTCTTCAAATCTTCCTTCGACTATTCCTTCAAACCGTCTATACTCTTTGTCAGAGCATGCTCCAGCGCTTCACTTACATTGTTGATCAATACAAATTCCAGCTTCTTTCTTACATTTGCAGGGATTTCTTCAATATCAACCGCATTTTCTACAGGCAGAAGCACCTTTTTGATACCGGCTCTGTGCGCTGCAAGAACCTTTTCTCTGATACCTCCAACCGGAAGTACCTTGCCGCGCAGAGTGATTTCCCCCGTCATCGCGACATCTTTTCTCACAGGGGTATTTGTCAGTGTGGAAATGATTGCCGTACACATGGTTACACCGGCAGATGGTCCATCTTTTGGAGTTGCCCCCTCTGGTATATGAATATGCAGGTCGTTTTCCTTATAGAAGTCTTCCTTGATCCCCAGTTTCTTGCTAATAGAACGGATATAGCTGACTCCTGCCTTTGCTGACTCCTGCATCACCTCTCCGAGCTGTCCTGTCAGCACCAGCTTTCCAGTGCCAGGAAGCAAAGTCGTCTCAATAAACAACGTATCACCGCCAACAATCGTCCATGCCAGGCCAGTCGTAACGCCGACTTCGTTTTCTCCTTCTATAATATCATATCGGTATCTTTTTTTGCCCAAATAGGCTTCAATATTTCCTGAAGTGATCCGAAGTCTCGTTGCATCCTCTTCCACGATCTTACGTGCAACCTTTCTGCAGACATTGGCGATCTCTCGTTCCAGGTTTCTGACACCGGATTCTCTTGTATAATAATTGATGATGCTTCTGATCGTGGACTCCGAAATACTTATATTCTCCTCTTTAAGGCCATGTTCCTTCAGTTTCTTAGGGATCAGATAACGCTCAGCAATCTTAACCTTTTCCTCCTCTGTATAACTGGACACATGGATGACCTCCATACGGTCCAGCAGCGGACGCGGAATTGTTTCCGTAGTATTAGCCGTTGTGATAAACAATACCTTGGACAGGTCAAACGGAATTTCAAGATAATGATCCACAAACTCTTTGTTCTGCTCCGGATCAAGTACTTCCAGCAAAGCGGATGCGGGATCTCCTCTGAAGTCCGCGCCGATTTTGTCGACTTCATCGAAAAGGAAAACAGGGTTGTTGGTACCTGCATCTTTGATTGCCGAAATGACACGTCCCGGAATCGCTCCGATATACGTTCTCCTATGGCCTCTGATCTCAGCCTCATCACGGACGCCGCCCAAAGACATTCTGACAAATTCACGATTAACCGCTCTTGCAATGGATTTTGCCACCGAGGTTTTTCCAACTCCCGGAGGGCCTACCAAGCAAAGGATCGGTCCTTTCATGCTCTTGGAAAGCTTCATAACAGCCAGATATTCGAGGATTCTTTCTTTCACCTTTTCCAAGCCGTAATGATCCTCATTTAATATTCTCTCGGCTTCCTTCAGGTCAATGGTTGCCTTGGAAGTCTTATTCCACGGCAAAGCAAGGATCGATTCAATATAGGTCCTGATCACACCGCCTTCCGCTGAAGATGGCTGTATCTTCGATAACCGGTTGATTTCCTTTTCAACCTTTTCTGCGATCTTCGGTGCCAGCTTCAGTTTTTTCAGCTGCTTCAGCCAGGTCTCGATCTCATCCTCAATGGCTGCATCCTGACCCAGCTCTTCCTGAATTGCTCTCAGCTGCTCTTTCAGGTAATATTCCCTCTGTACCTTGTTGATCTGATTTCTGACCTTAAAATTAATATCTTGCTCAATGGTCAGTATTTCAATTTCATTATTCAGAATCTCATTCAATATTTCCAGCCGGTTTTCCGGGTCAAAAGCTTCAAGGATTCTTTGCTTCTGCTCTATTTTGATTTCAAGGTGAGACGTAATCACATCAGCCAGTCTTCCCGGATGGTCAACGGAAGCAACAGACGGGAAGATATCCTGATTGATTTTTGAATTCAAATCCAGATAGTTTTCAAAGTTTCCAAGGGTGGAACGCATCAAAGCCACGATCCTGGCCGGAAGTTCGTCGTACTCTTTTTCTTCGATTTTTTTAACAGAGCATTTAAAATATGGAACTTCGAATAGAACCTCCTCAATCTCTCCTCTGCTGACTCCCTCAACCAATACTCTGATTGCGTCCCCCGGCAGTTTCAACATCTGCTTGATCTTTGCTATTGTACCAACCTTATAGAAATCTTCATGGGTAGGCAGGTCGGTATCAGCATCCTTTTGAGCAGACAGGAACACCAGCTGGTTCATCATCATTGCTTTTTCCAGAGCACTGATCGATTTCTCCCTGCCGATATCAAAATGAAGCACCATATATGGGAAAATTGATAATCCACGAAGCGGGATCATCGGCATATTTTTTATACTTTTATCTTCTTCCTTTCCCTCGTCGATCTCCATCTGAAGTACCTTATCGCTATCCTCTCCAGTGTTATCTGATTCGTCTCTATTCTCATTCTCATTTAATACTTTCTTATCTTTTTCATCAGTCATAATAACCCTCCTGTATCAAATCCCCCTTGAAATGTTAGGTTCTAAATTAAAAACAGGCGGCATTAAGCCGCCTTACTTTACGATGCAGTTTCCTCGCTCTTCTTGCTTCGTTTTGACTCAACAAGCACTAAAGCCGGCCCTGTGTTATAATCAATTGTTCCTTTTGTGATTATGCACTTAGTAATGTCTTCTCGAGAAGGAATCTCATACATAATATCTGTCATTACGTGTTCTAATATACTTCTGAGTCCTCTGGCTCCGGTTTTTCTTTCAATTGCTTTCTCAGCAACTCTGTTGATTGCATCGTCCTCGATTTCCAGTTCAACTCCGTCCATGAGAAACAGCTTCTTATATTGTTTTAAAATCGCATTCTTCGGCTCTTTGATAATTCTGACCAAAGCATCTTTGCTCAGTTCATCAAGCGTGACCATGACAGGCAATCTCCCGATAAATTCAGGGATCAGACCGTATTTCAGCAGATCCTCTGCCTGCACCTGCTTCAATATCTCGGAAGCCTCCACCTTTGTGGATTTTACTGCAGAATTAAAGCCGATGGTCTTTTCTCCGATCCTTCTCTGAATGATCTTATCTAACCCGTCAAAAGCTCCACCACAGATAAAGAGCACATTCGTCGTGTCAAACTGAATGAAATCCTGATGCGGATGCTTTCTGCCGCCCTGTGGAGGCACACTTGCTACGGTTCCTTCCAGTATCTTCAGCAAGGCCTGTTGAACGCCCTCGCCGCTGACATCTCGAGTAATTGACGGATTTTCGGATTTTCTGGCAATCTTATCGATCTCATCAACATAGATGATCCCTTTTTGCGCTTTTTCCACATCATAATCCGCTGCCTGAATCAGCTTCAGCAGGATATTTTCCACATCTTCGCCGACATATCCCGCTTCTGTCAGTGCAGTGGCATCTGCAATAGCAAACGGCACATTCAGAATCTTTGCCAGTGTCTGAGCAAGCAGCGTTTTTCCTGAACCGGTCGGTCCTATCATTACTATGTTACTTTTTTGAATTTCTATTCCATCATCCTGCTTATCTAAGCTGTTGACTCTTTTATAGTGGTTATAAACCGCTACGGCCAAAGTTTTTTTTGCATTATCCTGGTCAATTACGTAATCGGACAGGATGCTGGCAATCTCCTTTGGTTTTGGTAACTCAAACTTTCCGGAATTTTGTTCCGTTTCATTCACTGTATTGGAAAACTCCTCTTTGATAATATCCTGACAGAGTTCAATACACTCATCACATATATATACATTTGGCCCTGCCACAAGTCTTCTGACCTGATCCTGCGGTTTTCCACAGAACGAGCATTTCAATTGTTTTGTAGCATCATATTTACTCATAAGCCAATCCCCCTTTACTCACTAGATTTGATTACCTTGTCTATGATCCCGTATGCCTGCGCTTCCTGGGCACTCATAAAGTTGTCACGATCCGTATCCTTTGCGATACGCTCCAGATTTTGACCGGTATTTTGACTAAGGATCTCATTTAATTTATCTCTGGTTTTCAGGATCCATTCCGCGTGGATCTTGATATCCTCCGCCTGGCCTTTGATTCCTCCCAAAGGCTGATGGATCATGATTTCTGAATTAGGCAGCGCAAATCTTTTTCCCTTGGCCCCTGAAGAAAGCAGAAATGCACCCATACTTGCAGCCATTCCGATGCAAATCGTCGAAACATCCGGTTTAATGTACTGCATGGTATCATAGATAGCCATACCTGCAGATACAGAGCCTCCGGGACTGTTAATATAGAAGTTGATATCTTTTTCGGAATCCTCCGATGCAAGAAATAGAAGCTGTGCCACTATAAGATTGGCGGTATGCTCATCGATAGCCTCACCTAGTAATACAATCCTATCCTTTAAAAGTCTGGAATAGATGTCATAAGACCTTTCCCCTCTATTGGTCTGTTCAACTACCATTGGTATTAATGTCATCTAGTACCCCCTTATTTTTTACTATTTGCCTTGCAAAACATTATTAATTAATATATTACTCAACTATTGCATTTTCAAACATAAAATCAACAGCTTTTCTCATTTTAATATCCTTTTGTAAAAAGCCGTAGTTTTCTGCCTTCATGACTTCCTTTAATTTTTCAACTTCCATCTTATATTGGTCGGCCATTGCTTTCACTTCAGCTTCCATATCTTCATCCGTAGCATCCAGTTTCTCAGCATCGGCAACTGCTTCCACAATCAGTCTTGTCTTCACCTTCTTGAAAGCATCTCCCTTAAGTTCGTCTCTGAATTCCTTCGGATCTTTCTGAAGGTATTCAAAGTACTTTTGCATATCCAATCCCTGGTATCTGAGCTGCTGGTCAAATTCCTGCATCATCTCTTCAATCTGATCTTCTACCATGATATCAGGGATATCAACATCATTTGCTTCATAAACCTTTTCCAGTACGGAATTCTTTGTTTCGTATTCTGCCTTCGATACTGCAGATTTTTCCAGTTTTTCTCTGGAATCCTTCTTTAGTTCTTCTAGGGTGTCAAATTCACTGACGTCCTTGGCAAATTCATCATTCAGTTCAGGTTTTTCCATCTCTTTGATTTCATGAACCTTGCATTTGAATACAGCGTCCTTTCCTGCCAGATCTTCAGAATGGTACTCTGCCGGGAAGGTTACTTTAACATCTCTTTCTTCACCTGCAACTGCTCCAACAAGCTGTTCTTCAAAACCAGGGATAAAAGTGCCTGAGCCCAGTTCCAGAGGCTGTCTCTCGGCGGTTCCGCCTTCAAACTGCTCCTCGCCGACAAATCCTGAATAATCAATCAGAATGGTATCTCCATCTTTGGCTGGTCTGTCTACAAGTACAAGTCTTGAATTTCTCTTCTGTAAAGACTCCAATTCCTTGTTTACATCTTCATCAGTGATTACGTGTTCAATTTTCTTTACTTTGACGCCTTTGTAGTCTTTTACTTCCAATTCAGGTTTAACAGTAACTGTGATTGTAACGTTGAAGCCTTTTCCTTTTTCTATTTTATCAAATTCTGCAGAAGGTCTATCCACTGGATCTAATGCTAAAGTTTCTAATGTTTCAGGATATCCCTTTGAGAACATGTTATTAATAGCATCTTCAAAAAATACATCTTCACCATAGTGAGTTTCAATCAGCTTTCTTGGTGCCTTCCCTTTTCTAAAGCCATCAATCGCATACTTGCCTTTTGTAGCCTGGTAAGCTTCAGTGATTGCTTTTTCCAATTCTTCCGCAGTAAATTCCATTGTAAACTTTACTTGGTTCTTTTCCTTTGATATAAAAGTTGATTTCATTATATTTAATCCTCCTAATATTATAAACATCTACAAGACCAATGGGTTTCCCATTGGTCTGAAATGCACAATGCGTGCATATTATTATACCCTCTGGCACCCTTAATGTAAAGGGTTAATGAGAAAAGAACAAAAGTAGTCATAATAATGACTACTTTTCGACTATCAAATCTGCATCATGCAGTTTCATTTTCAAAAGCATTCAGCCAATATATTTATTTTCTTCCAGTAGCTTCAGACCTCTTGCGTATTTACTTCTGTCTTCCGGAGCAAGCTGGTATTTCTCAGCCAAAGTTGCACCGATATGAGGAACATCTTCCTGATCGCCGGAAAACAATTCGATCTCCAATTCACAAATCGGCAGGGTACCAAAGTCTGTCACGATCTCACCTTCATCGATGGCTACTTCACAGATACTCTTTCCGGTATCGATTCTCATCTTGCTTCTCAGATAGCATGTTTCCAGCAGGCTGTGCAGACGATTTCCGTTTACCAAAGCGATCATATCCCGTCCGATGTCACTTTCCTTAAAAATATCAGGATTTGGCATGATAAAACAAGCTTCATCATTCACAGGAACATTGATCTCTTCTCTGGTATGAAGACCACCAATGCTATTGCCGTTCCATTTCAGTGATGCTACGATACGGCAGCCTTCCATGCGTATACGAAATGCGATATCATTTTTGGAAAGTATATAATCGTCAGTGTCAAAATAGGAAGCCTTCATATAAACCTTTTCCCGCGAGTCCTTCTCCTCAATGCTCAAAAGATATTCGTCTTCCCAGATGCTTTTTGCTGTCTCTTTATCCTTTATGCCATACTTCATTTCTATTTCCATCTTGTCATCCATATCCTTTTACCTTCAGCCACAATGATTCAAGTAAATACGAATCTTTATGTTTTATAATATTATCATATCCAATAACAAAATACAACTGTAAAAGTTAGCTTCTGCTATTCCAGCCGTGCGGCCATAAAAAATCGGATATAAACTGTTAAGTTTATATCCGATCTACTCAGTACCTATTTAAAAGTATGATTCTGCAAAATCGATTGATTTTATTTTAAATCATTTATTTCATACATTTCTGGATCGCTTTTTCGTAGATATCAAGTCCTGCTTCCAGCTGAGCGTCAGTTACGCAAAGTGGGCAAAGGAATCTGATTACGTTTCCGTATGTTCCGGCACTTTCAAGAAGCAAACCGTTCTGGACAGCTTCACTAATTAGAGCAGATACGAGTTCAGCGTTTGGATTTTTGGATGCCTTATCTGTAACAAATTCAACACCCATCATAGAACCGGTTCCTCTTACGTCGCCGACTACTTCATATTTTTCTTTCCACTCATTGAATCTCTTCATGCATTTTTCTGCAATTTTCAGAGCTTTTCCAGGATAATCTTCTTTCTGCATGATTTCAATTACCTTCAATGCAGATGCACAGGATACAGGGTTACCGCAATATGTACCGCCGATTGTTCCAGGTGTTACAGCGTCCATGATCTCAGCACTTGCCGTTACAGCAGACAGTGGCATTCCGCCTGCGATGGATTTTGCACTTGTCATGATATCAGGAGCACATCCTGCTTCCTTGAAGTATTCGGAAGCAAACATTCTTCCGGAACGAGCAAATCCACTCTGTACTTCGTCTGTGATCATCATGATTCCATACTTGTCGCAGATCGCTCTTACAGCCTTAACCCATTCGATTGGAGCAGGAATGAATCCGCCTTCACCCTGTACAGGTTCAAATACGATAGCTGCTACATATTGTGCTGGGGAAGCATCTACGAATAATTCTTCCAGCTTTTTAATGTAATAAGCAACTGCTTCGCTATCTGTCATTCCAGCTGGCTTTCTGTAAAGGTTAGGGAACTCAGCACGATATACGCCATCAGGGAAAGGGCCCATTCCAACTGCATATGCCTTCTTAGCTGTCATTGTCATTGTCATCAATGTTCTGCCGTGGAATGCACCTGTGAATACGATGATATTAGGTCTGCCTGTGTAGCTCTTTGCAATTTTTACTGCATTTTCATCTGCTTCAGCTCCACTGTTTACAAACATTGTTTTTTTATTGTCTCCCTTTACAGGAACGATGCTGTTCATCTTCTCAGCAAGCGCGATATATTTTTCATGTGTAGTAATGTTCATCATTGCATGGAAAAATTTTTCCGATTGTGTTTTAACCGCATCAATCAAATCAGGGTTGCTGTAACCGATATTTAATACGCCAACTCCACCGATCCAGTCAAGGAAAACATTGCCGTCAACGTCTTCAAACATAGCACCTTCGCCTCGGGCTATAACACATGGATAGCCACATTTGATAGCATTAGGCATTGCCTTTGCCCTTCTGTCGATAATCTCCTGAGCCTTAGGACCTGGTAGTGGTGTAACGATTTTTGGTAATGCATCTCTTAACATTTCTTATATCCTCCTTTTTATTCCATATGTAAATAGTAATACATATGCTTTTGAAACGATTTTTACTATGGTTTTTTCCATAGGATATTTATTTACATATATAAAACATACAAAATTCATGCCGAAAAATTTAAAAGCAACAAAATAAATCTTCTGCAATAATTCTGTTGGCTTTTTGGGGGTTTTCACTGCAAATTACTTGAAAAATAAAATAGAACGATTTAAGAAATGGGATTTTTTTCTCACGAATGAGAAAAGAGCGTTCATTATGAGCACTCTTTATTTGATATCTAATTCGGTCAATTTTCGGTATAGCGTGGCCCTGCTTAGGCCCAGCTCTTTTGCGACAAGATCCTTTGCATTGCTGTTGCCGCCATATTTTTTCAATTTTCTGGTAAGGATCTCCTTTTCGTAGAATTTGACCTGCTCATTCAAAGGCAAGTCACTGTCCTCGATCTGGATCATATTGATTTCATTTTTAAGAAGTCTTGCAGGTACTGCATCAATCCCTATCTGATCCCCAAAAGCCATATTGGTCCCATATTCAACCGCATTCTCCAGCTCCCTGACATTACCGGGCCAGTCATATGCTTCATAGATATGTTCCACTTCCTCAGTGAATCCGGTTATATTTTTATTCATAAAAGTATTGTATTTATTCAGGAAGTAATACATTAGCAATTTGATATCGGATTTTCTCCCCCTTAGCGGCGGAATCGTAAGAGGAATAACGCTCAAACGATAATAAAGATCCTCACGGAACGTGTTTTCCCTGATCATAGATTCCAAATCTTTATTTGTTGCCGCAATGACCCTTACATCGACAATAATGACTTTGTTGCCTCCGACACGTTCAAAGCGCATATTCTGAAGGACATGCAATATCTTGACCTGCAGATGAAGCGGCATATCTCCGATTTCATCAAGGAATATGGTCCCCCCGTTGGCCAGTTCAAATTTACCAATCTTGCCCTTATCATTCGCACCTGTAAACGCTCCTTTATCATATCCAAACAGTTCACTTTCCAGCAGATTTTCCGGAATTGCTCCGCAATTGACGGTAACAAACGGTCCCTTCGATCTGGAGCTGGAATAGTGGATTGCTTTTGCAAACATTTCCTTTCCCGTTCCACTTTCTCCAGTAATCAAAACAGTCGAATTCCCTCTTGCGGTGAGTAGTGCCTGATTCTTTGCACGCCTGATTGGTTCACTGTCACCCATGATATCGTCAAAAGTATATTTAAATGCTCTGGTGTTTATATTGTAAACAAGCTTTTGTGCCTCTTCAATGTCACGGAAGGATAACACGGCTCCAGCGATAATATCTTCCGTAAAGAAAGGCTTTGCGGTAACGATAAAATGGAACGTACCTCGATCATTGGCATAGATTTCTTCATTCTCCGTATAACCCTTGCCGGAGCGAATCACTTCAAGAGCCGGCGTGCCACGCATGAATTTGCTGATATGACTGTCCACCATGTCATTCTTGACCGTTCTGAACAGTTCTTCCGCCATATAATTGCAATGCTTGATATATCCCTTATTATCAATTGCAAAAATTCCTTCATGGGTTGTTTCAAGTACAGTAGTCAGTTCATTCATACCTAGTTTTATATTATTCAATGCATCCTTCTGCATCGCTTTCGCGCTTAAAAGATCGGCCATTTTTTCCACGAAAGTGACCATGCTCCTATTTTTATCCAGAAGTATTACTTTTTCATCTTCATTCAATGCTACCAATCCGATGATACCAAGAATTTGATTTTCTGCTTTGATTGGTGTACAGATTTCTGCCAGTTCATGACTATCAATATCATAAGGAATTCCATAATATTGATCATTCGGCGCATCTGCTATATATTCCGTATTACCAGTCCTGAGAACTCTGGCATAAAGATAATTTCCGTCGATTTCTCCCGCTTCTTCCATTTGACCGATCCTTTTTGTGTAAATGGAAGTCCCCCCCACAATTGTGAGATGGTTATCTACAATTTCTACCTCAACACCTATGGCAATGGCTATCGCCTCAGCCACTTGCTGCACGCTTGGTGCAATTTCTTCTAATAAAGACATCTGGTCCTCCTGACATGCTTATATAATAAGCCTTTGTTCCATTATACCAAAATATTTTCTGTTACGAAATATTATTTGAGACATCAATTTAAGAAGCTTTACAGCCTGAATGAAATCATCTCAATCAGTTTCCCCGCCTTTTTTCAGTAAGTTTTTTATTCTATCATTTAGCATTTGCAGGGCAACAACATTATATCCGCCTTCCGGAATGATGATATCCGCATTTTTCTTGCTGGGCTCCACAAACTCCTCATGCATCAGTTTAACCGTCGTTAAATACTGGTTGATCACTGAATCCAAGCTTCTGCCTCTTTCCCGCACATCCCTCAGTATTCTACGGATGATCCTGACATCAGGGTCCGTATCAATAAAAACCTTGATGTCAAACAAATCAAGCAGTTCCTTGTTTTCAAAGATCAAGATACCTTCCACAATAATCACCTTGGCAGGTTCCACCTGTATCGTTTCCGCTCTCCGGTTATGAATCACGAAATCATAAACCGGCCGTTCGATCGGCTTTCCCTGCTTCAGCTGCTTGATATGTTCAACCATAAGGTTAGTTTCAAAAGAATTGGGGTGGTCGTAATTCAGCTTCTCCCTTTCTTCAAATGGAAGATGGCTGTTTTCCTTATAATAAAAATCATGGCTCAGTATCGTGATTTCATTGTGAAACTCTTTTTTGATTCTTCGAATCATTGTGGTTTTTCCCGATCCGGTACCACCCGCAATTCCTATTACAATTGTATCGTCCATTTTATACCCCTTCTTGTGCAACCGCGGAACCCAACTGTATCGAGCTCTTTTCCAATTCCAGAATAATATTCGAGATCTCACTCATTTTGTCTGCATTTGTATTATTATCAACTACGAGGTTAGTATGATACAATATTGTTTCCAATTCATCATGGATCTTTGATAACTTGTCCTTCAGCTTGTAGATCTGCTCTTCTGATGCAACTCTGTTCTTTACATCATCTACACTGACTCTTACATCGGTTTCCAGATTGTATTCCGATACGTCTTCAACAATGGTGCAGTCATATCCCAACGCTAACTTGACGGTGTCTGCAAATCCTTTTTTGGATGATTCCTCACCATGAACCAAGAATACTTTCTTTGGAGCTTTTTTAAAACTTGAAAGCCACTCCAGTAAACCGTCTCTGTCTGCATGTCCTGAAAATCCTTCCAGATAGAATATCTCCGCATTGATATGTATTTTTTCCCCGAATATACTGACATCCTTGTCACCGTTGACAATGGATCTTCCAAGCGTACCTTCGGCCTGATATCCTACGAAAATAACACTGCAGTTCGGGTCCCACAGATGATGTTTTAAATGATGCTTGATCCTGCCCGCTTCACACATGCCACTGGCGGAAATGATGATTTTCGGTGAGGTATTGAAGTTTAACTGTCTGGATTCATCGCTTGTTCTTGTAAATACCAGGTTTTTAAAATCCAGCGGCTGATTCCCCTTCAGGATATATTCCCTTGTTTTGTCATCAAACACTTGGGCATTTTTTCTGAAAACTTCCGTTGCGCTTGTTGCCAGCGGGCTGTCCACATATACCATGATTCCGTCTAATACACTTCGATGCGCTTTATGCTCTTCATAGAACATATTCATCTGATAGATAAGTTCCTGTGTTCTGCCTACTGCAAAAGAAGGTATGACAACTGTCCCTCCACGCTTGATTGTTTTTAATATAATGTTAAAAAATTGATCAAGACTTTGTGTATTTGATTCATGAACTCTGTCGCCGTATGTGGTTTCCATGATCAGATAATCTGTTTCGTCAACGGTAGAGGGGTCTCTTAGGATTGGTTTATTTTTTACACCAATGTCTCCCGAAAAGACCAATTTTGTAACCTGGTTGTTTTCTGTAATCCAAAGTTCTACAATCGAAGAACCCAGGATATGTCCTGCATCGCTGAATCTTAGCTTAATATCCGGATTGATATCAATCAACTGATCATAAATGACAGGAGTTAAAAATTCAAGAGAATCCTCTGCATCCCGGAAGGTATACAGAGGTTCCACCTTTGCACCTCCGGACCGTTCCGCTTTTCTGTTGGTCCACTCCGCTTCTTTTTCATGAATGTATCCGCTGTCCTTTAACATGATCTGTACAAGATCGGCAGTGGCATCCGTACAATAAATTTTACCCTTGAATCCACGTTTGGTCAGAAGCGGAATCCTGCCGCTGTGATCTATATGAGCATGGCTCAATACAACACAGTCTATCTCTGACGGGTTAAAGCCAAAATCTTCGTAGTTCAATGCTTCTAATGCTTTACTTCCTTGGAATTGCCCGCAATCGAGCAAAATTTTATACTGATTGGTTGTAATGAGATGACAGGTTCCTGTAACAGACATTGCTGCGCCTAAAAACTTAACGTTCATAACGATCTCCCCTTTATTCAGTATGTCGAAAATTGTATACACTTATTATACATCTTATTTCTCAAAAACGAAACAGAAAAAAGTGGTTTATTCAAACCACTTTTTAAATAATTCGTCATATGTTCCGTCTTTCTTCAAGTTCCTAATTCCGTGATTAATTTTTTTCAGCAGCTCCTTATTTCCCTTCTGGACTGCAAAGCCGTAGGATTCGGCATTTAAAACATTTCCTGCTATTTTGATGCTTCCGGGTGCCTTGTCCATATAAGCCTTCGTTACAGTTAAATCATTGATCAGTACATCAATTGTCCCATTCTTGAGATCGGCGACCGCCACATCTGCTCCGGCTTTCATTTCCGGCGTCAAATCATCAATGCTTTCGATCGCATCGTTTCCGGCTTTGATTGTAATAAATACACTATTATCAACGAATATGCAACCCATTTTTTTAAAGGCAATCAGGAAATCATTCCATAACATAATTTCCTTCCATTGCAAAAACTGTTTCCTCACATATATTGGTTGAATAGTCTGCAATGCGCTCCAGATGCGCTGCGATGAACAGAAACATGACACTTTGGTTCGCTTTTCTAGCATCTCTTTCGATAAATCCCATCAGTTCATCATAAATATTCCGGAACAGTTCATCTACCTCTTCATCCGCTTTCCATACCTTCCGAGCTAATCTGAGATCCTTGTTAACAAAAGCATCAATGGAGTTTTTCACCATCTTTGCAGCCATATCAGCCATTATTGGAATATCGATCAGTTCCTTCATATATTCTTCATTCTCAAAGCGGAGCGTATATTTTGCAATATCCTCACAATGATCCCCGATTCTTTCAAGATCCCTGACCATTTGCATGACTGAGATCATGAAACGGAGATCCCCAGCCAAAGGCTGCTGTGTCGCAAGAAACTTAAGGCATTTGTCTTTGATTTCATCCTCCAGATCATCAATCTTCTCATCATCCTTAATAATCTCTCTTGCCAGATCAGAATCCTTTTCCTTTAAGGACTTGATCGCGTTTCTGATCGTTTCATCGATCAATTCCGTCATCTCCAGTAGGTCATTCGTTATCACTGATATTTCATGTTCCATCTGTGGTCTTGCCGACATCATCCAAACCTCCCCGTTATATAATCCTCCGTCTTTTTATCCGACGGATTTGAAAAAATTACTTTTGTTTTATCTGTTTCAATTACCTTTCCACTAAGGAAAAAAGAAGTAAAATCCGAAACTCTTCCGGCCTGCTGCATATTATGGGTAACAATCACAATCGTATATTTCTCCGCCAGTTCCTCCAAAAGGCCTTCTATTTTCGAAGTAGCTACCGGATCAAGAGCTGAAGTAGGTTCATCCATCAGGATCACCTCTGGTTCAACAGCAAGGCATCGTGCAATGCAAAGCCGCTGCTGCTGACCTCCGGAAAGCCCCAAAGCAGGTTTATGCATTCTGTCTTTTACCTCTTCCCATAACGCGACTTCTTTCAACGTTCTTTCAACAATTTGGTCCAGTTTGCTTTTATCTCTTTCCCCATGTATTTTAGGCCCGTAGACAATGTTTTCATAGATCGTCTTTGGAAAAGGATTCGGCTTCTGGAACACCATGCCGACTTTCTTTCGTAAATTGATAATATCATAATCTTTTCCATAGATATCGCCCCCGTCAAATTTAATGGTTCCGTCTATCTTAACACCCGGAATGAGGTCATTCATCCGGTTTAATGTTCTGAGAAATGTTGATTTACCGCAGCCCGAAGGTCCTATGAGAGCGGTGATCTTATTGCCGTGAATGATCATACCAATATCTTTCAGTGCCTGAAAGCTTCCGTAGTACAGATTTAATTCATTTATTTCAAATTTACTTTCCATAGTTTCCTCCCAGTCTGGTGCTGATCAGATTCGCACCTGTATTGATCAAAAGTACGATAAAGATCAGCAGCGCCGCTGTCGCATAAGTTTTTTCCTGTGACAATCCTTCAGATGCCAGTATATAAAGGTGGACCGACATGGTTCTGGTCGAATCAAAGATCGAAGTTGGTATTCTCAGTGATCCCCCAACCGTCAGCATGATCGCGGCAGTTTCGCCGATCGCTCTTCCGATCCCCAGTATCATTCCGGTCAATATTCCCGGCTTGCAGCAGGGGATAATCACCTTTATGATGGTCTGCCATTTGGTTGCACCCAGAGACAGGCTTCCTTCACGATAAGCCATCGGAACGGTTTTCAGCGACTCCTCCGTCGCTCGTATAAGGGTAGGCAATATCATCATCGCAAGAGTCAATCCGCCGGAGATGACAGACCAACCCATACCCAGAAAGATAACAAAGAAGGCAAAACCGAACAGGCCAAATATAATAGAAGGAATCCCAGCTAATATTTCCGTAAAAAATCGTATGATTGAAACTCCTTTTCCCTCTTTTGCATACTCTGTAAAATAGACGGCAGCGGCGATCCCGGTTGGGGTTGCAATGATAATCCCCACTCCGGTAACCATAAGAGTTCCTATTATGACGGAAAAGATTCCGCCCTCCTTTCCCATTCTTCGTGGCTCCTGTGTCAGAAACTCCATATTGATATGGGTTAGCCCGTTAACGAGAATATAGGAAACTATGATAATAAGGGAAGCCAGTGTCACGGCAGCCAGTAATCCTACCACTCCGTAAAACACTATATTTTTTGAGGATTTTATCTTATTCAATCTAACACCATCCATCAGCTAACCTTCCCTCCTATTCCTCTCATACTAAGCTGCGCAATGATATTGAGAAGCATGATGATCATAAACAGGATGATCCCTACGGCAAAGAGTGCCTGCTGATGAGTCGGTGTAGCATATCCCATTTCCATTGCGATCGTTCCGGTCAAAGTAGCGACTGGGTCGAGTATGCTTCCGGGAACCTTTGCCATATTTCCTGTGATCAGCAACACAGCCATCGTTTCACCGATCGCCCTTCCCATACCTAGGATAATCGATGAAAGGATTCCCGATTTCGCGGCGGGGATCAGTACCTTGAGAATGGTTTCCATTTTATTAGCACCAAGCGCAAGTGATGCTTCTTTAAATTCTTTTGGCACCGCAGTAATTGAGTTTTCAGAAATGCTGACAATCGTAGGCAATATCATGATTGCAAGAATGATCGCTCCAGCCAGAATACTGAAGCCGGTAGACGCTGCCCTCGGATTGAAGATTTGATAAAGCGGAACGATAAAATTACGAATGGCTGGCACGAGTACCACCAGCCCAAAGAATCCGTATACCACAGAAGGTATCCCTGCAAGCAATTCAATCGCCGATTTGAAAACCTTTGCCCATTTTTTCGGTAATATTTCCGAGAGAAAGATCGCACAGGCGATTCCGGTCGGTATCCCGATAATCAAAGCTCCCATGGTTACAGATAACGTACCCGCGATGAGCGGCAGGATTCCGAATTTACCATTGGTCGGTGACCATGTTGTACCAAATATAAAGTCAAACACGCCATAATTAGCCAGCACCGGCAAACCCGACTTAAATATAAAAACAGTAATCAAAGCCAAAGCTCCCATGGTTACAGATAACGTACCCGCGATGAGCGGCAGGATTCCGAATTTACCATTGGTCGGTGACCATGTTGTACCAAA
>Ga0183099_1000388_pt1 | contig 33491 bp, 30 predicted proteins | sample Biomet1_FD_127788 | JGI IMG/M metagenome (GOLD analysis project Ga0183099, IMG submission 127788) | Microbial communities from bioreactor (seeded with anoxic lake sediment) at LBNL, California, USA - Biofuel metagenome 1 | ecosystem: Engineered > Bioreactor > Anaerobic > Unclassified ... | reverse complement strand
TAATGGGGTATAAGAGAAAATATTCCATCAGTATAAATAAAAAACCCCTGCATGCAAAGCAGGGGCCCTTTTAATCATACTTATTCTTCTTCGACTGTAAGCTTTTCAAACTCTTCTACGACCTTCTTGAATTCTTCGTCATCTTCAATATCGATCAATTCGAATTCTTCGTCGCCTGTTTCCTTGTATCCGTAGATGTAAACATCATCTGTACCATCATTTGGTATCAGAGCAATGTACTCTTTTCCATCATATTCAAATACGCCCATAATCTCGCATTCTACTTCTTGTCCATCGTCAAATTCAAGTGTAAGGAAATCAGCATCATCGTCTTCACAGCTGCAGCCATCGCCGCATCCGCCTGGCATGCATTTTTCTTTATCTCCCATAATAGTCCTCCATTATTTTCTAATTTGAATGATATATGCTTACTATAACATTATATTTGGCTTTAATCAATTGAATTATTCATTTTTTAGCAGCCCATTCCCTGACCTTTTCCGCTGCCGGCCTTGTAATACCCGGCACCCCGCAAAGTTCGTCCACGGATGCCGCTTTGATATTATCGATACTGCCAAAATGAGAGAGGAGTGCGTTTCTTCTTTTCTCGCCGATTCCCTCGATCTCTTCCAATTGTGATTTCTGGAGCTGTCTCGTTCTAAGACCTCTGTGATATTCAATAGCAAAACGATGGGTTTCCTCCTGGATCGTTGCGATGTACTTAAACAAAACGGGATTGTTTTTCAGATCCAGCTCCTTTTCCTGATAAACCAGACCTCTCGTCCGATGCTTGTCATCTTTGACCATACCGGCCACAGGAATATCTACTTTCATTACACGCAGCACCTGCTCTGCAACAGATACCTGTGCTTTCCCGCCATCGATCAGGATCAGATCCGGCATGGCTGAAAAGCTTTGATCACCTTCAAGACCACGTTTGAACCTCCTGTAAAGTACTTCCTGAATGCTGCCGTAGTCGTTCGGACCCTCTATCGTTTTAATCTTAAATCTCCTGTAATCCTTTCGGACCGGACTACTGCCCTGGAAAACGACCATCGCCCCGACAGAATCGACTCCATTTGTATTGGAAATATCATAAGACTCCACGCGCCAGCCGCCCTTGACGGTCTGTGCCGGTCCGAGCAGTTTCTGCAGTGATGTGCTGATGGCCTCTGCTTTTTCCCGTTGATTCATTGCCCGTTCGTCCAGGGTTTTGGACATTTCAACGACATCACGCTTTGCCATATCCAGCAGCGCTTTCTTGTCTCCCTTTTGCGGCACAATGATTTTTATCTGACTTCCCCGCATTTCCGAAAGCCATGATTCAAGCAATTCATTGTCAGGCAGATCTGCTTCCACAAGAATCTCCTTCGGGATCACGGTGTTTTCAGAATAATATTGCTGAATAAAGGCGGATACCACTTCTTTTTCCTCGTCCTCCGCCATTGCCTGCAGATGGTAGCTCTCTCTTCCGCTGAGTCTTCCCTGCCTTACAAAGAAAACAATGATATGGGCACCCGTTTGGCCCTTTGCTCCAAGAATGACATCCATATCTCCGGCAGAGAGAAGTACGACCCTCTGTTTCTCCGTAATTGAATTCACCGCAGCAATATAGTCCCTGTATTCTGCAGCCCTCTCAAAGTTCAGGGAATTGGCTTCCTCTTCCATTTTCACCGTAAGATAATCCCGCACGTTTTTACTTTTCCCGTTGAGTAGGTCGATGATCTGATCGACCGCAGCCCGGTATTCTTCTTTGGAAACCATCCCGGTACAAATGCCCCTGCATTGATTGATGTGGTAATTCAGACAGGGCTTGAACCCCACGGGAAATTTCTGCGCCGAGCAGCGTTTTAAGGAATAGACTGCATTCAGAAGGTCGATGATCTGATTTACCGCTCCGACATCGGTAAATGGTCCGAAATATTTAGAACCGTCATGAACGATCTTTCTCGTTTTGATGATTCTCGGATAATCTTCATCCATGGTCACCTTGATATAAGGAAAGGTCTTGTCATCTCGAAGCAGCACGTTGTATTGGGGCATGTATTTCTTGATCAGATTGTTCTCAAGGATCAGTGCCTCCATTTCCGTATCCGTCGTGATGTATTCAAATTCCTCAATATGGGAAACCATCGCGCGTACCTTCGGGTCCATGTTCTTTGACGACTGAAAATACTGCCGTACTCTATTTTTTAAGGATACGGCTTTTCCCACGTAGATGATCTCTCCAAGCTTGTTCTTGTGGAGATATACTCCCGGTTTATCCGGAAGTCTTTTCAAATTTTCCTTAATATCAAACATTCGCAGCCTCTGTAGTTTTTTCTATTATTTTAACATCCCGGTTGAATGCCTGCAAGTTATCTTTACCGCATCCAAATCGTTATCCCAATTAGTGAAAAGAATATCATCCCGACCATACAAATTGATATATTTTACTGCAAAAGGTTTTTTTTAAATCTGATGTGATCTATTTTGTCTGCGATTCTTTCATACAAATGTGACACCTGACGGGAGGTTACCCCGTAAATCTAGTTTTGGCAACATATCTAAGCTAAATTCTTCCAATAGTAGAATATGTAAATAGTTACAGTTAATTATTTATCAATTTGTTGTTAAAACAATGACAATTTTGTAGACAAGTATTTACATATAGTATAATATATTGTTATGAGTTTAAGTCTGGATTTTGCATTAAAGTAGAAATGCAAGGACTGAAAGGAGTAACATAATGAATAGCACAAACACCAAAAGCTTTGGGGTCTTGACAAAAGATTTGGCTACGAAAATTGACACTATCATTACGAATTACCAAAGCAACTCATCCAAATTAGTCGGTATCCTTTTGGATATCCAGGATGTGGTCCCAAAACAGTACATACCTCGAGAGGTAGCAGCCTACGTCAGTGAAAAAATGAATATCCCGCTAAGTAAAGTCTATGACGTCATTTCTTTCTATGCTGCCTTATCTGAACTGCCAAGGGCGGATTACGTGATCCAGTTATGCGATAGCGTAGTATGCAAAGTAACCGGCAACACAATTCTTCGAGATACCATCACAGAGCTACTGGGAATCAAAGCGCAGGAAGCTACGGCTGACGGCAAATATTGGCTGGAATATACTCCATGCTTCGGAGCATGTGATATTTCTCCTGCTATGAGAATTAACGGCAAAGTATATGGTCATCTTACATCTTCTGCGAGCGTCAAGTCAGTACTTGACCAGTATAAATAAGGGGGAGGGTGATTATTATGACAAAGACTGTTAGTTTCATTAGTGAGAATTTTGATAAGTATGATCCAAATTCGATTGATTCCTATATTGGTATCAACGGATTTACCGCTGTAAAAAAAGCTTTGACCATGTCTTCCAATGAAATCATTGATATGGCAAAAAAAGCTGCTGTTAGAGGCAGAGGCGGTGCAGCTTATGATTTAGGCAGAAAATGGTCGCAAGCTGCTTCGGTACCGGGAGACAACAAAGTTGTCATCTGTAATGCCGATGAAGGCGAACCTTGTACTTTTAAGGACAGAACTATCATCTCCAAAGATCCGTTCCGTCTGATCGAAGGTATGATCATTGCCGGTTATACTGTGGGAGCACAAAATGGATATATCTATCTAAGAGAAGAATATAGACATTTAAGACCACTGATCAAAAATGCAATCGAGCAATCAAAAGCAAAGGGCTATCTGGGAGAAAACATTCTGGGAAGCGGTTTTTCTTACAACATTCATCTTTATTCAGGTGCAGGAGCTTATGTCTGCGGAGAAGGCTCCACTCTGATTGAATCTATTGAAGGGAAAAGCGGAAGACCTAGAATAAAGCCTCCATTTATAAAAGAATGCGGGTTATTCCACCTTCCTACCTGCGTCAACAATGTTGAAACATTAGCTATCGCTGCTGCTTTTATTCAGCATGGTGTGGAAGATTACCTGAAATATGGTACAGAGACATCACCTGGAACAAAAATCATCAGTCTTGCAGGAAATGTAAAAAATCCTGGCGCTTATGAAATTCCGTTCGGTCTTACACTGAGAGAGATTATCTACGACATCGGCGGAGGTATTCCTGACGGCCATGACCTCAAGCTTTTCCAGCTAGGCGGTGCATCCGGAAAGATCGGCCCTGCATCCATCATCGATACGCCATTTACCTATGATGACCTTCGCAAGGTCGGACTTGTAGTAGGATCCGGCGGTATCCTTGTCGTTGATGACAGGACCAGAGTAATCGACTTTTTAAAATCCATTCAGGATTTCTTCATTCATGAAAGCTGCGGCAAATGTACTCCATGCCGTGAAGGGAACAGACAAATCGCAAAAATCATTGATCGCTTTGTGCGGGTGCTCCTCGTCCCGATGATCTGCAAACAGCAGAACGTTTTGCAAACATTATGAGCAGTTGCGCATTCTGCGGTCTGGGCGAAACAGCGCAAAGTGCGCTTTTATCTGCAATCAAATATTTCCCTGAAGAATTTGGATTAACGGAGGTGGCAGCGAAATGAAAAACATAAAAATTAAAATTGATAATATTGACATCGTTGTTCCAGAAGGGACTACCATTCTGGAAGCAGCCAAAAAAGTAAATATAAATATCCCTCATCTCTGCTACCATCCTGACCAGGCAATCAAAGCCAACTGCAGACTCTGTGTAGTAGAGGTTGCCGGCAGCAAAAAGCTGACTCCTGCTTGTTCTTCCTATGTTTTCGATGGTATGGAAGTTCAGACCAATACAAAAAAGGTTCGTGATATGCAAAAGGGAGTTTTAGAACTCATCTTATCAAATCATGATCAGGATTGCTTAAAATGTCAGAGAAATGGAAATTGCGAGCTTCAGGCTCTTTGCCAGAGATTCAATATTTCAAAAACCAACCTGGAAGACACTGTTGAAGCACTTCCTCTGGACAGCACCAATCCTTCTCTGGTAAGAGATTCCGCAAAGTGCGTAAAATGTAACCGCTGCGTAGAAGCATGCCAGAAGGTCCAGGAAGTTCATGTGTTGACTCATTCACACCGTTCTGTGCATTACAATATCACACCTGCCTATGAAATGCCTCTGGAAAAAACATTCTGCGTATTCTGCGGTCAGTGTTCCGCAGTCTGTCCAACAGGCGCTATCGTAGAAAAAGATGACACAACTAAGGTTTGGGATGCGATCTATGATACCAGCAAGCATGTTATTGTTCAGACAGCTCCTGCCGTAAGAGTTGCCCTTGGTGATGCTTTCAATCTTCCAAAGGGCTCCATTGTTACAGGCAAGATGGTAGCTGCTTTAAGAAGACTTGGATTTGACAAAATTTTTGATACAAACTTTACTGCCGACCTTACCATTATGGAGGAAGGCACCGAACTGATCCAGAGAGTGACCAAAGGCGGTACGCTCCCGATGATCACTTCATGTTCCCCAGGATGGATCAACTTTATTGAAGGACGTTATGACCACCTGCTGGATCACCTTTCCAGCTGCAAATCACCTCAGCAGATGTTTGGAGCGCTCTCCAAATCTTACTACGCTGAAAAGATGGGTATTGATCCGAAAAATATTTATACGGTATCCATCATGCCTTGTACTGCTAAAAAATATGAGGCACAGAGACCGGAAATGGTAACCAACGGAGTTCCTGAAGTAGATGCCGTTTTGACCACAAGAGAACTGGCCAGAATGATTCAATCTGCCGGTATCGACTTTGCCGGCCTGGAAGAGGATCAATTTGATAATCCTTTCGGTATTGGAACCGGCGCAGGTGCGATTTTCGGTGCAACAGGCGGTGTTATGGAAGCAGCTCTCAGAACAGCTTATGAGATCATTACCGGCAAAGGACTTCCTTCGCTTAACTTCAACGATGTCAGAGGCCTTGAAGGAATCAAGGAAGCCACAGTCGATGTTGATGGACTGGAATTGAAGGTTGCGGTAGCCCATGGTCTTTCCAACGCCAAAGTTCTTTTGAAGCAGATCGAAAAAGGAGAATCTCCTTACGCCTTCATTGAAGTAATGGCTTGCCCAGGCGGATGCATCGGCGGCGGCGGTCAGCCAATCAGATCCACGATGGATGTTAAAGCAAAGCGTATCGAAGCGATCTATAAGATCGATGAAGACCTGCCTCTTAGAAAATCCCATAAGAATCCTGATGTTCAGAAGTTATATGAAGATTATTTGGGAGAGCCTCTTGGACACAAGTCTCATGAGTTATTGCATACCCACTATCATACCCGCGGCATGAAATATAATTTCAGCGAATTAGGGAAGTAATCAAGATTTTATGATAACATGAAAGGCAGGTCAACTTGACCTGCCTTTTAGATTTCTTTTTTCCGGGTATCAGAATGATTATAATGCATTCCTTGTATAATAAAAAGTATTGAGCTTTATGTTGATTGCCAAATTCAAAAGGAGTTGGATTTCTTATGCTAAGCCGAGGTTCCGGAATATTACTTCATATCAGCTCTTTGCCAGGCAAATACGGGATCGGTACCTTTGGCAGAGAAGCTTATTTATTTGCGGATTTTTTAAAAAGGGCAAATCAAAAGTACTGGCAGATCTTGCCCCTTGGCCCGACAAGCTTCGGGGATTCTCCTTATCAGTCCCCTTCAGCTTTTGCACTCAATCCTTATTTTATTGATTTGGAATTGCTGACAGAACAGGGGCTTCTGAAACCGAATGACTATACCGATATAGATTTTGGAGCAGATCCGAAAAGAGTTGACTACTACAGCCTTTATGTAAACCGTGAAAAGGTGCTAAAAAAGGCATTTTCCCGAATAAATCCGAGTCATGTGAAAGAATACCATTCTTTTACCGAGCAGAATCGTTTCTGGCTGGAGGATTATGCACTCTATATGTCCTTGAAATCATATTTTGACGGAAAGGAATGGAGCTGCTGGGAAGAGGGTATCAAAAAACGCACCCCGGAAGCTGTGTTACATTACAAGGAAAAATTTCATGAGGAAATCAAGTATTATCAATTTATACAGTATATCGCATATAAGCAATGGATTTCGCTAAAATCTTACATTAATCAACAAGGAATCCATGTGATCGGGGATATACCAATCTACGTTGCCGCTGACAGCGCTGACACTTGGTCCAATGCTGCTTCCGGTATCTTTAAACTTGATCAGGATCTTAACCCCGTTTGCGTTGCAGGATGTCCACCGGATTATTTTTCAGCTGAAGGCCAGTATTGGGGCAATACGGTTTATGATTGGGATCGAAACAGGAAAACCGGTTATGCGTGGTGGATTCAAAGGATAAAATACGCCCTGACCATCTACGACTGGGTGCGTATCGATCACTTCCGCGGGTTTGAAAGCTATTGGGAAGTTCCTTACGGTTCACCTTCCGCCGCTTCCGGCAGTTGGGAAAAAGGTCCTGGAATCGAATTTATCCAAAAGATAAAAAAAGTGTTTCCCAAGCCAAATATTATTGCGGAGGATCTGGGTTACATGACAGATGACGTCAGACACTTTTTAAAGCAAAGCGGATTCCCGGGCATGAAAGTTCTCGGCTTCGCCTTTGAATCAACGGAAGACAACGGCCATCTGCCGCATAATTATACTCAAAATTGCGTTGTTTATACAGGAACACATGATAACGATACTACAGCAGGCTGGATGTCCAAAGCAAATAAAAATCAACTTCGGTTTGCGAAAGAGTATCTGAGACTGAATTCGAAAGAAAGCTGCCATTTCGGAATGGTCCGCGGTGCCTTGTCCTCGGTAGCTGTCCTTGCCATTATTCCGATGCAGGATCTTCTGGGCCTTGGTTCGGAAGCAAGAATGAATATACCCGCTACCTTGGGAGGATCAAACTGGCAGTGGAGAATGGAACCGGGGCAGATTCCGGAAGGTCTGGCAGAAAGGCTGGCAGAAACCACACATCTCTACGGCAGAGGTTAATAACAGAAGACATAAAAATACCAGCTTTAATTCTCTTGAGGAAGCCTTGGCCGCATTCTATGCGAAAGCATAGTCCAATGATGCACTTGCCACCAGCAACGAAAGAGAATTAAAAGCTGGTATTATTCAGTTCTATTATTAATATCTCCAGTATTCGTTGTCGCGGTTCGGGCCCTGCATTCTCAGCAGTCGCTCTTCCCTTCGTTTTCTGCGCCGCCTGGCCCGCCTTCGTTTCAGAATGACAAAAGCTGTAAACAGGAACAGAATCAAGCCAATGGCCGCAGAGAATATGATTTCAATCACATGAGCTACCCCATCGGATATACCGATAATAGAGAGCACTCCTCCCTTTGGTATCGCTTTCGTGGTTACCGCATCAACATGACCCACAAGGCTGTTGCCCTCATAGATCTGAACTTCTCCTACCTTTTGACCTGCTGCAACCGGAGCTTTCACCTTCTTGTCGAGAACGATCTTGGTTTTCACTAATTTTTCTGAGGCATCAATAGGGAGCGTTGCATAAGCAGCTTCTTTTGCCACCACTTCAACTTTGCGGGTTGCCCCCCGGTTTACCTTGACTTCCCCGAGTATTGTCCCTTTGTCCATCGCTTTCGTGCTTTTGTAGTTAGCAAAGCCGTAATCAAGAAGTGCGATAGAATCCGAAAATCTGCCTTCATTGGTCGATTTCATCACTACTGAAATGAGTTCTGTGTCGCCCCGTTTTGCCCCCGCGATCAGGCATCCTCCTGCTTCACCGGTATACCCTGTTTTGATTCCAATAGCACCGTCATATTTGGCGCGCCTCTCCACGCCATTTACGAGCACCTTGGTTTTCTTGTCATAAAGCAACCGGTTCGTATTATATAAATAGCGGGTATCCTGCATATTTGTCTTTGGTATGATGTACCGATAAGTCTTGACAAATTTTCGGAAGGTCTGGTTCTTCATAGCCTCTTTTGCGATCATTGCCAAATCATAGGCTGTGGTCACATGGGCCTCATCAGGAAGTCCGTTTGGATTGACAAAGTGGGTATTCTTTGCACCCAGTTCTTTTGCCCTCTTGTTCATCATATCGGCAAATTCCGGAATACTTCCCGCGATTTCTTTTCCGAGCGCTACCGCAGCGTCATTTGCTGATTCCAGCAGCAATGCGTACATAAGCTGCTTAACGGTAACCTGTTCCCCCTCCAGTAAATAAACTCTGCTTCCCCCTGTGAAAGGAGTTTCTGCATCAATGGTCACGGTTTTCGTAAGATCCAAATTTTCTAAAGTCAGCAGTGCTGTCATTACCTTGGTTGTACTCGCCGGATAATGCTGGGCGTTCATGTTTTTATCATATAATACTTGCCCTGTAGATGCATCTATCAAAACTGCCGATTCTGCAAGAATTGTCGGTGATTCTTCCGCTCCGAAAGAGACAATAACCGCAGAATTGGCCATAAGCAGTGTAATCAGTATTGTTATTAAAAGCTTCTTCATAGTATCCTCTTAATTATTTCGCAAAAAAGAAGTCTGCCAATTCATAGCCGTTTTCAAATCGGGTGCCTTTTTCTCCCTCTTCTTCATTAAACGCTTTTTCTGGATCCGGAGTTTTTTCATCCCTGCTGTCGTAAATGACATAAGGCACGGGTGTGCCGGAGTGGGTTCGGATCGCCATCGGTGTCCTGTGATCCGGTACGATCAGGATCCGGAATGCTTCACCCGTCGATTTCAAATAGTCAAGGATAGGTTTCAGGACTTTTTGGTCAATCAGTTCCAAAGATCTGATCTTGCCTTCCAGATCTCCCTGATGGGAACACTCGTCAGGAGCTTCCAGATGCAGATAGACTAAATCCTGCCCCTTTTTCCATTCCTTTATTGCCGCGTCAGCTTTCCCTGAAAAATTGGTATGGATCGTACCCGTTGCACCCTTCACATCCACAGAATCCAATCCTGCACAAAGTCCGATCCCCTTGATCAGATCCACTGCAGATATTGCTGTACCTTTGATCTTGTATTTGTCATAGAAGGAAGACAAGTTTGGCTTTTTGCCCTGTCCCCAGATCCATATCGAATTGGCAGGGTTGAGTCCTCTCCTTATTCTATCCAGATTGACAGGATGTTCTGCAAGAAGTTGATAGCTTTCTTTCATCATTTTTGCGATGAATTCAGAGCCTTCTCCCTTTGGCATATGATCTCCTACTTTTTGAGTCAGGACATCATGAGGCGGCGTCAGGTCGTAGGAAGTAGAGCCCTCCTTGACGATCATGGCATGCCGGTAACTCACACCGGGATAAAAACGAATCCGGTCCGTCGCGAATGTTTCATTTACTGCCTCAATCAGAATTCTCGCCTCTTCGCTAGTGATATCTCCTGAACTATGGTCCGCTATGATCAGTTCCTCATAGTTTCCGCTTCCCTTTAATGTAATAAGATTTGTTCGGAATGCCACATCGGTGTCACTCATATTGATCCCCATGCTCACTGCTTCCAGCGGGGATCTGCCTGTATGATAAATTGCAGGATCGTAACCCATGACCGATAAATTAGCCGCATCGCTTCCCGGTGCTATTCCCGGAGGTACTGTCCGTACCATCCCGACCATACCCTTCCGGGCCAGTTCATTCATGCAATCTATTTTTGCTGCCTGCAGCGGAGTTTTATCTCCCAGCATCGCGATTTTTTCATCTCCCGCTCCATCGGGAACCAATATCAAGTACTTCATCGTTATCCTTTCTTACTTAACTCACCTGATTTGTGCTTTAAATAGAAATGCCCTCTAATGATATCATAAGAAAGCATCTCCTGTGTGATAAAATTGTGTATTTATCACTTTTTTACTTTTTATTACTTATTCTCAGCTTCAAATTTTTTCATAAATTTGATCAGAGTTTCTACTCCTTCAATCGGCATCGCATTATAGATGCTTGCTCTCATACCTCCGATGGAACGATGTCCTCCCAGGTTGTGAAGTCCTGCGGCCTTTGCCTCCTTGATAAATTTCTTATCCAATTCTTCTTTGCCAGTAACAAAAACCACATTCATAAGGGAGCGGCTCTTTTTCTCAACAGGGCAGCGGTAAAGGCTGCTGGAATCGATATAATCATAAAGCATAGCTGCTTTTTTTCTGTTGATCTTTTCCATAGCAGGAATTCCGCCAAGCTTCTTGAGATGTTTGAAGACTTCTCCTGCCATATAGATTGCGAAGGTAGGCGGTGTGTTGTACAAAGAATCATTGTCTGCATGTGTCTTGTAGTTCAGATAAACCGGAGTATCATTCGGTGCAAATCCGATCAGATCTTCCCTGATGATTACAAGTACAACGCCTGCAGGTCCGATATTCTTCTGGGCTCCGGCGTAGATCAATCCAAATTTTGATACGTCAACTTCGTCGGAAAGAATGCAAGAGGATAAATCTGCTACAAGAGGAATGTCGCCTGTATCAGGAATATAAGGATATCTTGTCCCGTAAATTGTGTTGTTCAAGGTGATATGGACATAATCCGCATCTGGTGTAAAATCTTCCTTTTTCACTTCCGGAATGTAGGTAAAAACATCCTTTTCAGATGAAGCTACGATATTGACCTCACCAAATTTTTTTGCTTCCGCAGCTGCTTTTTTTGCCCAGGTTCCGGTCACGATATAGTCAGCCTTTTTGGATTTTCTTAATAGATTCAAAGGTACCATGGAAAACTGAAGAGTTCCTCCGCCTTGTATGAAAAGGACTTTGTAATTGTCCGGTATATTCATGATCTCTCTTAGATTACTTTCAGCTGTGTGAATTATTTCCTCAAATTCCTTTGAGCGATGGCTCATTTCCATAACGGACATGCCGCAGCCGTTATAATTTGTCAATTCTTCTGCAGCCCGTTCCATTACCTCTAAAGGAAGCATGGAGGGTCCTGCTGAGAAATTATATACTCTTTCTGTCTTATTCATCTAATATTCCACCTCCAAGTTAAATTATTAATATATAATTATAGCACTTTACGTTATAATGGTAAAGTGCTATAATTTTAGTTATAGATAATTCTTTTAACTATTAAAAAATTTTATACCAATGCAGGAGAAATGAAATTATGTACAAGATTACAACATTGAACAAAATATCGCACAAAGGGTTGGAACGCTTCAGCGACAAATATACCATCAGTGAAGATGTGGCAGGAGCAGACGGTATCCTGGTCCGCAGTCAGGATATGCACAGTATGGATCTGCATTCCAATCTTTTAGCCATAGCCAGAGCGGGTGCCGGAGTCAACAATATCCCCGTTGAACTCTGTTCAAAACGCGGGATTGTCGTTTTCAATACGCCAGGCGCAAATGCCAATTCAGTAAAAGAATTGGTTCTGACAGGAATCTTGATGTCAGCCAGAAATGTATCCAGTGCCATTGCTTGGACAAAGACCCTCAAGAAGGATGTTTCCAAAACGGTAGAGAAAAATAAGTCTCAGTTTGCCGGTCACGAAATCAAAGGAAAGACTCTGGGTGTCATCGGATTAGGGGCTATCGGTGTGATGGTTGCCAACGCAGCCGAGGATCTTGGCATGCACGTTATCGGATACGATCCATATATATCTGTCCATTCAGCCCATGAGCTGTCACGTACCGTTGAAGTTTACGAATCACTGGACTTCATATTGCCAAAATGCGACTACATTACGATCCATGTTCCGTTTATGGAAAACACAAAAGAAATGATCAACGAAAAAAGATTCAGCATTATGAAAGACGGCGTCTGCCTTCTGAACTTCTCGAGAGATCAGATTGTCAGTGAGAAAGACGTGCTAGTGGCGCTGGAAAGTGGTAAGGTTCGCAAATACGTAACCGACTTCCCTTCCGAAAATATTCTTAATGTGGACAACGTGGTCTGCATCCCGCATCTCGGCGCTTCCACTAAAGAATCCGAGGATAATTGTGCTAGAATGGCAGTCGATCAGATGATGGATTATCTGGAGAACGGCAACATCACGAATTCTGTCAACTTCCCGAACTGTTCCCTGGGAATTTGTACTTCCATGAGCAGAATTGCAGTATTAAATAAAAATATTCCGGCCATGCTTGGAAAAATAACTGGAATTTTAGCAAATATGAATATCAATATCAGTGATCTGAATAACAGAAGCAAAGGTGATCTGGCCTATACACTGATTGACATCGACTCTCCTGTCAATGAAGAGGAACTGAAAAAGGCTCTCAGCGTGGAAGGAATCATCGCGATCAGAGTATTCTAAAAGATCCAGAAGCGGATGAAAGAAAAAGCATAACCTAAGAGCTGTGCTTTACCTGATCCCAGACAACGTTGACCTGAATTCCGATTACCAGGATATAGCCTAGAATATAGAACCAGAAAAGTAATGCCACGATGGAAGCCAGACTTCCGTACAGAAGATCATAGTTTGCAAAAATCGTTGCATAATAAGAATAAATCCATGTTGCCAGCAGCATCCCGACGGAAGCCACGATGCTCCCTGGCAATATTTTTTTAAACGGCATTCGCTCTGACGGAAGAACATAGTAATTATAACTAACCATAAGGAAGTAAAGAGCCATAGCAAACGGCCATCTTAAAACATACCATACCGTATCAAAAATGAATGTTGCATTCAGGAAGTTATTCACATATGCGGTGACGATCCTGATAATAACTTCTCCGTAAACCAGGATCAACAAGCTGAATACAAGAGTGAAAAGAGTGATCAGAATCGTTTTGATCGACCGTATCCTTTCACGGAAATAGCCTTTCCCCATAGGGTGCCCTGCAAAGGAGTAGTTTGAAATTCTCATCATGGAATACTGTGCCTTAGATGCAGCCCATAGTGCAAATAGGATAAAAGCGAGGCTGATCGCGCCGGACGGATTATAGGATAAATATGAAGAAATATTTGCCGCCATCTTCGGGGATGCATATTCTGCAATCAAATCTTTGATTAACCCCATGGATATGGAAAACACACCGAGAAGCTCTCCTAAAATGATTGCAATCGGAACCATGGATAGCAGAAAGAAAAATGCCAGTTCAGCTGCCACTCCCTGAAAGTAAGGTTCCTGCATTCTCTTGATGATCAGCAAAATCATATTTCTGGCTTGTTTTTTCGTCATTTATTTACAATCGTTTCCTTTCAAAATTTCTCGTAAATTCTGAAGTGCTTTTGCTCTGTGACTTATTTGGTTTTTTATCTCTGAAGATAATTCTGCAAAGGTCCTGTCAAATCCATCCGGGATAAACAGAGGGTCGTACCCAAAGCCGCTGTTTCCTCTTGGTTCAAAGATGATGCAGCCTTTGCATTCTCCTCTTGCCATGATCTTATGCCCATCCGGATATACCATCGTGATGACCGAAACAAACTTGGCGCTCCTGTCATCCGGTTTGACATCAGAAAGCAGGGCCAGCAGTTTATCGTTATTTTTCTGGTCATTTCCATCTTCACCTGCAAATCGTGCAGAAATCACCCCAGGTGCTCCGTTGATGGCATCCACCATCAAACCGGAATCATCGGCTATTGTAATTTTACCACAAAGTTCCATTACTTCACGCGCTTTTTTTTCTGAATTTTCCTCAAAAGTCTCTCCATCCTCCAAAATTTCGATTTTAGGCACTCCCGCTTCATCTCTGGAGATGATTTCCATATCGAATTCCTTTGTGATTGCCTGTATCTCTTTTATTTTATGCTTATTATGTGTTGCGGCAACTACTATCATCCTGTCCTTCCTTTCTGGCATCAGTCCAAATCACCTAAGATCTCTTTTTGTATTCCGTGCAGTTCCCTGCAGCCCTTTTCAGCCAGTGCGAGCATTCTCTGAAGCTGATCAGTCCGGAACGGAGAATCTTCTCCTGTGCCCTGGATCTCGATGTACTCTCCCTGATCAGTCATTACGACATTCATATCGACCTTCGCAACGGAATCCTCCATATACGGAAGGTCCAGTACGATCTCATCCTCCACGATCCCGACGCTGATGGCTGACACATAATTCTTTACCGGTATTTTTTCCAGCATACCTTCCGCTTTCATCCACTTCAGTGCTTCTGTCAGTGCGATAAATGCGCCTGTTATGGAGGCAGTTCTTGTTCCTCCGTCCGCCTGTATGACATCACAGTCTATCCAGATCGTCTTCTCACCCAGTTCATCGAGATCAACCACCGAACGCAGGGAACGACCGATCAGCCTCTGGATTTCCATGGTTCTGCCATCGATTTTACCTCTGCTGGAATCCCTTTGTTTCCGGGTTCCTGTAGAACGGGGCAGCATACCATATTCCGCTGTGATCCATCCTTTTCCGGTACCCTTCAGATGCTGTGCGGTTTTATCCTCAACTGATGCGGTGCAGATTACTTTTGTATTTCCCATTTCAATCAAGGCGGAACCCTCAGCATGCATCAGGTAATGACTGGTAATTTTTATTTTTCTCAATTCATCAAATTTACGATTATCGGCTCTTTGCATTTAGTGACTCCTTTTCATTAAAAGAAGAACTCTTACGAGTTCTTCATCATTACGCTCTCGATAACATCTGATACATCCTCGCAGGCATCGCAGCAAATTTCCATGAAGTGGAGGGTTCGTCCCCAGCCATATACCTCGAGCGGTTCCTTGCCTTGTGTATACAGTTTCCGTACAGAAGCTACAAACAAATCGTCCCCTTCTTCCTCCAAACGGTTGATCTCTACGATCAGATTATGAAGAGTCTGGGATTTCCTAAAATTATAAAATTCCTGCAATGCATCCTTAAGAGCTTCACAGCACTTTACTATAATTCCAGCCATCTTTAAGGCGTCCTCACTCATCCTCGTCACGTTAAACATATACATGCGAAGCAATACGTCTTCGATATTATCCGTTACATTGTCGATCGCATCAGCCATAGCAACGATGTCTTCCCGTTCAATCGGAGTGATAAACTCTTTTGCCAGCTTCTTCATCATGACATGGCGTTCCACATCGCCCGCATGTTCAATATTATGCATCCTTTTAAGATTTTCCTCAAGATCATCCGCATTGTAATTTTTCATAATATCGTATAAAAGATTTGCTGCCTCACAGGAATAGGTGACTAATTCCACAAAGGTACTAAAATAATTATCTTCTTTTTTTATTGCCATATCGAGTTCTCTCCTTTATAACTGAAACTAAAATACTTTCATAAATAATATTGCCATTAAATATCCTATCAAGCCGCAGCCCGGGAAGGTAAGAATCCATGCAGACACCATATCCCTGACTATAGCCCAGTTGACGGAGGATAACCGCTTCGCGGCCCCTACTCCCATAATCGCTGTTGTTTTTGTGTGGGTCGTACTTACCGGAAGGCCAAATACAGATGCCGTAAGCAAACATAAAACTGCAGCCAGATCTGCAGAAAAGCCCTGATACTTTTCCAGTTTTACCATGTCCATTCCAACAGATTTAATGATACGGTATCCGCCGATCGATGTACCCAAAGCCATAACCATGGAACAAAGGACCATCAGCCAGACCGGAATCCGGAATTCCGTTACATTACCTTGACCCTGCGCTAAAAACATACCTAGCATAAATACGCCCATAAACTTCTGGCCATCCTGAGCACCGTGCATGAATGCCGTTCCGGCAGCACCGGCAATCTGCGCATTTCGAAATACTCCATAGGTCTTTCTCCTGTCAAAACCCTTGCAAATTCTTTCAATCATCTTTACTACGATCCAGCCCATTACTAAACCCATAGCAGTGGATAATACCAGTCCATAGAGTACCTTGACCCACTCTGCAGGATTAATACCGGAAAACCCTCCCTGAAGAGCGATTGCCGCACCGGAGATTCCAGCAATCAATGCATGGCTTTCGCTGGTAGGGATCCCGAACCACCATGCTGCTGTAGCCCATAAAACGATAGCGAACAGTGCTGCACACAGGGCAGTAAGCGCCTCACCGGTGTCTCCTCCAAAATCTACCATTTTGTAGATCGTCATCGCTACTGTAGCATTAACCATTGTCATCAGAAATACTCCACAGAAGTTAAAAAAAGCCGCCATAATAATTGCAGGACGAGGTCCCATGGCCCTCGTAGAAACACAGGTAGCAATGGCGTTTGGAGCGTCTGTCCAGCCATTCACCAGAATAACGGCTAACGTTAAAATACATGTAACGACAAGTGCCGGATTCGAGAATAGCTGCTCTATAAAATCATCAAGAAATATTGTCATTCGTATCCTCCTATTCAAACGGTTTCATCATACCATTTTTTTATCTCTTTTACAATAAAAATGTCTGAACACCTTCCATTGTAAGATCGGGTCAGAAGCTGGAAATTGGAGGAAATGCAAAGCCCCGCGGAGAGCGAGGCTTTGCTTGTTTTTTTGTAATTACCTATCAGTATTCTGTCCTAGGCCTTCTTTTTTGGAGTTATGTCCGAGGTTTTGATTTTTCATTGTGCCCGGAACATTTCCATCTTTCTTTTTCTTTGATTTCTTATCCTGATTGTTCTTTGCCAATTTTATCACCTCAGGAATAGTTTATCCTATTCTTCAATTGGTATTCCTCAATTTACGCCTTCCAAACAATGCATAATTATTATCTGCTTCGGACAAAATTCTATAAACTTATGATAACTCTCTTTGCTAGGGAAAATTTCATATTAGATAAACGCACATCAGAAAATATGATATACTATGAATAAAAGATGATGAGGTGACAGAATGGATAAAAGAACAAAACTAATCATGAGTCAGGTCATGCTTCCAAGCCAGGCCAATGTTGCAGGCAACGTACATGGCGGCGAGATTATGAAATTAATGGACACTGCAGCAGGCGCCGTTGCCACGAAATATGCCCGTTGCAACGTTGTTACCGCTCGTGTGGATGAACTTCAGTTTCATTTACCCATTTTTGTCGGTGCGCTGGTAACTTTGACAGCAACCATTGCATATGTGGGACGCACATCAATGGAGGTTATCGTAAATGTCGACGTAGAGGACCTGGAATCAGACTCAGAGCCAAAACGGGCATTGTCCTCCTATTTCACAATGGTAGCGCTTGACAAGGGTGGAAGGCCTCGTCAGCTGCCGCTTCTTCAGATTGAAACAGAAGAAGAACGAACTCTTAACGAAGAAGTTAAAAAAAGAAGAGAGGGCTGCAATTACGGCAACTCCTCAAGCAAATAATTTATTATCATTGGATATTTACCTAACACCATATAAATATCCAATGATTATTTTTCTTTATCGATGAAGACCTTTCGTTCTGTTCCTTCATGAAGAAGCTGCCAAAGGCCTTTTTCATTTCCGTTTTTGATCGCATCGCGGTATTCCTTCAGCCTTTCGATTATCCCATCGATTTCAGTTACAAGGTTTTCACGGTTCAGAAGGAAAAGCTCCGTCCACATGTCCTCGTTCAGTTTGGCGACCCGGGTGAGATCCTTGAAGCTTCCGGCAGAAAAGCCTCTGTGCTTCAACGCAGAAGGGCTTTTTACATATGCACTGGAAACAACATGGGCGAGCTGCGAGGTAAAAGCGATCAGCTTATCATGCTCTTCGGGTGTAGATAACTGAACATGATTGAAACCCAAAGAAATCCAAAGCTTTTTCAATCTATCCATATCCTGAATACTGATATCCGCCTGCGGCGTCAGTATTATGGATGCATTTTTAAAAAGAGATTTCTGGGAATGGGCAAACCCGGAATATTCAATCCCTGCCATCGGATGCGCACCCACATATAGAAATCCTTGCTCCTTAGAAACGGGCTTGATCTCGGAACAGACCGACTCCTTGACTCCACAGCAATCCAGAACGATAGAACCTTTTTTAAATCTGCCGGCATTTTCTTTTACATAGTTTACGGTTGCTCCCGGATAAAGTGCCAGAATGAGTATATCGCATTCGCCGATATTTTCATCATTCAGCCTGCCGTCGATCGCTTCCAAGAGCTGTGCCCTGCAGATGACTGATTCCTGAAGATCCGCACCGTAAACGGTATGTTCCGTATTTTGTTTCATTGATTTTGCAATGGAACCCCCGATCAGTCCCAATCCGACGATACCGATTTTCATGCGAGTACCTCCAAAATACGATTCACACTATTCACAAGATCCTGAAAAGCTTCCGGTGTCAGTGACTGAGGTCCGTCACACAGCGCGTGGACCGGATCATTGTGCACTTCGATCAAAAGTCCGTCCGCGCCGGCAGCAACTGCTGCCATAGCCATAGGTTTTACCAGCTTCGAAATTCCCGTTGCGTGGCTTGGGTCCACGATAATCGGCAGGTGGGTCATGGTCTTCAGAAGCGGGATCGCCGACAAGTCCAGGGTGTTTCTTGTAGCTGTTTCGAAGGTGCGGATTCCTCGTTCACAAAGGATCACTCTTCCGTTTCCTCCAGCCATAATATATTCGGCACTCATTAAAAGTTCCTGCAGCGTACTTGATAATCCGCGCTTCAGCAGAATAGGCTTCGATGTTTTGCCCAGTTCTTTCAGCAGTTCAAAGTTCTGCATATTTCTAGCTCCCACTTGTACTACATCCACCTCTTCAAAGAGTGGCAGCTGAGAAAGATCCATGATTTCGGAAACGATAGGAAGCCCCGACATTTTCTTTGCTTTCAGCAGCAATTCGATTCCTTGATCCCTCATCCCCTGAAATGCATAAGGAGAAGTTCGCGGCTTAAAAGCACCGCCCCTGAGCATGGAAGCACCAGATTCTTTGACGCTCTCTGCAACACTGCAAATTTGCTCCTCCGATTCCACAGAGCATGGTCCGGCTATGATCTGAAAATTTGTCCCTCCGATCTTCACACCGTTTACGTCGATGACTGTGTCTTCCGGGTGGAATTTCCTGTTTGCATTCTTGTATGGTTCAGAAATCCTCTTCACAGTATCTACAATATCCAAAGCGGCGATCAGGTCGATATCCACCGCAGAGGTGTCGCCGATCAGACCCAAAATAGTCGTTTCCTTGCCCTGCGAATAATTGATATCAAGATTCAGGCTATTCAGCCACTGGATCAGATTATCCAACTGTTTTTGATTTGGATTGTTTTTCAATACAACTATCATTTTTGACCTCCTATTTAACCTCTATATTTTCAATTTTATTATCTATCGGTTAAAGCAAACGATAAAAAAACTCCGCAGTGATTTCACTGCGGAGTCCATGATCTTGTCAGTTTTTTGATTACTCTTTACCGATCAAGAATAACATCGATGCTCTTTTGCGGTGAAACTCAAATAAGCCTTGCTTCCGTAATAATAGGAAGTAAAGCTGCCGTAACCGTATTCAACTGCAAATCTGTGCTGTAACATGTTATTCTCTCCAAAAAATCATAAGCAATTTTTCCCATCATAACACAAGGAAAAAATAATGTAAATAGGAATCTTTAAATTCTTACATCCAATTCCTGCATTATAGATGAGAAACACCACTTAAAGAAAACCGCCAGTATCGTTCCCAATCTGGCGGTTACTTTTATTTACACCTGGACAACAGCATTTCCCACTTGCTGTCGATCTCCTTCTGAATCTCTTCGATGATCCATTCATTTCCCTGTTGAAAGATATGCTTGAATCTGCCCTGCTTCTTCAGAAATTCTTGCACAGGAAGCTTCTTCTTCGGTTCATAAGTCAGCTTCCATGTACCACGCTCCACCTCAAACAGAGGCCAGACACAGGTATCAACGGCAAGTTTACAGATCTCTGCCATATCCTCCGCTTCATATCGCCATCCGCGTGGGCAAGGCGACAGCACGTTCAGAAATGCAGGTCCTTCCGTATAGATAGCCTTTTCTGCTTTTTCATGAAGATCCTTGAAATTGCCGATAAAGGTCGTCTGTGCGACATAAGGGATATTATGAGCGGCAATGATCGCCGTCAAGTCCTTTTTGTTTTGAGGTTTTCCAGGAATCACACTTCCTGCCGGAGTTGTTGTTGCGTCCGCAAATCTCGGTGTGGAGGAGGAACGCTGGATTCCTGTATTCATATAGGCCTCATTGTCATAGCATACATAGACCATGTCATGCCCTCGCTCCATAGCGCCGGACAAGGACTGCAGACCGATGTCATAGGTTCCCCCGTCTCCTCCGAAAGCGATAAATTTAAAGGTGTCGTCTATTTTTCCCTTTTTCTTCAGTACACGGTAAGCTGTTTCCACACCACCGGTGGTGGCGCCTGCGTTTTCAAAGGCACTGTGGATATAACTGTCCTGCCAAGCTGTATATGGGTAAAGGAACGAGGATACTTCAAGACAGCTGGTCGCGTTGGTGATGACTGCTTTGTCTTCCGGTTTCAGTGCTCTGAGTACGCCTCTTACAGTAATCGCCGCGCCGCAGCCCGCACAGAGACGATGACCGCCGACCAATCGTTCCGGCTTTTGAACTTCCTGTTTTAAATTATAAGCCATTATCTGTCACCTCCCGGTTCCCTTTGTCCGATATGACGGTAGACCTGTCCGATATGCCCTGTATTTTTAATCTCATAAAGCTGACCGAAGATCATCTCAAAATCCTCAACACAGATATCACGACCGCCAAGACCGTAGACATAGTTGATCAGCTTAGGGCGATTTTCAAGGTCGTAAAGTGCAGATCGAACCTCCGCAAACAAAGGCCCACCGCAGGCAGAAAAGCTCTCCGCCTTATCCATTACAGCGGCCGCTTTCACACGGGACATGGCTTTAGCCAGTTCTTCCATCGGAAATGGTCTGAAAACACGGATCTTGATCAAACCGACTTTTCTGCCGTCTTCACGCATGATACGGATCGTTTCCTTTGCCGTTCCGGCACTGGAAACCGATGATGATCAGCGCAAATTCCGCATCCTCCATTTCGAACTCTTCAAATAAGCCGTAATGTCTTCCGGAAATTTTTTCAAACTTCTCTGCCACCGACAGAATCACAGCTTTGGCATTTTTCATTGCTTCCGCCTGTTGCTTCTTATGCTCCATATAGTAATTTGAAATGTCATACGGACCGACTGCCAACGGATTTTCTTTCTTTAGCAGGTAATTTTCCGGCTGATACTCACCAACAAAATCTTTGACCGTCTGATCTTCGAGCAGCTCTATGTTTTCAACAGCATGGCTTGTGATAAACCCGTCCTGACATACCATAACCGGTAAACGTACTTCCTTGTTCTCGCCGATCGGCATTGCCTGAACAAAATTGTCATATGCCTCCTGATTGGTTTCGGAATAAATCTGTATCCATCCGCTGTCTCTTGCTCCCATGGAATCAGAGTGGTCATTGTTGATATTGATTGGGCCGGTCAAGGCACGATTTACAAGTGCCATGGTTACCGGAAGCCTCGATGACGCCGTAACATAAAGCATCTCCCACATCAAGGCCATACCGCATGAGGAGGTGGCAGTCACCGCTCTTGCCCCTGCTGCCTCTACCGCAAAGCAGGTCGACATCGCGCTGTGTTCTGACTCTACTGCGACAAATTCCGTATCTACCTCGCCATTCGCAACATAGGTTGCAAAGTATTGGGGAATTTCTGTTGAAGGTGTGATCGGGAATGCACCCATCACATCCGGATTGATCTGTTTCATCGCTAAGGCAACCGCCTCATTTCCCGATAGTCTGTTCTTCATAGCCATCATACGCCCTCCTTTACAAAGGAAATCGCTTTGCAGGGGCAGACCTTATAGCAGATCCCGCAGCCTTTGCAATGCATAAAATCAAAGTCCAGGCGTCTGCCGTCCTTTACAGGAATTGAACTGTCCGGGCAGTAAGGGACACACAACATGCAATGATTACATTTTTCTTCATGAAAGACCGGCACCATGGTTCTCCAGTCTCCTGTATTCACAAGGGTGGAAGTTCCGCCTTCATATATTTCACCACCGACGGTCATTTCCTGCCACGGTGTGGATTCGTTGATTTCGCTTGCTTTTCTTATCATCCTACAGAAACCTCCTCAAGAGATTTCCTGATTGCTCTCATATTTCCTTCTACCACATGGGGATTATGGGCAAACTTATGCTTGAAGGATGCTTCCATATCGTTGATAAAATTATCTGCATCGACCACATTGCTGACTTTGACAGCCGCAGCAAGCATTGGAGTGTTTGGGAAGTTTTTTCCGATTGCTTCTTCAGAAATCTTTCTTGCATCAATGGAATAAATTTTTCCCCGGTAACCTCTCAGCATCGGACGGAGCTCCGTCGGTGACTTTTCACTGTTGATTATGATTGCGCCGGATTCTTTCAGCCCTTTTGTTACATCTACTGATGAAAGCAATGTTTCATCTACAACAACAACATAATCCGGATTATAGATATTGGAATGCACGGAGCAGCGGTCTTTGCTGATCCTGTTGTAAGCGGTGATTGGGGCTCCCATTCTTTCTGGACCGTACTCAGGGAATCCCTGGACATACTTCCCTGAACTGAATGCCACATCTGCAAGCAGCAGACATGCTGTTTTCGCGCCCTGGCCACCTCTTCCATGCCAACGAATTTCAACGATATCATTCTTCATTCTTTTACCTCCTTTTCTTGCAGTCAAAATCTGCAAATCGTAGATTTGTGATTTCGTTGCATAAGTTCGCCTACAATTTGTTTCACAAATTGGGCGAGCTAATATGCGTATTCTCTGATTATGCCGGAGGTTTCAATAAAAAAAGCTTCCATCCTGCAAAGGACGAAAGCTTAAAACTATCGTTATACCACCTTATTACTGCATACCAACATACGCGTTCCCTGTAACGGGGGAAAACCGTCAAAACCTACTAAGTGATTGCTATTCGGCCTGCGACTCAGGAGTGATTTTCGGAAATTTTTCTACTGGTATCGGGCTCGCACCATCCCCGAATCGCTGTGACGTTTGAAAAACACTTACTCTCTCCATCACTGTCTTTATTTTATTGTAATTCAGTATAGACGAAAGCAAAGAAAATGTCAATACTATTTTGTTTATTTACACAAAAATTTTAGATATTTATAGACCCCATCACACAATTAATGGTAATTGTACATCTCTCTGCACATAGAATAAAGATCAATGGCCAAATCTGTCTTTTCATTCGGTTCGGAGGAAAATTCAACTCCGTATTCGTAGAAGTTCTCATCTACCTCATGAGTCCAGACCGGATAGCCATAAATTTTTTTATTATTACCCAATTTCGTTATTTTAAACTGCAGCGTGAGGTCTTTGTTGACAGGAAGTCTTAAATTGGAAGCAATGCACATACCCCTTGCTCCAATGTTTTTGATGTCGACCCTCGTATTGCCGACTCTGAATTTCTGTCCCGGAACATCGATTACCGACATATCGGCTTCGAGCTTTTCCGGAAGCCTGATTCTCAGGAACTTGCGCTTGTTTCTGTCCGGATTCTTTTCAAACAGCATTCCTTCAGGCAAACATTTTTCATTCGCCAAAAGTTCTTCAAATTCCCGGGTAGGCACCGGCTTGTTATATATGTAGCCCTGACCCGAAAAACAGTTCAGATCTTTAAGATAGGTCAGCTGATCCCAATTTTCGATTCCTTCTGCCACGATTTTGATACTGAGTTCCTGCGCAAGATCGATTACAGAACGCGTAATAATCGTACTGGCTTCATCAAGAAGAACATTCTTGATAAAGGAGCGATCAATCTTTAAAATGTCAATATTAAATGAATTCAGATACGCAAGACAGGAGAATCCAGTTCCAAAGTCATCCAATGCCACCTGGATACCTAATTCCTGCAGCTGATTGATATCAATAATGGCCTTCTCGGCATTTTTCATCAGGACGCTTTCCGTGATTTCCATGATTAAAAAATGAGGATCAAGACCGTATTCATTTATGATGTTCTTAATATTTTCCACAAAGTTTCTTTCAAAGAACTGGATACTGGAATAGTTGACCGAAACCTTGATCGGAGGCAACCCGTCCTCCATCCATTTTTTATAATTTTTACAAACTTCCCGAAGCATCCAATTTCCAAGAGTTACAATAAACCCGGTTTCTTCTGCCAATGTAATAAATTCATTCGGAGATACCATGCCCCATTCCGGATGTTCCCAACGGATCAGAGCCTCCGCCGCTAATATATCGCTGGATTTTAGATTGACCTGAGCCTGATAAAAAACTTTGAATTGATTTCTTTCAATGGCTTTGATCAGGTCATTTCGAAGAACAACCTGCTTATAGATCTGGACCCCAATATCCGTGGAATAAAATTGATACCGGTTTTTTCCTTCGTGCTTGGCTCGCAAAAGTGCAATGTTCGCATAGTTTATAAGCAGATTCGTATCCTTTTCATCATCTGGATAAACACTGATTCCAATACTGATTGTGATATCCAGTTCATACATATCCACCTTGAATGCTTCCTTAAACAGTGCAGTAATTTCCTTAACAACCGTTTCGTATTCGACTGCTGCACCGGTTCCTGTTACGATCAGGGCAAATTGGTCTCCGCTATATCGGCAGAAAAACGTATCGTCATTTAAAAATGCCTTCAACCGCTGGGCAACATTGATGATCAGCTGGTCACCCAACTGGTATCCCAGAGCATCGTTGATATATTTGAATCCATCGATATCCAGCATTATCAATGCAAAGGAGCCCTCTGTATCCTTATACTCCTCACATTGCTGATACATTTTCTTTTTTAAGTAAATACGGTTCGGCAATTTTGTCAACTCATCGTGAGTCGCTATGTATTCAATCTCTTTCTGACTTTCAACACGTTCAGTAATATCTCTCCAATTGATAACGATTCCCTGGATGGACGATTCCGATAACTGGTTGCTCATGGTCAGGGACAGATAGATTTCCTTACCTCTTCTTGTTGTAATGCCCATGTCGCCGTCAATTCTTTTATCCGGGTTTCGAAGAATGAATTCCACCATTCTGGTAAATTCCGCTTTTTCCTCCTCACCCATTAATTCCTTGGCATTTCTTCCAATTCTTTCTTCTGATTTGTAGCCCATGATCCTCTCGTATGCCGGGCTGATATATTGAATCGTCCCATCCGGAGATATGATTTCAAATACATCGCTGGATTCCTGAACCAGCACCTGAAATCTTTTCTGGATGCGAGTGATTGTTTCCTGAGTCTGTCCGATGATATCCTTAAGCTCTTTGTTGCCTGTGATATCCTGTATTGTCCCGTATAAATAGGTTTGATTGCCATCCAGATCAAAAACGCATTCCACCGACTGATAAATATTGCGAATCGAATCATCCGGCCGGATTATACGGTATTCCAAATCAAAGGCCGCTTCTTTCAAATCGTTTTGTAAAGTGACGTTCACAATGTTCCTGTCATCAGGATGGATGATTCTGAGAAATCCCTCATAGGTCCCATTGAACTGGTCTGATTCAATTCCAAAGATACGATATGTTTCTTCAGATAAATAAGCTTTGTTAAGAGACATATCCATCTCCCAGTTACCTGTCTGAGCAAAATTATGCGCTTCTATCAACTCACAATAATTGAACTCTTTCTTTTCCTGCAACAAATCGTCGTCCTCCTGTGCGGTATGTCTGTTTTCCTTTTAAATGCAATCAAAACCTCCAAATAGATACATTTTTTCCCTACTGCATCTATTCGGAGGTTTGCTCTCGTTTTAAGCTCTCATTCGATACCCTGTTCGACTTACTTGGTACGTTTTTTAAATTCGTCAACCTTATCTTCAAGCTTATCCCTAAATCCTTCCGTTTTTTCTTCAAGGCTGTCTCTTAAATCAGCAGCCTTGTCCATCATAACTTCAGATTTTTCTTCGGCTATGTCCTTCCAGACTTCAGCCTTATCTTTAATGACTTCTGCTTTCCCTTCTGCCTTCTCTTTCAGCGACTCCGCTCTGTCCATTGCTTCATCGACCGCTCCCTTTGCAACACCAATTGCATCATGAAAAATACCCATAATTTTACCCTCCCCTGAATAAAGTATTTTCATGATTATTTTAACATATTTCAATATTTTAATGCAATTTTTTTATATAAAATATTAAATATATCTTTTAAATGGAAATTCTCTTAATATTATCGCCAAAAAAATATTTTTCATTAGAATTATTTCCCATTTTCGATTTATCAATATTTTTGGCCAGCATACCTCTTAATTCTTCCTTTTTTGTTTATTTACATCAGCATTGGGAAAAAGTATAATTAAATCATATGGAATTGGGATTAGATATTTTCTTGGTTATTAAATATTTACCCTGTCCTCCGCATATATTTTATTACTGTCTGTCATACTTGCAGATTTGATGATGGATTCGTTATTAGATAAGGAGGATGTTATTATGGCCAACCAGGATTATGATTCGATAAATCCTACAACCGAAAAAAGACATCGGCAGCTGCTGGAAGCTCTGGACCGTAACGGCAGAGCGGAAGACTTTGAAAACATTGTTAAATTACTAAGTCCTCCGCCTGATATTTTTCAATTTGCGCCTTTAAGAGCCCTGACAAATGTTAAAATCGGTATTATCGGCGCCGGTCTCGCTGGATTATGTGCTGCCCACGAACTTCGGAAGCTTGGCGCGGAGATTGCCATTTATGACGCTGAGAAGGAGCGGATCGGCGGACGGGTTTTTACTTATTACTTTGACAGGTCGAAACAATACTATGGAGAATTTGGTTCTTCGTGCATACCGGTATCTCATGAAACAGCATGGCATTATATTGATTTGTTCCAGTTAAATACGGAATCTCTTCCTTCTCTGCGATATAATAATTTCATTTATGCCAATGGGGCCAGACTCAGACAAGATCAAACCGGCGAAAATATTACTGATCAGTTGTATCCTTATTATGAATTGACCGAGAAAGAAAGAAACACTCCTTGGAATAAAATTGCACATTTCGCAGCCAACACAATGCTGAACGGATTGTCTCCTCAATTGCGTACAGAGATCCTGCAAATCCTACCCGAGTATTCTGAAGAATATGCTGCCATTACAAGGCTAAGTAACCGCCGGGTTTTTGAACTTCTTGGGCTCAGCCAGGGCGCGATTGATTTATTATCTGCTGTTGATCCGTTTATCGGTTCTATACTGAATGTAAGTCACGACAAACTCCTGAGCAGCAATTACTCTCTCGACTTTATGAACCAATATTGTATCCGGGAAGGAATGGTCCAACTTCCGTACGCCTTCTATGATTCACTTATGAGTGATGACCCTTTGGAATTTGAGCCACCGTCATACTTTCTCGGCAAGGTTGATTTTCGCTTTGGGCAAGCTGTTACCGGAATATCCGAAAATCTACATACAGGCCAAGTTGATCTGCTCAGCCGCAATCCAAAGGGTGCGGAATCATCAGAAGGCTTTGACTATGTGATCTGTGCGATCCCTTTTTCAACATTGAGAGAGGTCTCAATGTCTCCTTTTTTCAGTAACCGAAAATTACAGGCAATCAAAGAACTGAATTATATAGATGCACAGAAAACCATTTCCCTATGCAAAAAGCGATTCTGGGAAGAGGACACTGATTCCGGAAATATGAACGGAGGCATATCCGTCACCGATTTGCCGATACAAAGTATCCTCTACCCACCCGACCATATAACATGCAGTGATCAGGAGGAAAGCTGCAGCTCAGATGTTCCAGGTGTACTTGTTATGTCCAGCAATTTAGGTCAGGATTCCTTACGGGTCTCGAATCAGGCTGTAAACCGGTACTATCAACTAATCAAGCATAATGTGGAAGAGGTCCATGGTCTGCCGGAGGACTATCTGGACAGCATAATCCAGAGTCATCAAACTGTACATTGGAGCAACGAGCATTGGTCCAGAGGGGCTTTTTATATGGGTTATCCCGGTCAGAAAATGAACTTTGCCTATTCGGTACAACAACCGGAATACCATGGAAAAGTTTTCTTTGCCGGAGAACACACCTCCACAAAACCGGGATGGATTCAGGGAGCACTGTCTTCCGGAAAGTCAGCGGCAAATCAGGTCGCGATGCGGGCTGCACAGACGAAATAGGCATTGGCGGTTATATGATTATTCAGCCAAATGATATGCCGTTTTATAATTTTTTTTATTTAATATGTATAAGAGTTACTATTATACGCAATTTATTTATGAAAAGGAGTGGGTAGAATGGCTGCAGAGAAAAACACAGAAACTGATCAATTGACGACTGCGGAAATGATGGTGAAATGTCTGGAAGCAGAAGAAGTGGAATACATATTTGGTATTCCAGGCGAAGAAAACCTTGCATTGATCGATGCATTGAAAAACTCATCTATTAAATTTATTACCACACGGCATGAGCAGGGCGCGGCCTTTATGGCCGACATGTACGGGCGACTTACCGGAAGAGCCGGCGTCTGCCTGTCGACACTCGGACCGGGAGCGACAAATCTGGTCACCGGAGTTGCAGATGCACAAGGTGATGGAGCACCATTGGTTGCAATCACCGGACAGGTGGGAACGGATAAAATGCATATCACCTCACATCAGTTCCTGGATCTGAGCAAAATGTTCGAGCCAATTACAAAACGTACAAAATTGGTGGTGCGACCCGATACCATCGGCGAAATCGTTAGGCTGGCTTTTAAATATGCAGAAGGCGAACGGCCCGGAGCAACTCACATCGATCTTCCGGTAAATATCGCAAAGATGATGGTTCCTCTTGAAGAGAAGCCTTTGGCGAAGTCAAGTGCAAATTTTAAAGAATATGCAAATATGCACAGTGTCGAACTGGCAGCCGCAGAAATTTTCAGGGCACAGAAACCTGTTATCCTCGCCGGCAGCAGTGCCATACGTTCTGGTGTTTCGGAAGCTCTTACCAACTTTGCCGAGAGTTTAAAAATACCGGTGATCAATACCATGATGGCAAAAGGTATCGTCCCTATGGACAACCCTTATTCCATGATGACAGTGGGCATTCCTCAAAAGGATTATTCCAACAAAATATTGGAAAGTGCAGATCTGGTAATTGCGGTCGGCTATGATCTGGTCGAATTTGCACCTTCCTCCTGGAATCAGCAGGGAAAGATCAAAATCATTCACATCGGAAGACTTCCTGCAGATACCAATAAACACTACCAATGCACCGTAGAAGTTGTCGGAGATATGGCAGAATCATTGAATAGCATATCGAGACGAACGACTAGAAATACCGAGCCAGAATATGCCATAAAGATCAAGAATAAGTTCCTGGAAGAGAAAAAGCAATATGAAAACGATCATTCTTTTCCGATGAAGCCTCAGAAAATACTGAGCGATGTAAGAAAAATAATGGATAAGGATGATATCCTCATTTCAGATGTTGGAGCACATAAAATGTGGATCGGACGGCTGTATAGCTGTTATAAGCCAAATACCTGCATCATCTCTAACGGTTTTGCATCAATGGGCATCGGCGTTCCGGGAGCAGTTGCAGCAAAGCTGCTGAATCCGGGGGAAAAGATAATGACTATAACCGGGGACGGCGGATTTCTGATGAATTCCCAGGAGCTTGAAACTGCTGTAAGATTGGGGCTTAATTTTGTTGTTCTAATTTTCAATGACTCTAGCTACGGATTGATTAAATGGAGACAGATGGACCAATATGGGGAAAACCATTTTGTTAATTTTACGAATCCTGATTTTATTAAATTGGCTGAGTCTATGAACTGCAAGGGATATCGGATTAGTAATGCTTCGGAATTAATACCTGTTTTAGAGGATGCTTTCCAGCAGAATGTTCCGGCTGTAATAGACTGTGCTGTGGATTACAGCGAAAATGTCAAACTGACGAAGCATTTAAAAAAATTTATGAGACCTCAGAAATATAAATGGAAATAAAAGACCGGGGATTATTCTTCCCCGGTTTTTTCGTCTGATGGCAAATTATTTATTGCATAGTTAAAAAATAATTGCAGATACTTTTTATCGAGGAGGTGATAATATGGATAACAGAAATAAAGACTTTGATAACAGAAGTAATGATTTCAGGAATGACAATGAGAAGAATATAAGAAATACTCAGGATGTTAGAAACGCTCAGGATGTCAGAAACGCTCAGGATGTCAGAAACGCTCAGGATGTCAGAAACGCTCAGGATGTCAGAAACGCTCAAGATGTCAGAAATGACCAAAAAAGGTAACGATAAAAAAAGGAATCTCATGAACAGAAGTAGTTATAATTCAACTACTTCTGTTTTTCCCAATCTATAATTGTAATATTCTCTGTTTTATCAATCCAGTTTATCGTACAGCTTAAGATTTCAGAAATAAAGCGGAGAGGCAGCATGGTCCTTCCCGGATCGACCAGAATAGGAACGACATTTTTATTGCTTGGATCGATTATCTGCGAGATCCCGTTTACTTTTGCCGTATTGTTTCCAATCCACAGTTCTATTGTTGTTTCATCTATTGTAATCGTAACTTTCTTTTCATCAGAATTCCAGATGATTCCTCCGCCCAAAGGCTCTATCACATACTTGATCGGCAGTAACGTACGATCCTCATAAATAATTGGCGCTGTATCCATGCTGTTACGTATCTCAACTGCAGAACCTGAAGTCACGTAGTAATTATTATCCCCTATTTGGAAACGAAGCATGCTCTCATGTATTGCGTATGCCTGTATCGGTATCACGGTGAGCAATAGTGTCAATACAGCCAACAAGGAAACTAGTTTTCTTTTCAATAGATTCCACCTCACTTTAAAAGTTTACTATTGATTTTGTTTAGAGGCTCGTTTTAGTTTGATTTTAAAGGAAACGGCATCGTTTTGTTTATAGAATCGATACACAAATTGTGATTGGAAAACAGAGATTTGGACATTAATCTTTTATAAATGAACAATACTTTCATGATAGGTCTCAATATATTAAAAAAAATTTCTTTTTTCTATTGACATTTGCAAGATATTGTATTATTGTACTAAGTGCTTAATACATTAATACAAAAGGAGGTTAACATATATGGTGAATCAGTTTGAATCAAACATACCAATTTATTTACAATTGGTAAACAAATTCAAGCATAGAATCGTCTCAGGGGAATTAAAATCCGGTTCCAAGCTTGAATCTGTGCGAGACCTGGCAATCAGTTTTGAAGTCAACCCCAATACGATGCAACGTGCGCTTGCAGAACTTGAACGAGATGGGCTTGTTTATGCGGATCGCACGGTAGGACGTTTTATTACAGAAAATAAGGAGTTGATTATTAAAATGAGAGAAGCAGTAGCACAAGAAATTATTGAACAGTTTATCAGGCAAATGAAAAGTCTGGGCTTCTCAGATCAGGAAGCTATGGAACTTTTCAGAAAAAAGATAGAAAGGGGGCGCCTCGATGATCAGTCAAAATAACAATCTCCCATCAGACGGAGATCAAATGAAAGACGAGTTGGTCTGCATTACCAATCTCACGAAGAAATATCAGAAAAAAATCGTATTGTCAAATATCAATCTGACACTGGAGTCTGGGCATATCATAGGTTTGCTGGGTCCGAACGGAAGTGGGAAAACAACATTAATCAAAATCCTTACAGGGGTAATGAAAGAATATAGCGGTACCGTGATGGTCAATGGAAAGGCTATCGGTCCCGATACAAAAGCACTTGTTTCCTACTTACCGGATACAACCTACTTCAGCTCCTGGATGCGTCCCGTTGATGTGATTTCTCTGTTCAAGGATTTCTATGCTGACTTTGACGAGAAAAAATGTCTTGAGATGCTTCATAGACTGGGTCTCGATGAAAACCAGAAAATCAAAACCATGTCAAAGGGTATGATTGAAAAGTTCCAGCTTTGTCTCGTCATGTCAAGAAACGCAATGCTTTATGTGCTGGATGAACCGATTGGAGGGGTAGATCCGGCTGCCAGAGATTTTATTCTGGACACGATCATAACAAACTACAACGAAAATGCTACGATTTTTATGTCCACGCATCTCATTTCGGATGTTGAAAGGATTTTTGACACAGTAATTTTCCTGAGAGAAGGGGAGATCGTCCTGCAGGGGATATCGACAATATCAGGGCGAAAGAAGAGAAGTCCATTGATGAATTATTCAGGGAGGTGTTCAAATGCTAAGCAAGCTGATTAAATATGACATACGTTCGACCTGGAGAGATTTTGCGGGGATCTATCTTTCCATACTCCTTGGGGTCATCATTGTTCCTCTTATTCTGAACAATGCCGACAGTATGATCCTTAATATGTCTGCCGGTTTCATCGCAACTGCGATTATCATTGCAGTGGTGGTGGTAACAATAATAAATCTATTTAAAATTTTCAACAACAACGTTTTTTCCAAGGAAGGTTACCTTACCATGACTCTTCCGGTGACATCTGGTCAGATCATAACTTCAAAGCTGCTTGTCAGCTCGATGTGGATCGTTCTGACAGGGCTGATCTCTGCAATTGGCATCTTCATCTTTACGATGATCATAGCTCAAAATCCTTTTATGGAACTGATCGCATATATAAAGGAATTCTTTTCACAAATCGGCGGAAAGAATACCTCTGCGCTGATTTTTACAGTTATATTGCTAGCACTATCCCTGGTCATAACGACTGCAAAAGAAATCGCGAAACTGTTTCTTGCATGCTCGATCGCACACCTGAAACAACTGAGCCGCTTCCGCATCCCTGCTGGGATTCTGTCCTATTTTGTGTTCACCTGGCTGGAAACGATGATCGTACAGTTCTTCACCTGGGTAGCAGGATTATTTTCCAATAACTTCGGCGAGATTATCATTCGAATGGACTCTAT
>Ga0183099_1000387_pt1 | contig 33534 bp, 16 predicted proteins | sample Biomet1_FD_127788 | JGI IMG/M metagenome (GOLD analysis project Ga0183099, IMG submission 127788) | Microbial communities from bioreactor (seeded with anoxic lake sediment) at LBNL, California, USA - Biofuel metagenome 1 | ecosystem: Engineered > Bioreactor > Anaerobic > Unclassified ... | reverse complement strand
AATCCATTCGTTGAATAAACCTTTCAGTTCAGCAGAACAGCAATCGCAAGTCTGAGCTTTTGTCATTATCCCCAGTCGATTTCTTTTACATAAAGGTTTCTAGATAAAGGAGTATTGGATATAAAAGACTAAGAGCAGAGAGATCGTTGTTGGTTTTTTTAATTAAATCTTGTTCTAACATTTTAATCATCAAAGATTTTCTTCTTTTGACGGTACTTTCAGAAATATTCAATATTCTAGCTATTTCATTATTTTTCTTGTTTTGTACAAAACTTAAATTAAATATTATTTGTAAGTTATCAGGGAGTGCTTTGATTGCATCGTATAATAAATTAAGTGTCTCTTGTTCTATGATGCTATTTACAAATTCTTCAGAATCTTCACCATCTTTGCTTTCCAAATAATTATTAGCGGCTTGATTGTGTCGTAGTATAGATATTACCTTGTTACGGATACAAGCAAAAAGAAATGATTTGAATAAGACAGCATTAGTAAGTTTCGTTCGATGAACATATGCTTTGTAGAAAGAATCCTGAACACAATCTTCTGCCCAGAAAGAAAAATCAGAACCTAAACGTCGGATGGCATACGATAAGAGTTGTGGATACATCCTTTTGTAGAATATATCAACTTTTCCGTTTCTAAAATCTAGGAATATCCGCTCTTCAGATTCCATATAGTTAGTGTTTTGGGCAAAAGTAAAACAAAGGTCTAAACATTCCAAGCATAATTTATTTTTTTTTCGAATGCAGAAAAAAAAGTTTTTTTTCTGACCTACTTTCTTTTAGATTGCGTATTTAATATATAGGAACGATATAACGAGTGTAAATACAAAGATTCAAATAATATAATTTTAATAATTGCAGCTATGATAGATTGGAAGTATATTGAAGATGTTTCCCTGATGATTGAAAGACATATATTGGGCAGGTTGAGCAGCGAGGAGGTATCCAAATTGGATAAGTGGCGACATAGCTCTAAGGCAAACGAGGAAACTTACTGTCGCCTAATTAATGAGGCTTTTCTCCGTTTAGAATTTCGCCGTCGTGAAATGATTAACAGCGATAGAGCGAAAAATGATATGCTTTTTCGCATCGGTCGCCTGAATGCTAAACAGCGGAGAAGAACAGTACTTAAAACATCTGTTATTGCATCTGTTTCTATTGCAGCTATATTAGTATTAGCTTTTTTTGTATTTCCTATCCACCAAGGAGAATCATTCAAATCTGTTTCAATATTAGCACAGGCAACTCCAATAATGGCTGGAACGACTAAAGCTACACTTACCTTATCCAATAATAGCCATGTAGTTTTGGGGGGAAATACTACTCAAAATATTGTTGCGATTAAAAATGCCAGGCAGAAAGAGGATGTGGTACCCCATAGTAATAATATACTTTCTACTCCTCGTGGAGGGGAGTTTAAAATAACACTTGAAGATGGAACAGTAGTATGGCTTAATGCTGAATCACAGCTCTATTATCCAGAAACGTTTGATGACAATGAACGGAGAGTAAAGTTGGTTGGTGAAGCTTATTTTGAAGTTTCGAAAAATGCCAAGAAACCTTTCTATGTTGAGACAGATAAACAGGTGGTGAGGGTGTATGGAACGCAATTCAACATTTGTGCTTATGCTAATGATCCATTTGTTTATACAACTTTGGTGACTGGTAGTATTTCACTTCAACCTAATACTAAAGCTCATGCTGAGTTGATTTTAACTCCAGGTCATCAAGTAATGTTGAATAAAATAACTACTGAAGTTGATGTTAAACCGGTAAATACAGAAGTGATAACTAGTTGGAGAAATGGGCGTTTTGTCTTTGATGATCAAAATTTGGAACAAATAATGAAAATACTAAGCCGATGGTATGATATTTCTTATGAGTTTAAAGACAATTCATTGAAAAATACGGTATTTATGGGGGGTATATCAAGATATAGTAATTTTAATTCAGTTCTCGAGACTCTTGAAAAAAGTGGAAGCAATCTGAAGTTTGTAATATCAAATCGTCACGTAATCATATCAAAGAATAAATAATAGAAGTGAACTCAAAATTAAACCCGAAATTATGAATTTAACAAAGAGATTTATTGGTTTGACATTATTAATGTTATTGTCAATTCTCACTACTTATGCTCAACGAATAAGCGTAAGCTATGAAAAAGAACCTTTAGTACAAGTATTTTTTGATTTAAAATCCAAGACAGGATATGACTTTATTTATCAAAAAAAGACTTTAGAAGAAGCACCTCTTGTGACACTCGAAATGGAGAATGTAACTTTGCAAGAGGTACTCGATCGTTTGCTTTATCGTACCAATTTGGATTACGATATCGTCAAGGAGGGAGTAGTTATTCATCCCCGCCAAAGGAAACAAGTCCAGTTTGATCGTTATATCAAAGGGATTGTTGTTGATGAAAATGGCGAAGCACTGCCTGGTGCAAATGTTCGTCTCAAAGGAACCAATTTAGGTGCTATTTGTGATGCAAACGGCAACTTTACCCTTCATGTTGACAATACTAATTCAATTTTGATATTTAGTAATGTGGGTATGAAGGAAAAAGAATTTCTTGTGACATCTAAAACTAGTTCGTTTGTCACAATAGAGATGGTGACTGATGTAAAATTGATGGGAAAGGTGCTGATTACTGGTTATCAGAAAATTAAACGTGAAAATGCTACTGGTGCTTATCAGGTTATCACTGCTGAAGATATGGATCAAAGTTATAATTCAAATATTGTCAATCACCTCGAAGGGAAGGTAGCTGGCATGTTGAGTTATCGCACCAAGCTCAAAGGTGCTAGTGATGAATCTACGATGACTATTCGTGGCATTAGTTCTTTTGCTGCTCGTACCAATCCGCTTGTCGTAGTTGATGGATTGCCTATAGAAGGCTCAATTGAAACAATTAATTCTTATGAAATTAGTAGCATTACGGTACTTAAAGATGCAGCAGCTGTAGCTATATATGGTGCACGTGCTTCGAATGGAGTGATTGTTGTAACTACAAAACAAGCAAAGTCAGAGAAGTTGACTGTTGACTTTGATACAGATCTGACTATTTATAATAAGCAGTCTTACGATAATTACAATTATTGTAATGGTGCAGAACTTGTGGAGTTGGAACAAGATAACTTTGCTGCTGCTATGGATAATGCTAAAATAAAAAGTGCTTATGTCAGTCAATATACGAGTCAGGCACTTACTTTTAGTCCTATTACGCAATTGATGATGAATCATTATTTGGGAAAAGTTAATGATTCTGATTATCAATCGCAAATTAATCGTTGGAAGAAAAATGATTATCAAAAGGAATGGAGTGACTTAATGCTTCGCAATCAAGTGGTGCAGCAGTATAATCTCGCTTTGCGAACAATGGGAAAAAATCTTAGTTCTAGTATTGTCATGAATTATAAAGATAATAGTACAGGAATGATCAATCAGTACGACCGCAATCTTCTGCTAAGCTATCGCGGAGATTTGAAAGCTTTCAAATGGCTTGATTTTTCATTTGGTTTTAATATGAATAGTCAGCGAAGTAAATATTCTGCTGATTTGTATGGATATAAAGGTCGTTATGCTTTTCCTGCTTATCTTAGTATGTATAATGATGATGGCTCAATGTCGGAAATGAAGGCTGAAGTGGATTTAGCAGAACCGAGTTTATCTGTATCTTCTTATGGATTGAAATCTGAAAAATATAATTTGCGTCGTGAAAAAGATTACAATTTCACGGCTGCATGTTCCACTAATATACGTACTTTCATTCATGCTAATGTTAATATATTGCCGGAATTGAAGGCTAGTACAGAATTTCAATATGAAGATATTTTTTCTAGAGCGAACAGCTATTATGATGGAGATTCATATGATATGCATCATATATATAATTTGTTTACTTATAAAGGAATTCACAGCTTGAGTGATGGTGGTTTATTAAAAGTCAATAATTCTGATGGAGGTTATTATACTTTTCGTGCGCAAACAGAATATTTAAAAACTTTTGCCAATAAACATGTTGTGAACTTTCTGGCTGGTATGGAATATCGTCAGACTCATGCTACTACTACTGGTACAACTTTGATTGGTTATGATGATCAGACTCAGACTAATACAATGAATAATACTGATTTGCATACTCTTTCTCAAACTTATTATACTGATCTGGGAACAAATTTCAATTATAAACCTTTTTCGGCAACAAATAAAATGTATAATTTCAACTCAAGCGACGTGTTGCATAGATTCTATTCTTATTATTTTAATGGGGGGTATGTTTATGATGGTCGTTATAGTGCTAGTTTTTCTTATCGTGTGGATAAGACTGATTTATTCGGTGCTGATCCGAAATATCGAGGTCGTCCGCTATGGTCGGTTGGCTTAAGTTGGAATGTGTACAATGAGAAATTTATGAAATCTTTGCCTTGGATTAATGTACTGAAGTTACGTTCAAGTTATGGATTGACTGGGAATATTGCTTCGGATATTTCTTCTTATCTCACTGCTAATGTTTCAGAAAATTATTGGATAGGAGAAAATATGGCAAAACTTAATACTCCTCCAAATGATCAGCTTCGTTGGGAAAAAACCGCATCTTATAATGTTGGTGCTGATTTCTCTTTGTTCCAAAATCGAATAAGTGGCTCTTTTGATTGGTATAGGAAGAATAGTTCTGATTTGTTAACTTCGACGCAACTTGATACTTCTACAGGATGGAGCTCTTTATTAATTAATAGCGGTAAGGCTCTCAATTCGGGCGTTGAGCTGCAACTTAATGGTGCATTAATACGTCCACAAAAACATGCTGGATTAGGTATTAATGCTTCTTTTGGATTTGCTTATAATAAGAATGAGGTGAAATCTATGACGGTAAAAGTCAGTAGTGGTTTTAATCAGATTAATGCGGCTTATCATAAAGGCTACCCTATTAATTCTATATTCTCATTCAAGTATGGAGGATTGGTCGTAGATAATGCTGGTTCTCAGCAAGTAGTCTGGGTGAAGAATGATGGAACAAAGATTAGTGACAGGAGTATTGCTTCGGCAGATTTTGCTGTTGGAGACGCTATTTTCTCGGGAGCTCTTGACCCTAAGTATACAGCAAGTTTTACACCAGAAATTACTTACAAAGGGTTCACTCTTTCATCAATGTTCTCTTATTATGGAGGACATTATATGAGAGCAAATGTCGCTGATTGGACTAGTGCAGCTTCTTATACGGGATATTCTTCTTTGGCAGGTGTTCCACGAGGCCTTCTTAACTATTGGAGATCTGATGATAAGACTGCTTATCTAGCTAATGGTGCAGCTACATATAATATGGTAATGCCTTCGTCATATATGGCGTATGTTGATCAAAATGTAATGCCTGCCGACTTTATTAAGCTACGTAATGTTGTTTTGGGGTATAGTTTTTCTCGGCTATTCTGCCGACATCTTGGTGTAGAGGGCATTCGTCTCAGATTGCAAATGAATAATGTTGCTACTTGGGTGCGAAACAGTGCAGGAATTGATCCAGAAGCTAATAACCAGTATTCGGGAACTACTTTGGATAAAATGCCAAAGAGTTATACAATGAGTCTAAAAATAAATTTATAATATATAAGATGATGAAGAAGGTAATATATGTAATCATGCTGCTTCTTATGGCAGCCTGTGATAGTAAGTTGGATATTGTCCCAAAAGGAAAAACGGTGCTTGATAATATTGATGATTTAAAGTTGCTACTTAATCAAATGTATACTGTTGATACACCACTAAATGATTTAAGTATTATATGTAATGAATCTTATTCTTATTATAATAGAGTTCCTATTATATTGGCACAAAATAATACGTTGGCAAAAGCTTATTTGGCTTACGATGAAAGTATTGACAGAACTAAATTAGTTTCACAAGATTCTCGTTATAATCAATTGTATAGTTATATTAACTATATGAATGTGCTTATTGATAAGATTGACGTAACTGAAGGTGATGAAACCATGAAAATGCAGATTTCTGCTGAAGCTCATATTATGCGAGCTTACTTTCATTGGCTTCTGGTTAATCTTTTTGCTTCTCAATATAACAATGCAGAAACGGCTTCTCAGGAAGGAGGAATTCCTTATGTTAACGATTTAAATATTCAAAATATAAAAGAAAAGCAAACTTTGGGACAGGTCTATGATAATATACTTGCTGATTGTGCAGACGAATATATTAAAGCACTTCCTGATAAACATAGCAATATCTACCGTGGTGATAAAGCTTGGGGAAATGCAGTAAGAGCTAAAGTTCTAATGCAGATGAAACGTTATAGTGATGCGCTGCCTTATGCACTGACTTCATTACAATATAATTCCACGATTCAAGATAGATCAACTATTATGACTACATATGATTGGAGTTTACCGAGAGTTATAGATGACAATTTAGTACTTATTGCAGGTCCATTATCTCCTTATGGAGAAGCCCTTTCTATTGAAACTGTTGCCAAGTTTGAACCTGGCGATTATGTGAAAGATTATGCTCGTTATGGAGCAACTAAAAGTGGAGATTACGCTTGGAGTCCAATTTTTGGACTTTCTAAATCCGGTATTGACGGCTCTTTGTATTATGTAGGTTCCTCTACTTATATCAATACTTGGGGAATTACTTCAGACCGTATGTATTATACCGCAGCTGAATGCTATATTCGTATAGGTAAGTATCAGGAAGGTCTGGATTTAGTTAATAAGGTCAGAAAATATCGTATTGATAGTACACACTATACTGAGTTTAAGGCTTCTACTGAAGATACTGCTATGAAGTTGCTACAAAAAGCTAAATGGATAGAGTGTATTGCTACTTATGAGAATTTCTTTGATTGTAAACGTTGGAATACGGAGGATAACTATAAAACAACAATAACGAGGGTAATTCCTAACATTGGTACATATTCTCTAAGACCAGATTCTCCTTTGTGGATATTTCCATTTGGATCAGATAATGTTTCTTTTAATCCAACATTGACGCAAAATTACTAGATAATTTTATCAAATAAAAGTATTTATGAAGAATATAAAGATATTAGTTATAGTTGTTTTTTTTCTATTGATCTCTGTTGCAATGAAGGGACAGAATGGGGGAGGGGTTGACTTTAAAAATATTCCACTTAAAGAATTATTGGCAATGGCAAAACAAAAAGGAAAAATAGTTTTTGCTGACTGCTATACTACATGGTGCGGTCCTTGTAAGAGGATGGCTCGCGAAGTATTTCCTCAAAAAATGGTGGGAGACTTTATGAATACTTCTTTTATTTCAACACAGATTGATATGGAACAAGGAGAAGGAATTGCGTTGAAAAAGTTATGGGATATAAATAGTTATCCAACATTAGTAGTTCTTGGCAATGATGGCAATTGTTTGTTTCGATTGGTGGGCTACTATGAACCGCAACAACTAATTGACTCATTGAAATATAAGATAAATCACTTTGGTTTATCAGATTTGGAACGCCGATATCTGAATGGTGAATGTTCTTCTTTGCTGATATACAATTATATTAATGAATTGCGAAGGTCTAACGAACAAAATAAAATAGCTACTGTAACCAATGATTTTCTGAACTCTCATACAGAATTACTTCTTAATGATTCTGTAGCTTTTCGTTTATTTCGGGAAAATATGAAAGATCCACATAATAATGCATTCCTGTATGTTTATCAGAATAAGGCTCATTTTATCGCTAAATATGGGGCTTCTATAAATGATTTACTCGAATATGTATGGCGCTCTTTTGCCAAGAACTATTATATTAAGGATAATACAGGTAATTATGTGGGCTATGACGACCAGAAAATGACTAATTATATGATATTTATGCAGCAACATGGCGTGGCTGAAGCTGAAACATATATCATGTTTTATGAGTTGCCAATGTCATTTGTAATGAATAATAATGCTTTACTTATGTTTAATTTGGAACGCTCGGCAAAGTTGAAAAATATAAGTCAGTCACAGTTCGAATATGGATGTACATTATTAGAAAAATATTTAACCAATAATAAAGACAAAAATCGGTTGAAAGAAATAATAAAAATACGCAATAATAATTTTAATAAATAGTGATCTTATCTAAATTAAATATTTGAAAATAGAAAAGATAAGAAAATTGGATTTTACAAAATATAAATAAAAATATTACTGATGAAAAGATTTGAATATCTTGTTGCTATTATAGCAATAATTTCTTGTTCCATTTCTATACAGGCACAAGAAAAAAATATACAGTTAGCACTTGACCCTACTGTCAAGACAGGACGGTTAAACAATGGGTTGACGTATTATATACGTCATAATACGCAGCCAAAGAATATGGCGTATTTCTACATAGCTCAGAAGGTTGGAGCTATACAAGAAGAATCTCAACAGCGTGGGCTTGCACATTTCTTAGAGCACATGTGTTTTAATGGAACAAAACATTTTCCTGGTGATGCACTCAAGATGTATCTCGAACGTATTGGAGTGAAGTTCGGTGCTGATCTCAATGCTTATACAGCTGTAGATGAAACTGTATATAATATTGATCGTGTGCCTGTTAATGTTCAGGGAGCTATTGATTCCTGCTTATACATACTGCACGATTGGTCAAATGGATTGACTCTTGATTCTGTGGAGATAGATAAAGAACGTGGTGTAATTCATGAAGAATGGCGTATGAGAAATAGTGCAAACCAGCGCATGGGTGAAGCAATGATGCCAGTGATATTGGCTGGCTCAAAATATGCAGACTGTATGCCTATTGGCAGTATGGATGTGGTGATGAACTTCAAACCTAAAGTCCTTCGCGACTATTACGAAAAATGGTATTATCCTGGTCTACAAGGAATTGTGGTAGTAGGCGATATTAATATAGACGAGATTGAAGCTAAGATTAAACAAATTTTTGCAGATATTCCTGCTCAACCCAATGGAGCAAAACGTGTCTATTATCCTGTTCCTGACAACGATAAACCTATTGTGTTTATTGGACAGGACAAAGAAATTACGTCACCATTTGCAACGTTTTATTTCAAACATGATGCAGCTCCCCGCCAGGACAAAAATACTGTAGATTACTTGGTTAATGTTTTTCTGGATCGCGAGATTAGCAATATGTTTCATGCTCGCTTAAGCGAGATTGCACAACAAGCAGGTACTCCGTTCGGTTTTGGTAATGGTAAAAATGGCAGTTTTTATGTGGCTGGTACAAAAGAAGCATTCAATGCTTATGTGAATTGCAAAGATAAAGAAGGGGATATAGAAAAAGGAGTATGGGCGTTTTTATTAGAATTAAATCGTGTTCGTCAATACGGATTTACAGAAAGCGAGTTCAATCGGGAACGAATGGAATTTTTAACCCAACTAGATAATATATATAAGGAGAAGGATAAACGCGAAAGTACTTCGTTTGTTGATCAGTATATAAGATTGTTTCTTGATAATGTGGCTGCTCCCGGAATTGATAAGGAATATGCTTTGTACATGGATATAGTTCCACGATTGACAATTGCAGATATCAACAAACGTTTCAATTCTTACTTCAGTAAGGATGACCATAATTTGGTAATAACCCTTACAGCTCCACAGAATGATACTCTTAAAGTGCCAACCAAAGAACAACTTTTATCACTTTATTATAAATCCAAAGCTGAAAAGTTATTACCCTATAAGGATAATGTTTCAACCTTATCTCTACTTCCTGAAGCTCCTAAGAAAGGTAAGATTCTTTCTACTACCACAGACAAAGATGGGCTGATAAGAATGGAACTAAGTAATGGTGCCAAGGTTGTTATTAAGAAAACAGATTTTAAAAATGATATTAAAATGACAGCAATGGGAAGGGGGGGATTCTCTCTTGTCCCTGAAAATAGATATAAATACGCTGATATTATCAATATGAGTGTAGCTGTAGGCGGACTGGGTAATTATAATGAAGTGCAACTAATAAAATCACTTGCAGGTATCAATGCTGAAGTTAGTTCTGGTATCGCAGACAACTACCAGAGTATTTCGGGGTCGTGTACTCCACAGTTTCTCTGTAATATGTTAGAGCTTACTTATGCATCTTTTCTCTATCCGCACAAAGATCCTAGTGCATTTAAGGCATGTATGGACAGATACAAGAATGGACTGAATACTAGTAAAATGCAACCAGATAGAATCTATAATGATGCGGTGAATTTCGCACTTTATGGAAAGAGTCCGTATACAGACAACATAACAAATGAAGATATAAATAACATAAATTATGACGAAATTCTGAAGCTCTATAAAGATCGTTTCAAGGATGCTAGTAATTTTACTTTTTTCTTCATAGGCAATGTGGATGTAAATACGTTGAAGCCGTATCTTGAGAAATATATTGCGTCGTTACCTTCTACTTATAAAGAAGAGCAACCCAAACCGGTGAAGATGCTGCGTAGAGGAGTTTATTCATGCAATTTCGAACAGGAGCAACAAACACCTAAGGCAACTATATCAATGGTATATAGTGGAAAAATAGAGTATAACTTAAAGAATTATCTTCTAAGTAATATTCTAGGTCAGGTGCTTAATTTAGTCTATACTCGTACCATTAGGGAAGATGCTGGAGCCGCTTATTCTGTCGGCGTAGGGGGAGGTGCTCATATCTATCCTGAAAAATATGCAATGTTGCAGATTAAATTTCCAACAGACCCTTCTAAAAAGGATCTTGCTATGAGTCTTGTTAAAAAGGGACTTGAAGATATCGCCAATAAAGGTCCATTGAAGGGCGATTTGGATAAAGTGAAAGAATATTTGCTAAAAACCAATACTAGTAATCAGACTGTTAATGCTTATTGGGTTTATGTGATGCAACAGAAATGGTTCTCTGGACTTGATCTGTCTGTTGGATATGATGAGACAGTGAAAAACATAACTACAGAAGATGTCCAGTCATTTGCCGAGAACATATTGAAACAGGGCAATAGTATTCAAGTCTCAATGTCATCGCCTGCAAAATAGTTAATTGTTAGCTCCATAGCAAATTGGATTGACAAGTAACAACTCTCAAAGGAAAATTGAAAGTCTTTTGGGGGTTGTTTTTTGTTATTAGATTTTAAAAATTGATTTTATATTAAATTCTTTATCTATGAAATGCTGATATTTATCAGTTTGGCTATTACATTTGCTGGAACAAATGTTAGTTAATATTTAAGAAAGAGCTCTTGATATAATTAAAGCCTTAAATTTTTTTCTATAATCTACCTTTTTTAAAAGGTTAAATTTATTTTTTGAATTATTGCTGTAAGCTATAATACTTAGTAATTTTTCTAGAAAAATAGTTCTATGTAGGGCTTTGTAAAATTGAATTTTGTAAAAGTTGATGTTGCAGATGTGGTTTATCACCAATATGAAATAGTAAGATAATAAAATATTTAATAAAAAACAGAAAAGGCTGCTTCAGAACCCTGAAGCAGCCTTTTTATATAGAACTAAATATTAATTAGTCTTCTTGGTCAACACCCCATTGTTGCTTAGCCAAACGCTTGTAGTTGTTATATCTCCACTTAGCGTTGTCTTGAGCAGCCTGGAATAATTCATTAGCTTCAGCAGGATATTGTTTTGCTAATGAAGCGTAACGAACTTCACCTTTCAGGAAGCCTTGGAAGTTATCCCAGTTTGGTGCTTTAGAATCCAATGTGAATGGATTTTGTCCTTCAGCTTCCAATGCAGGATTGTATCTCCACAAGTGCCAGTAACCGCATTCTACTGCAGCAGCTTGTTCAGCTTGTGCTTTACCCATACCGGCTTTCAAACCGTGGTTGATACATGGTGAGTAAGCAATAACGATTGAAGGTCCGTCATAAGCTTCTGCTTCACGAAGAGCTTTCAATGTTTGAGCTTGGTCAGCACCCATAGCGATTTGTGCGCAATATACATAACCGTATGTAGAAGCGATCAAACCAAGGTCTTTCTTACGAACTCTCTTACCTGCAGCAGCAAACTTAGCAATAGCTCCAACTGGAGTTGCTTTAGATGACTGACCACCTGTGTTTGAGTAAACTTCAGTATCAAGAACCAATACATTTACATTCTTACCAGAAGCAAGTACGTGATCTAAACCACCGAAACCAATATCATAAGAAGCACCATCACCACCGATGATCCATTGAGATTTCTTGATTAAGAATTTGCTTAATGAAGCAATTTCTTTGCAGATGTCGCAATCGCAAGCTTTAACCAGCGGAGTGATCTTAGCTTCAAGTTCAATTGAACGTACAGCGTTATCTTTGTCTGCAATCCATTCGTTGAACAAACCTTTCAGTTCGTCTGAACAGCAGTCGCAAGTCTGACCCTTTGTCATCAAGTCAACAAGACGCTCGCGCATTTTATCAACTGCAAGAGTCATACCCATACCGAATTCAGCAAAGTCTTCGAACAATGAGTTAGCCCATGCTGGTCCGTGACCTTCTTCGTTAGTTGTATATGGAGTTGATGGAACTGAACCTGAATAGATAGAAGAACATCCTGTTGCGTTAGCTACCATTTGACGGTCGCCGAACAATTGAGTTAACAATTTAACGTAAGGAGTTTCACCACAACCTGAACATGCACCAGAGAACTCGAATAATGGAGTTGCAAACTGTGAGTTCTTCACGTTAGCGTTAACATTAACCAAGTGTTGTTTGCTCTTTACTTTTGTAGCAACATATTCCCAGTTTGGAGCTTGAGGAAGTTGACCTTCAAGAGCTGCCATCTTAAGAGCTTTGCCTTGTTTGTTACCTGGACAAACATCAACACAGTTACCGCAACCAAGACAGTCAAGAACGTCAACCTGAATACGGAACTTCATACCGTCAAATACTTTTCCGGTAGCTTTCAACATATCTGTGAAAGGAGCTGCAGCTTGTTCTGCTTCGTCAAGAACGAATGGACGGATAGAAGCGTGAGGACAAACGTAAGCACACTTGTTACACTGGATACAGTTTTCTGAATTCCATTCTGGAACGAAAGCAGCTACACCACGTTTTTCGTAAGTAGCAGTTCCTTGTTGCCAAGTACCATCTTCAATTCCAACAAAAGTAGATACTGGAAGATCATCACCATTCTGAGCGTTGATTACCTTAACTACTTTTTCTACGAATTCAGGAGCATTGCTTGCAGCTGCTTCTTCATCTTTCAATGTAGCCCATGCTGGATCAATAGCCAATTTCTTGTATTCACCTCCACGGTCAACAGCTGCATTGTTCTTGTCAACAATGTCTTGTCCCTTCTTACCGTAAGACTTAACAATGAATTTCTTCATTTGCTCTACTGCCAAATCAACAGGAATAACTTCTGTGATACGGAAGAATGCTGATTGAAGGATAGTATTTGTTCTGTTACCCAAACCAATTTCCTGTGCAATCTGAGTAGCGTTGATATAGTAAACAGAAATGTTCTTTTCTGCGAAATAACGTTTTACGTTGTTAGGCAAATGTTTAGCCAATTCTTCTTCGTTCCAAATGGTATTCAAAAGGAATGTACCATTCTGTTGCAAGCCGCGAGTTACATCATACATACGAAGGTATGCCTGAACGTGACAAGCTACGAAGTTTGGTGTATTTACCAAATATGTAGAACGGATAGGAGTGTCACCGAAACGAAGGTGTGAACAAGTGAAACCTCCTGATTTCTTAGAGTCATAAGAGAAGTATGCCTGACAGTGTTTGTTAGTATTATCACCGATAATCTTAACAGAGTTCTTGTTAGCACCTACTGTACCGTCAGCTCCCAAACCAAAGAATTTAGCTTCGTACATACCTGCACCGCCTAATGCCATTTCTTCTTTCTTAGGAAGAGATGTGAAAGTAACGTCGTCAACTATACCAAGAGTGAACTGGTTCTTAGGCATTGCCAAAGAAAGGTTTTCGTATACAGAAATAACCTGAGCAGGAGTAGTATCTTTAGAAGAAAGACCATAACGTCCGCCTACGATAACCGGAGCATCAGCTTGTCCGTAGAAACAATCTTTTACGTCTAAGTATAATGGTTCGCCTACTGCACCTGGTTCTTTTGTTCTGTCTAATACAGCAATACGTTTTGCAGTTTTAGGAACAGCAGCAAGGAAGTGCTTAGCAGAGAATGGACGATACAAGTGTACTGCAACCAAACCAACTTTTTCTCCTTGAGCAGTAAGGTAATCAATAGCTTCGCGGGCAGCTTCTGTTACAGAACCCATAGCGATGATAACGCGGTCTGCGTCTTCAGCACCATAGTAATCGAACAAGCTGTATTTACGTCCTGTGATTTCAGAAAGTTCTTTCATGTATTCTTCTACGATACCTGGAACAGCGTCATAGAATTTGTTGCATGATTCTCTGTGTTGGAAGTAAACATCTGGGTTTTCAGCCATACCACGTGCAACTGGGTTCTCTGGGTTCAAAGAACGGTTACGGAATTCAGCTAAAGCTTCCTGATCAATCAAGTGAGCAAGGTCGTCGTTCTCCAACATCTCGATTTTCTGAATTTCGTGTGATGTACGGAATCCATCGAAGAAGTTAACGAAAGGAACACGACTTTTAATTGTAGCTAAGTGAGCTACTGCTGACAAGTCCATAACTTCCTGTACAGAACCTTCTGCCAACATGGCGAAACCTACCTGACGGCAAGCCATTACGTCCTGGTGGTCACCGAAGATAGAAAGAGCGTGAGAAGCTAAAGCACGAGCTGATACGTGGAAAACGCAAGGAAGTAATTCTCCTGCAATTTTATACATATTTGGGATCATTAATAATAATCCCTGAGAAGCTGTGTAAGTTGTGGTAAGTGCACCTGCCTGAAGTGAACCGTGCAATGCACCTGCTGCACCTCCCTCAGATTGCATTTCCTGTACTAATACTGTTTCGCCGAAAATGTTTTTACGTCCGGCTGCTGCCCATTCGTCTACGTATTCTGCCATAGTCGAAGAAGGAGTGATAGGATAAATAGCAGCTACTTCTGAGAACATATACGAGATATGTGCAGCAGCCTGATTACCATCACATGTGATGAATTTCTTCTGTTTAGTCATAACATTTATATATTAAATAAAAAAACTCAATTAATAAAGAAAACCGAATAACCATAAGGGTATCTGATTGCCTCGTCCTATTTCTGACCTGTGAACGGCATAAATAATGGCGGGGCTATTTTTTATCTTAAATCCTTCGGTACATATTTTAAATGAAGTCTTTCCGTCAACAAGGAAAGACGTTCCTTTTTCTCCTTTATTCAGAATGTGGTCTTTGTAGAGTGCATTTAGAAAGAATGTCTCTACCACATCTTGTTCTTCCACTTTTACAGGGTAGATGGAATACATCAGGTTGGTATTGTGCAGCATAATCTTTGATGGCTTTTTAGGAAATTCTTCATCCTTCGGATAAACCATATTGATTAGTCTTGCATCTGTAAGATACTTGATGTAATTCATGACCGTTGCCCGTGAGGTTTCAATTTCCGTAGCCAAATGGCTTACATTGGGAGCTGAAGGACCGCTAACTGCGAGCAGGTATAAAAGTTTCTTTATCTTAGAAAGATATTTCAGTTCAATTTGCTTGATAAGTAGAATGTCTACCTCTATCATCATGTTCATTGTTTTAAGCAAATTTTCGGAAAAATTTCTTTTTTCCAGAAAAAACGGATAAAAACCATGATGAAGATAATCCTGAAAATAGTCTGTGGGACGAACTTTTGAGAGAACAGTCTTGGCTATCTGTTCATGATTTGACAGAATCTCATCTAAAGTATAAGCCGGGAAGTTATTGCCTGTTTGCAGATTCAGAAATTCTCTGAATGAGAATCCACGAAGATTATAGGACTTCACGATGCCCGATAACTCTGCGTTTTCTTCTTTCAACCGCATTACAGAAGATCCGGTGAATACAATCTTTAATTCTGGAAAACGATCATAACATATTCTTAGCTCATGGCTCCAGTTAGGATATTTAAAGACCTGATCAATCAGTAGTACTTTACCACCGTTCTTTTGAAATTCATCAGCAAATTCAATGATGGTGTGTCCCGAGAAATATAAGTTATTCATGTTTATGAACAGACATGAACGGTCTGTTCCGAAGCGTTCTTTTGCATATTGCAACAGGAAAGTGGTCTTACCTACGCCACGAGTTCCTTTAATTCCGATAAGACGATCGTTCCAGTCGATCTCGTCCATCAAATCTCTTCGAACGGAGGCATTGGTATGTTCCACCAAATAGCTGTGTGTTCTGTAAAAGGCTTCCATAAATATTGTTTTATTTCGAGGCAAAGATAACTATAATTCTCTGCTTTGCAAAGTAGAGATTGCAAAATATTCGTTGATTTTAAGCTTGTTTATGCTTTTATTTTTTCAAAATGATTGTATCACTTATAAATATTCAGTTTTTAAAATTAGATTATTCACTATACATTAAAATTGTTTTGTACAAAACAATTTAATCTTCTGTACAAAAGATATTATTCTTTTGTACAAGATGTTTTTTATTATTCACCAATGATTGTCAAAGTCTCCTTTTTGTTTACTTTTGTATACTCAATACTTTAAAAAGATGTCGGAAGTATATTTATTCAATCCTGATAATGATTTGGCTTTAGCCAATGGCGATGAAAATTATATGCCACCTCTTTCTGCCAGAAAGATGGCAGATGATCTTTCTTTGCTGCCTGCCTGGTATGCCTTGCCGGGAGCTCTGGTACTGTGTAACGAGGCTGTGGATGAGGATTGGCTACGGCAGGTTAAAGATTTTTTTGATCTTCATGTTCAAACAATAAAGGGAAATGAGATTGCTTCCCACTCTTCATTGAAACTTAGCCCGTGGGGCTGGAATGCTACGCTGATAAAAAATGCCCGCTTGTTGGGCTTTTCTGATAATTCTTTGCCTGATAAAGAACAGATGGAAGCAGTGCGCGAATTGTCTCACCGTTCACTGGCGGTGTCTTTGCTTAGGGAGCTGAACGTAGCTCCTTCTTTTTGTGGATTATCAGAGGAATTAACTTCCGATGAGGCAGTGCGTGAATTTGTGGAACGCTATCCGAGGGTTCTGTTAAAGGCTCCCTGGTCTGGAAGTGGTAAGGGGCTGCGACCGGGCAAAGGGGAGTATACTTCTCACATTCAGGGATGGGCGCATCGGGTGATAAAGAATCAACGTTGCGTGGTGGGCGAACCACTGATGGACAAGGTTAATGATTTTGCCATGGAATTCTTTTGTGATGATTCAGGGAAGGTTCATTTTGCGGGTTACTCGTTTTTTGAAACGGATATGCGTGGAGCTTATAAAGGAAATCTGCTAGCTTCTGATGAGGAAGTGGAACAACGTCTCACAAAATTTGCAGATGCCGCAGATTTACACTTTCTACGGAAACAACTGGAAGAAAAACTTTCGCGGTTACTGGGTAGTAAATATCGGGGATATCTGGGCGTAGATATGATGATCTGTCGTTTTTCAGAATATCCTGTATATAGGATTCACCCTTGTGTGGAGGTGAATCTTCGGATGAATATGGGACTCTTTTCCCGCCTGTTTTATGATCGCTTTATCTCTTCAGGGCATACGGGTTGCTTTTCTGTGGAATATTTTCAGAATCCTTCGCTGCTTATGGAAGATCACAGACAAAAACTGGCAGACTATCCGCTTTCTGTTGAAAACGGGCGAACAACCTCTGGCTATTTGTCGTTGAATCCTATCGGACGGCAAACAAACTATCGTGCAAGCATCTTGGTTGAAGGATGAATCTTTCCACTGTTATCTGTGAATATAATCCGGTAAAGTCCTTTCTGTAAATGACTTATCGAAATTCTCTCTTCATATATTGAATATAACACACATCTTCCTGAAATATCTGTAATTGTTATATTTACAAATTCCCGGGATGGAGGAAGTAGTAATTGTGTAGAGTCTTCAGAAGTCTGGAATATGTTCTTTGCAGGTGCTAATTGTGTTGCCGCGCTTTCGTTACCAAAACGGTCTGTTGCGGTTACAGCGAAATAACGTTTCGTTTCACTACCAGGTTCTTCCTTATAAGCGTAATGGTTTTCCCGAACATCGTGAGCAACAATATTATAAGGTTTGGAGATATCAACCGGGAAATGGTCCGAAGCGTATATATTATAATAAGGTGCAGTACGGGGGTTGTTGTCAGTTGACGTTTGCCAGTTTAGTTGTATGGCTGATCCTTCCAGATTGTAAGTAAGTCCTTGAGGTAGAGTGGGAGGAACATCGTCCATCCATTTCATTTTAGGCTGAAGAGCTGGATATGCATAGTGAAATCCATTCAGCTCATCGAACAGGTTTTTTGTGTTATTTAAAAGATACTTCGTACGATAGAATGCCTGCCCCATCAGTCCATGACGACGAGTGAAATAAATCTGACGTTCAATCTCACTTAGCGGCCAGTCTTTTTCCGCCGGATCGAGGAAGTAAATGCCTAACCCCGGAACAATACAACGTCCGAAACTCTTTTCCTGCCAATCAAGTGCGAAAGGGTAAAAGTTGTTTCCGTTAAAGTACATCATAGGGAATAGTATATCCTGTATCCCTTCCTTGAGCCATCCTTGTGCATCCTGGTAAACAGTGTGATAGGCATTCCATCCCCCAGAAGGATAGTGTGAAGTGTCTTTGAATTTGCCAATAGGCGAACTGCTCATCTTTATCCACGGTTTGAGTTGCTTAACCTGCTTATATAAGTAACGTACAATGGTAGTGATATTGTCTCGTCGCCAGTTATCCAGCGTTTTTCCATTACCATATTTAATGTATGTATTTTTATCGGGAAAATCTTTTGGTTGATCAGGGTAGCGGATATAATCCAGGTTAATGCCATCTACATCATAACGAGTAACCACCTCTTTTACAAGTGAAAGCAGGTATTCCTTTGTTGCAGGATTTCCCGGATCAAGAAACCACTCACCTTGGTAACGTTTACAAATCTGTGGCTGTTTTCGGGTGATAGAGTTTTTTCCCAAATCGCTTACGTGCTTTTCTTTTCCCAATGGAATAGCAACCATCCAGGCATGGCACTCCATACCCCGTTTATGACATTCTTCAATGGCAAAAGCCAAAGCATCGTAACCAGGAGAGCAACCTTCTTTTCCGGTCATTGTCTCATTATAGGTCTCTATGGAAGATGGGTAAATAACATCACCGCGCAAACGGGCTTGAAGCAACACTGTATTAAAGTTTGCTGTTTTTAACTCATCGAGTATCTTACATAATTCTGCTTTTTGCCTGTTGATACCGGCAGGGGAGGTGGCTTTGACTGTAGGCCAGTCAAGTCCGTATATTGTAGTCAGCCATGTGGCTCGTATCTCATTCTTTGGTTGCGCCTGTGCTTTGAATGAACAAAAACAAAAGAGCAAGATAACAAGGTGTGTATATTTCATCTTTCTTGGTGTAATGTTGCAAAGGTAGATAAAAAGAAGATAAAAAATGTATTAGATGATATTCCTTTTTCTAGTAAAGATGGGTTATACCAATTATATTGGTTACTTTTGTAGTAAGCTGTTGAAAAGAAAGAGGTATAGTAGGAGAACAGGATTCTCTGTTAATTTGGATTGATACTCTTTATCTCTTTTATATTATTTAAATGAAAGAATTGAAATGAAAAAATTTAAAAAATCGACATGGCTTTGTGGAGCTCTATTTATTTATGTAACTGTTATGGCTATTTATCTTGTGCCTCGTAATCATAATATTAGTGAATTGGAAAAGTATCTTACGGTTGCGGCTTCTTATGTTGTTGTTGCTTTGCTATGGTTTGTGTTGCGTAGAAAAGAGAGACTTGCAGATGAACGCCGCAAAGATATGGAGCAAAGATAAAGGTAATCCGGAAAAATAAAATAACTAAAAAATGAAGAAATTACTTATTTGTATAGCGTGCTTGCTATACACATTTACTGCACGGGCGCAATTTGAACAAAATAAATGGTTAATAACTCCTTCTATAACAGGACTCGGGATGTCTTATAGCGGACAGGACAAATTCTCATTAGGTTTTGAAGCTGAAGGAGGTGTCTTTATAATAGATGATTTAGCTCTTTTAATTAGTGCAGGAGCAGAAACCAAGGATAGAGGGGATGACAGAACTTCACTGGGAACGGGTATTCGTTACTATTTTGAAAAGACGGGTATTTATGTTGGCGCAAAGTTTAAGTATGATAATTATAATTTCTACGCGGGTGGAAGAAAAAATGATGCGACCCTTGGGGCGGAAGTAGGTTATGCTTTCTTTTTGAATCGCACGATTACGGTGGAACCAGCTATGTATTATAATCAAAGCCTGACTAATCATGATTTCAATAAGCTTGGCATGAAGGTGGGTTTTGGCTTTTATTTCTAAAAAATAAAAAAGAGGATTAATAAAAGTATCTTGATTCTTTCATTAATCCTCTTTATTATATCCTATAGCTCTTTTATTTCAAAGAAGCTTTTCTGTGAGAAATTGTCCAGTATAGGAAGCTGCACATTTGGCTACCTCTTCAGGTGTACCGCAACACACAAGATTACCTCCCATATTTCCTCCTTCAGGGCCTAAGTCAATGATATAGTCTGCGCATTTAATCACATCCATATTGTGTTCAATAATGATAACAGTATGTCCTCGGGATATTAATGCATCAAAGGCTTCCAGCAATTTTTTAATGTCGTGAAAATGTAGTCCGGTGGTTGGTTCATCGAAGACAAATATTGTTGGATATGCTTTTTCCTGACTAAGGAAAAAGGCAAGTTTTACACGTTGATTTTCTCCCCCGGAAAGAGTAGATGAGGATTGTCCTAGCTTAATATATCCCAGTCCCACTTCCTGAAGAGATGACAGTTTCTTTACAATTTTCTTTTGTCCGTTTTCAGTAAAGAATTCCATTGCCTGATCAACAGTCATCTCAAGTATATCATAAATATTCTTCTCTTTATATTTAACCTCCAGTGTCTCCGATTTAAAGCGTTTTCCATGACAGCTTTCACATTCTAATATTAAGTCGGCCATAAATTGCATTTCAACCGTGATGGTTCCGTCTCCTTTACATTCTTCGCATCGGCCACCTTCAGTGTTGAAAGAAAAATGAGCAGCTGTGTATCCCATTAATTTTGCAAGAGGTTGTTCGGCCCATAGTTTCCTGATCTCGTCATACGCTTTAATGTATGTCACCGGATTGGAACGTGAAGATTTTCCGATAGGATTCTGATCAACAAACTCTATGTTCTTGACCATTTGAATATCGCCATCAAGTGAAATAAATTCCCCCGGTTTTTCACTTGTTTCGCTGTATTCTCTTTTTAATGCCCGGTAAAAAATATCTCTTACCAGTGTTGATTTTCCTGAACCGCTCACTCCCGTAACAACTGTCATTACATTCAGCGGGAAAATGACATTGATTCCTTTCAGGTTGTTTTCTCTTGCACCAATAACTTCAATGTAATTATTCCATGAACGGTGGTTGGCCGGAACAGCTATTGTTTCTTCTCCAAGAAGGTACTTCACAGTGTAGCTGTTGCTCCCTTTTTTTAGGTTCTTCATGTCGCCATGATATACAATCTCTCCACCTAATCTGCCAGCTTTAGGACCAACATCAATTATATAATCGGCTGCACGGATTATCTCTTCATCATGTTCCACAATTACTACAGTATTACCTAGCTGTTGCAGTTGGCGAAGAACTTTTATAAGTCGGTCGGTATCGCGTGAATGAAGTCCGATACTTGGTTCATCAAGGATATAGAGCGATCCAACCAGACTGCTTCCAAGGGAAGTGGCCAAGTTAATTCGTTGGCTCTCTCCACCTGACAACGAGTTACTTAATCGGTTGAGTGTGAGATATCCCAAACCTACATCCATGAGAAAATTGATGCGGCTGGCAATCTCTGTCAGAATTCGTTTGGCAATATCCTGTTCGTGTTTATCGAGTGAGAGGTTTTCAAAGAATGTTTTTAAGTCGTGCATAGGCAGATCAACCAGCTGAGAGATAGAATGTTGACCAATCTTTACGTAGCCAGCTTCTTTCTTTAGTCGGGTGCCGTGACACTCCGGGCAATAAGTCTTTCCCCGGTAACGGGCAAGCATCACTCTATATTGAATTTTATATTGGTTCTGTTCAAGCATCCCGAAGAATTCGTCAATGCCATGTATACCCTTAGATCCTTTCCATAATAGCTCTTTTTGCTTCTCTGTCAAGTCGTAATAAGGAGTAAAGATAGGAAAATCATATTTTGAGGCTGCCCGAATAAATTCATCTTTCCATTCTCCCATTTTCTCTCCGCGCCAGCAAACTACTGCACCATCATAAACGCTGAGTGAACGGTTTGGGATAACCAGACTTTCATCAATTCCGATTACTTTTCCAAAGCCTTCACATTTGGGGCATGCTCCAATAGGAGAGTTAAAGCTGAACATGTGATCTGTTGGTTCTTCGAAAACGATATTATCGGCTTCGAACTTCTTACTGAAAGAATGCATGATTGCACCTTCTTCCGGATAAAATCGCAATAAACAATTTCCGTTGCCTTCATAAAAAGCGGTTTCAACAGAATCCGTTAAACGACTGATGCTGTCTTTGGAGCTGTTACACACCATTCTGTCAACAAGCAAAAGTATTTCCTTTTCTGTCTCAATATCTCCCTTCTTTAGCAAATCTTCAATACGCATTGCTTCTCCATCTACTTCTACTCGGTTGAACCCCTGCTTTAAGTCCATTTCGAGTTGCTCTTTCATGGTTCTATCTTTACGTAAAAGGATTGGGGTTAAAATGACATAGCGTGTTCCTTCCGGGTAAGAAAGCATACAGTTTACAATGTCTTCTGTTTGATGCTTCTTAACTAAAGTTCCTGATATTGGCGAATAGGTTTTTCCTATGCGGGCATAAAGCAGACGCAAATATTCATATATTTCAGTTGAGGTGCCGACAGTTGAACGAGGATTGCGACTGTTTACTTTTTGCTCAATAGCAATTGCAGGTGGTATTCCTTTAATGAAGTCACACTCCGGTTTAGTCATTCTTCCCAGAAACTGACGGGCATAACTGTTGAGGCTTTCCACATATCGGCGTTGCCCTTCGGCATACAGAGTATCAAAGGCAAGGGAAGATTTTCCCGAGCCGGATAATCCAGTGATAACAACTAATTTATTGCGAGGAATATCTACGTCAATATTCTTTAGATTATTGACACGTGCACCCTTGATGGATATATATTTTTCTTGAGACATAAGCTGGTTTTGAAAGAATCTGCAAAGGTAAATAAAAAATGGCACAGTGCAAAAAGAATGTTTGCTGTAAGTGAGATTATATACATTTATTAAGTTAGTTGTCAACTTGATAAATTCAAAATAATATATACCTTTGTGCATGTAAAACCTAACAAAACTGAATAATGAAGATAAAGACTTTTTTGGCAACCTTTTTGGTGATTTGCTGTTCTCTTTGCTCTTTTGCACATAATTTGCCTAAACGTGAGTTTCGAGGAGTTTGGTTGCATACCATCAATGGGGATTATACAGGAAAAACACCGGAAGAATTTAAAATCTATCTGATTAGTCAGCTCAACAGTTTACAAAAAGCAGGAATCAATGCTGTACTGTTTCAGGTCCGTCCGGAAGCAGATGCATTCTATCCTTCTAAGTTAGAACCTTGGAGTCGCTTTCTTACCGGAACTCAAGGTACAGCTCCTTCTAATGGTTTTGATCCAATGGCTTTTGTGATTGATGAATGTCATAAAAGAGGCATGGAGTTTCATGCGTGGGTAAATCCTTATCGGGTACAGCTGAATATTAGTTCAAAATTAGCTCCTTCGCATGTATATTATCAGCATCCCGAATGGTTTGTTGTTTATGGTAATCAACGTTTCTTTAACCCGGGCTTACCTCAGTGCCGTGAATTTATCAATAAAGTGATTAAAGATATTGTGTCTCGCTATGATGTGGATGCTATCCATATGGATGATTATTTCTATCCTTATCCAATTGCAGGAAAGGAGTTCCCTGATGAAGAAGCCTTTCAGGCATATGGCATACCAGATGGCTTTGGAGATCAGAAAGACAATTGGCGTCGTAGCAATGTAAATACATTGATTCGTGAATTGCATGAAACAATTCGCGAAACAAAGCCTTGGGTAAAGTTTGGTGTATCTCCTTTTGGTATCTATCGTAACAAGAAAAATACGTTAGACGGCATAGGCAGCGATACAAATGGCTTGCAGAATTATGATGAATTATATGCTGACGTACTTTTGTGGATCCGTAATGGATGGGTGGATTATAATATCCCTCAGATTTATTGGGAAATAGGAAATAAAGCTGCTGATCATGAAACTTTAGTCAACTGGTGGGCTACTTATTCTTATGATCGTCCATTTTTTATAGGACAAGATGTGGAACGTTCTGTGAAATATGCTGATTTGAATAATCCTGAAATAAGTCAACTTCCTAGAAAAATGCAATTATCCCGTACTACTCCTAATGTTTTAGGAAACTGTTTCTGGAGTGGAAAAGCATTATTGGATAATCCTGGAAACTCTTTGAATGCTTTAACAAATAGCTATCAATGTTATCCGGCTCTTCCTCCGGTTTTTACTTTTATGGATGATAAAGCTCCAAAATCAATCCGCGGCATGAAAACAATCTGGACTGAAGATGGGTATGTTCTGATGTGGAAAGAACCAAAAGCAAAAGAAGAGATGGATAAAGCATTCAATTATTGTGTTTACCGTTTTGAAAATAAAGAAAAAGTAAACTTGAATGATCCTTCAAAGATTGTAGTTGTTACAAGAAATTGTTATTATAAACTCCCTTATGAATCAGGAAAAGTAAAATACCGTTATGTGATTACAGCTTTAGACAGACTCCATAATGAGTCAAAAATGAAAAGTAAAAAAATAAAGCTATAACTGTTAACTCTTTGATTCTTCAAAGATCGTTTTGGATCTAATGAAGGAATATAAGTTTAACTCTCTTGAGTAACTTTTATTCCTTCATTAGACTTTTTTATTTATAGGGTAAGGTTATTCTTCATTCATATATTTGCTAGGACTCATTTGAAAGTGCTTTTTAAACACTTCCCTGAAATATTTAGCATCACTAAAACCTGTCAAATCAGCAACTTCAGTAATATTATATCTTTTACTCTTTAGATACTCAGCCGCACGTTTAAGCCGGATTAATCGTATAAAGTCGGCAGGTGCCTGGTCTGTAAGAGCTTTTATTTTGTTATAGAAACTAGAACGACTCATGTTGAGGGCGCTGCATAAAATATCGACGTTAAAGGTTGGGTCCTGTAGGTTTTTTTCTATTATTTCTTTTACTTTAGTCATAAATTCACGGTCCAACTCTGAAGCATAGTTAATATATTTGTCATTGTTTTTGATGTTTAGCTTGGCAAAGCTATTCTTTAGAACTTCACGATTGGCTAAAATTGTTGTGATTTTAGCTTTTAAAATAGAGATGTCAAACGGCTTAGTTATATATTCATCAGCTCCAGTTTTTAGTCCTTGAACAATGTTGTTCCTATCATTGAGCGCAGATAATAATATTATGGGGATGTGTGATGTACTAATGTCGCTTTTTATCTTTGAACATAACTCATCACCGTTCATGTTTGGCATCATGATGTCTGAAATAACTAAATCGGGCTTTATATTCTGTATAACATCCCACCCCTCTTTTCCGTCACTGGCTGTAAAAATATAGTAGTTCTCTGAAAGCGAACGTTGCAGATAACTTCGCATATCATCATTGTCTTCTACAAGCAAAATACTTTGAGATGAAGGATCTAAGTTATTCGAATTTATAGATGGAGGCAAAGTTTCGGACGCTTTTGTTTTGAGCATTGAGAATATATGTTCAGATTCAGGCTCTGATTTTTGATCTTGGTTCCATTCTAATTGGTGTTTCTTAAAATGCCTGTGTCCTTGTGGAAAAGTGACTTTAAAAGTAGAGCCGGAATTGACTTTACTTTTTAGACTAATTGTGCCGCTATGTAAATTAATTAGTTTACGAACCAGCAATAACCCAAGTCCAGTACCAGAGATCTTAGCATTTATAGCATTACTACCGCGGAAAAACAGTTTAAATAGTCTTTTTTGTTCATCGTCTGGGATACCTATCCCATTGTCTTTTATTTTGAATCCCCAATAATCAGACTTACTAAATGCAATTACTTTAATCTCTCCTCCTTTGGGAGTATACTTAATAGCATTCGATAGCAGATTCTTGAGAATAGACTCCATTTTCTCCTTATCAAACCAAACATTCAGGAATCGGAAATTACTTTCATAAGTTAACTTAATTTGCCTTGACTCAACGTATGATTTAAAAGCATTAAGAATTTCATCTAGGAAAGTAAATAATTCATATTCATTTACATGCATCCTTGAAGAATAAGTTTCTGCTTTCTCAAAATTAATCAGACTTGTAATTAATCGGAATAAAGAGTTTGTGTTCCTGACTGCAGTTTCCAGATTGGCTTTTCCTTCAGGAGATAAATTCTCTTTTTCAACCAGCTCATCCAAGGGGGCTTTAATTAAAGAAAGAGGAGTACGAATATCATGTGCTGTATTAACAAAAAAGCGAATTTTATCATTTGAGGCTTTTTTCTCCTTAATTATACTATAACGACGGATGGAATCCCATATTATTAAAGTTAATATGATAATGTACAATAAGATAGCCCAGATTGTTCTCCAAAACGGAGGATGGATAACAATGTCAATGCTTCTTTCCTCAATAATAAGTGAACTTTCTTCTGAGATGGCACGAACACGAAGTTTATATTTTCCCGGATTCAGATTTGTATAACGAATTATATTATCATAAGTAGCTTTACTCCATTCGTCATAAAAACCATCTAATTTCCATGAATAAAGTATATTTCCGGGATAATCGTAGTTAATAGAAGCCAGGCGTACTGAAAATATATTCTGGTTATATTTTAAATCGATTTTCTCTTCTTCATCAATATTTTGTTGCAACGGAGAGTCTGTTTTTCCTGCAGATACGGTTTCATAAAAAAGACTTAGATCACTGAATATTAATTTTGAATAGTATATCTGAGGCAAATTTATCTTTTCACTAAATTCGATAGCACCATCAGCACTTCCAAAGATTAATGTGCCACTTTGTCTACGTGTACCCGATGATGAATTGAAGTGATCAGACATCAATCCTTGTTCTTTAGTCCAGTTCCGAAAAGTTTTTTTGCCAATATTAAAACGAGCCAGACTATTTTCAGTACTTATAAATAAGTATCCTTTCTGATTAGATAATATTGTATAAATATTATTTGAAATAAGCGCACTGTTTTCCTTATTATAGTTAATGAATTTGTTTGTTTTAGGATTATATACATACATTCCGGATCCACAGGTTCCAATATATAATAATCCACTTTTTTCTTGGTGCAGAGTGTAAATATTGACTTCATTAGGAATCTTGATTAATTTGAAAGTACCGTTATTCTTGTTTAGTATGTAAAGTCCCTTGGAACTTGCAATCCAAAGATGTTCTGCATCTTTTTCAAGAATAATATTCACTGAGCTTATTCCAGGATAAAGACGAATCTTTTTATTTTTTAAATCAATACGTTCCAGGTTATAATAACCGCCAGCCCAGATGTCTCCGTTTTTATCTTTTATAATAGACTGAATATACTTGTCTGGATGTATATTCATATTTCCATATTTAGCAGGTGAGAAATAACTGACTCTCAAGCTATGTTTATCTATGCGGTACATACCAGAGGTATATCCTCCGGTCCATACAACTCCGGGTGTTATTTCACAAAGAGTTATATAAACATGATTTCTGTTTTGTGAACGAGTATCAGCATCCGACAGTATATGTGCCCATTTCTCTGTTCTTGAATAATATATGCTAATACCGTTATTTGTGGCAAACCAAAGGTCTCCTTCGCTGTCTTCAATTACAGCATTAACCTGGTCGTTTATCAGAGAATTTGTATTCCCAATTGCATGTTTAAGCCATTTATATTTAGGAAATCTGTTATATAGAACAGTCACTCCAATGGGATAATTTGCTAACCAAATACGTTGCTCATTATCAATGTATAGGTCATTAATGATGTTACCATTCATTGCATTCAGTTGATTGTAATCAGCAGAAATATATGGAGAGACGGAATAATTGTCTGTATTCATTTTGTATACGCCAGATCCATTTGTTGCGATTAAAATTTCATGTTTGTTTAGCTCCTTTATACTGTTAATACGAATGTCATTAAGTCCGGACTTTGGTAATAGTAATTGCTCCTTTTTATTGTCGTAAACATAGATTCCTTCAGGGAAACATCCAATGAATAGTTTGTTGCTCTTTTGATTATAATATAGTTTGTTTACCTGTAAGGGCAAACTGTCTAAACCCTTTCTGATAATTTTCAATAAAGTGTTATTCCGCAGTTTTGCTGCATATAATCCTTTATTTGTTCCAATATAATAGGTATTACTGTCAATCTGAATAATATCATTGATTGATTGTTTATTTGGGTTTTTTAGGATTATTAGTTTTTGTGAATCTATATTATATAGGTATTGATTATATGCTGTGCATAGCCATATATTATTATTTAAATCAATATAGGTATAAACAATAGGGCTTATTTTTTTTATTTGGAATACTAGCTGATAGCTGTCTGTATTTATGTTGTATTTGAAAATTTGCCCTTTTTTTGTTACCTCCCAAAGAACTCTTTCTTTATCCATGGCAAGAAGATTCATATCTGTGAAAGAACTGATCTTTTCATTTCCTGCAATCAGATTGTAATGTTTGAATAATGTTCCGTCATATCTGTCAATTCCTTCTTGTGTGAGAAACCACATGTATCCTTTCTTATCTTTGTGGATGTTATACACACGTCTGTTGCTTAAACCATCCTCTACGCTGATATATTTATATGTCTGCGCAAAACAAAGGGAACTTAAGCAAAGGGAAAGTGCAAAAAGTAAATTTCTCATTTTCTAGAAATTTTAGAAAAGTTATAATACAAAAATGGGAAAAAGAATGGACATATCAAAGCATAATACTTATAATTTGTGAAAATAATCAAAAAATATTAATTTATTGTGTCTCTTTTATGAGGTTGTATAAGCGTAATTAAATCAATAAAATAGATTCTTTGTTTTTAAAATTGCATATAAATATACGTATTATATGTAAAATACTTTTTTGAATATAATATGCGTAAGCCAAACTATATTAAATTAGATTATTTATTTTAGATGTTTATGATGAATGTGTTATGGGAATGCTTTTGTAGGAGAATAAGTATGTATTTGATTTTTATATATAAAAAATGAGGCGGTAGTTTTAAACCACCGCCTCATTGATATAATAGAATGTTATTCTTATTTATGTTCTTCAACCCATTTACGAGCATTTACAAATGCTTCAATCCATGGAGTAACCTGATCACTGTTTATTCTATCAGCAGGATAATAAGCATTCTGCCAAGGGAAGATGGCACGTTCCAGGTGAGGCATCATGGCCAAATGGCGACCGTCTTCAGAAGCAAGACCAGCTACACTGTAATCTGAACCATTTGGATTACCAGGATATTCGTCATAAGAGTATGTTGCTACTACATTGTATTTATCTTCCTCATAAGGTAGTGAGAATTTCCCTTCTCCGTGAGCTACCCAGATACCTAGTTTAGATCCGCTAAGTGAACCGAACATAACACTACGGTTAGTAGGAATTGTAACACCAAGGAAGGTTGATTCGAACTTGTGAGAATTGTTATGAAGCATTTTTGCTTTTTTCTCGTGTTCCGGATTGATTAATCCAAGTTCAATCATCAGCTGGCAACCGTTACAGATACCTAGACTTAATGTATCCTTACGAGCGAAGAACTTATCAAGAGCAGATTTTGCTTTTTCATTGAACAGGAATCCACCGGCCCATCCTTTGGCAGAACCAAGTACATCAGAGTTTGAGAAACCTCCGCAACAAACAATCATGTTGATGTCTTCCAATGTTTCGCGACCACTGATAAGGTCGGTCATAGTTACATCTTTCACATCAAATCCGGCCAGATATAATGAGTAAGCCATTTCACGCTCGCCGTTGGTTCCCTTTTCACGGATGATGGCTGCCTTGATACCACTAGGAGTGCGGCGATCAGGAGAAATGCCATATTGAGAAAGTTTGCCTTTAAAATCTTTGTTGAATGCGAACTCAATTGGTTGCATCTTGTAGTTCTCGAAACGAGCTTTTGCACAACCGTTCATGGATTGTTTTCTGTCTAATAAATAAGAAGAAGAATACCATACATCACGCATATAATCAATACCAAACTGATATGTAGCTCCGTCTTTTGATACAAGAATATGACGTTCGTCAGTTGGTTTGGCAATCATTACAAAACCAACTCCTGCATCTTCCAGAATCTTTTCTACATCTGCTTTATGTTTAACCTGAATAATAACTCCAGGGTTTTCTGCAAATAGAATCTTAACGAGGTCTGTTTCTTTAAGTTTGTCCAGATTAACGTCTAATCCACCTTCCACATTTGCAAAGCACATTTCCAGTAAAGTGGTAATCAAACCACCGGCAGAGATATCGTGACCTGCCATGATCAGTCCTTTATTTATCAATTCCTGAATAGTAAGGAATGCATCACGGAAGTATTCGCTGTCTTGTACGCAAGGTACATCATCGCCAATTTTATTAAGTGATTGAGCAAAAGCGGAACCGCCAAGTTTCAACTCATCAAAACTGAAGTCGATATGGTATAAGTAACTCTTAGGATCATTTACCAATACTGGAGAAACTACCTTTTTGATATCAGAAACTTCTGCTCCGGCAGAGACAATAACTGTTCCCGGAGAAACAACTTTGCTTCCATCAGGGTATTTCTGAGTCATAGACAAAGAGTCTTTTCCTGTTGGAACATTGATTTGCAAGTCACAGCAGAAATCCGATAATGCTTTTACTGCAGTGTAAAGACGTGCATCTTCACCTTCCATAGACCGGCAAGGCCACATCCAGTTGGCAGATAAAGAAATGCTGTCCATTCCTTCAGTAAGTGGAGCCCAGACAAGATTGGTAAGAGCTTCCGATACAGCAAGGATAGAACCGGCAGCCGGATCAGCCAAGGCAGCCTGAGGTGCGTGACCAATAGAAGTAGCAATGCCTTTTTCTCCTCTGTAATCAAGAGCAACCACACCACAATCGCTTAATGGTAACTGAATCTCTCCTTGACATTGCTGACGGGCAACCTTACCGGTTACTGAACGGTCTACTTTGTTAGTCAACCAGTCCTTGCAAGCAACAGCTTCTAACTGAAGCACACGAGTAAGATATTCGTCAAGATTGTCTATATCGTAAGCAGCATTCTCGTAGTGAGTTTCTACTGTTTTATCTATCATGTAAGTTTTAGGCGAACTGCCGAACATCTGATCAATTGATAAATCGAATGGGCGAACACCATCAGCTTGTTCAAAAGCAAAACGTTTGTCGCCAGTGGTTTCACCTACTACGTACATCGGAGCACGTTCACGTTCTGCAATTTTACGTACATGCTCAATTGCTTCTTCCTTTATTAATAATCCCATACGCTCCTGAGACTCGTTGGCAATAATTTCTTTTGCCGATAAAGTCTTGTCACCGATAGGAAGTTTATCCATGTGAATCAATCCACCGTTCTCTTCAATTAATTCCGAGAGACAGTTTACGTGACCAGCAGAACCATGGTCGTGGATAGAAACAATAGGGTTTACATCTTCCTCGCAAAGTGCGCGAACCACATTGTTTGCACGTTTTTGCATTTCAGCATTTGCACGCTGAACAGCGTTAAGTTCGATGCCGCTTGAATAACGTCCTGTGTCAACAGAAGAAACCGATCCGCCACCTAAACCAATACGGTAGTTATCACCACCCAGTACCACCACTTTATTTCCTGTTTCAGGTTTTCCTTTCAGGCAGTCGCGTTGAGTTCCGTAACCTACACCGCCGGCAAGCATAATTACCTTGTCATATCCGTAACGAACATCGTTTTCATTGTGCTCAAAGGTAAGAACAGAACCACAAATAAGTGGCTGGCCAAACTTGTTACCAAAATCGGAAGCACCGTTGGATGCTTTGATCAAGATTTGTTCTGGAGTTTGATATAACCATTCACGAACCGGAAGAAGCTCTTCCCATTCACGTCCTTCCTCTGTACGAGGGTAAGAAGTCATATATACAGCTGTTCCAGCAATAGGCAAAGAACCTTTTCCTCCGCCCATACGGTCACGAATTTCTCCACCAGTTCCAGTAGAGGCACCGTTGAATGGCTCCACTGTAGTTGGGAAGTTATGAGTTTCCGCTTTCAGTGATATAACTGTTTTAATATCTTTAATCTGAAAGTAATCAGAAGTTGAATGATCAATGGGAGCAAATTGTTCCACTACCGGACCTTCGGCAAAAGCTACGTTATCTTTGTAAGCTGAGATAATCTTATTAGGATTTTCTGCTGTAGTTTTTTTAATCATTTGGAAAAGTGACGATTCCATCTCTTTGCCATCAATGATAAATGTTCCGCCGAAGATTTTGTGACGACAGTGTTCTGAGTTGATCTGTGCAAAACCAAATACTTCAGAATCCGTAAGCTTACGTCCCATGGATTTTTCCATGTTGATAAGGTAGTCCATCTCTTCTTGTGAAAGAGCCAGACCTTCTTTTTCGTTGTAAGCAGCCAGGTCGTCAATATAGATGATAGCTTCCGGTTGACGATTCGTAGTAAATACATTCTGGTTCAAACCTTTGTACATGCGTTGCAGCATCGGGTCTCGGTCAGCATTTTCATCCTGTACAGGGAAGTATTCTTCTATACGGAGAATACCTTCAATACCCATGTTCTGAGTAATTTCCACAGCATTTGTGCTCCAAGGAGTAATCATTTCCTTACGAGGGCCTACAAAATAGCCTTGCAACTCGTCTTCGTTTTCCACATTTGCTTCACCTAAAAGCCAGCTGAGTTTTTTGATGTCCTCAGGAGAGAATTCATGGTCGGCTTCTACTGCCACCACGCTCTGAGAAGGGGTTCTAAAAAAAAGAATCATATCACTTTAAGTATATATGGGTTATTATAATTCTGATGAATTATTCTATTTTGCATGCAAAGTTACGCAAATCCCTTGGGCTGTGAAAGAAATGTGATTATTATTTGTGCGTTATACTATTCATATAGTAATCTGATGAATATGACAAATAGGAATGATTATGAGAGACATTGCAAATGTCCAATATCCGAATTATTTAGTGCTATGGCTATTCTTTAAATGTTTCTAAAGTTTATAGTGTAGCCCATTATGATGATATCAGTTTAAAAATTTCAACTTGATATACACTCTTTTTAACTGTATAAACTACTTATTTCACAATATACATATATTTTACTAAAAATGCGAGTTGCATACTTTTCTGTGTTTGTATATATTTGACGAAAATATTTAATATTGTTTTCAAAAAATAACATTTATAAATAATAATTTCTCAGAAAATTGTATGTTTGCACTCTGAAAGGTACAGTATTCTTAAATTCAACTAATAAACGCGATATAGCTATGATAAA
>Ga0183099_1000386_pt1 | contig 33625 bp, 46 predicted proteins | sample Biomet1_FD_127788 | JGI IMG/M metagenome (GOLD analysis project Ga0183099, IMG submission 127788) | Microbial communities from bioreactor (seeded with anoxic lake sediment) at LBNL, California, USA - Biofuel metagenome 1 | ecosystem: Engineered > Bioreactor > Anaerobic > Unclassified ... | reverse complement strand
TTACTTAATAGGAACTCATGCAAGAGATAAAGATGCAATAGTATCAAGTCTTGTAGTAGCTGAACTTGCTGCATATTATGCTTCAAAAGGAACAAATGTAGCTAATGAATTGAGAGCTATGTATGATAAATATGGATGGTACAAAGAGGGAATTATCTCTGTTACTATGGGTGGTAAAGAGGGAGTATCTCAAATCCAAGGTATCATGGAAAAATTGAGAGCTAATCCGCCTAAAGAAATCAACGGAGTAAAAGCAGTTACTCTTAAAGATTTTGAACTGCAAGCAGAAACAGATATAGTTACAGGAGCTAAAACTGAGATAAAACTTCCAAAATCAAATGTTATTCAAGTAATATTAGAAGATGGAACTTATATTACAGCAAGACCAAGTGGAACAGAGCCAAAAATCAAATATTACTTTGGTGTAAATGCGAAAACTGAAAGCTTAGTAGAAGAAAAAATGGAAAGCATGAAAAAGGCGTTTGTTGAGATAGTTAAATAAGAAAAATTACATGGAGGTTAGAGTTTGTCTAACCTCTTTTGAATTTGGGAAAAGATTCTGTTCAATAAAGTTCTTTTGTGTTAAAATATTTGTAAGTAGAGTTTACTGAATTAGATGACGTTTTTAAAGTCGTTGCTTACACAGCCATCTAATGTCATCAACTTAAGGAATTTAAAACTACGGACTACGCGTCCGTACCTCGCAAGCGTAGGACGCTTAACTCCTTATAGTTTATTATATAAGGTGTCCAGCAACCGTTGCTGGTCGGGTTTGGGCAGATGTCCAAGGTCTAAATTCTTGATTTTTTTCTTAAGTTGATGACATTGCACAGCCATCTCGCGCCAACCTAACGTTGGACGATAACATAATAAAATTTTTAAATTTTAGTTGTTTAAGAAAATTAGATTTTAAAAGAAGTTTAGAACGGAGTAACAATGGACGCTTTATATATACACATACCTTTTTGTATGAGAAAATGTGCATATTGCGACTTTCATTCTTTTGAGGGAAAGATGTCTGAAAGTAAAAAATATGTAGATTATCTGATAAAAGATTTTAAATCATGGCCAAAATATAAGTATGATACTGTTTATTTTGGGGGAGGAACACCATCACTTTTAGAGCCTTCGGAAATAGGAAGAATACTAAAAGAGATAGAAATAGCAGAAAATGCAGAGATAACTTTGGAGCTTAACCCTGCAACAGCCAATCTGAAAAAACTACAAGAGTTTAGAGAAAACGGAATAAATAGATTGAGTATCGGAATCCAAAGTTTTAATAATGAAATATTAAAAACTTTAGGAAGACTTCATAGTGCAGAGAAAGCCAAAGAAACTTTTTATAATGCAAGAAAAGCTGGATTTGATAATATATCCATAGATTTGATGTTTGCTGTTCCAAATCAAGGAATAGTAGAACTTAAAAAGGATTTGGAAACAATAAAAGAATTGAATCCTGAGCATATTTCCATATATTCTCTTATTTGGGAAGAAGGAACGCCCTTTTGGGATATGCTTCAGCAAGGAACAATGAAAGCTTGCGATAATGATATTGAAGCAGATATGTTTGAGCTTATTATTGATACTTTGGCTGACATGGGATATACTCACTATGAGATTTCCAATTTTGCAAAAGAAGGAAAAGAAGCGAGACATAACAGTAAATACTGGGAAAATAAAGAATATATTGCACTTGGAATAGGAGCTTCTTTTTATACAGAAGGGTTTAGAGGGAAAAATCTACTTGGATTTAATGAGTACTATGAAGCTATAGACAAAGGAGAAAAACCTTGGTTTGAGAGCGAAAAAGTAGATAATCCAAAAGAATACGAATATATGTTGGGACTTAGACTTTTACAAGAAGGAATTGTACCTACAGAAGAGAATATTAAAATAACTTGTGAAAAACTCAAAAATGATGGATACTTGGAAATAAAGAGTGGTAAGTACCTACTTACCAGAAAAGGTATATTTTTTGCCAATTATGTATTTGAACAGGTTTTATAAGCTTTGGAGGAAAAATGGTAGAGAAAATTAAAAAAAATCTTGAAGAAATTAAAAATGATATAAAAAATATTAGAGGAGAAAATAGCGGTGTTAAGGTAGTGTGTGCCAGTAAATATACTGACGGTCAAGGAATAGTAGACATTATAAATGCTGGGATAGAGTACGTTGGAGAAAACAGAGTGCAAGCAATGAAGGACAAAAGAGAGTATTTAGAAACCTTGAAATTAGAAGAAAAAATAGCTTGGCATTTTATTGGTAACTTGCAAAAAATAAAATTAAATATATAATAGATTATGTTGATTTAATTCAATCTGTCCATGAGTATTCACTTCTCGAAGAATTAGACAAAAAAGCTTCTCAAAAGGGAAGAGTTTTGGATGTTTTATTAGAAGTTAATATTTCTGGAGAAGAGAGTAAACATGGTTTTGAAAGGGAAGAACTGCTTAATCTAGGAGAGAAGCTAGTTAGCTTTTCTAGTGTTCGTATAAAGGGGCTTATGACTATGGCTCCCAATACAGAAGATTTGGATATAGTAAGAGGAACTTTCAGAGGCTTAAGAGAATTTCGTGATGAGCTAAATCAAAAAATATTTAACGGCGCACTTACAGAATTATCTATGGGAATGAGTAATGACTATAGAATAGCTTTGGAAGAAGGGGCTACAATAATAAGAATAGGAACAAGACTTTTTAATTAGGGGAGGTGTACTGTGGCAAACTTTTTAAAGAAAATGTTTGATTTTAACATTGATGAGAAGCAAGAAGAGAAGTTGGAAGTGAAAGAGAAAAAAGCAACTAAAGTAGATACTATTAGTACCGAAAAAGTTAAGAAAGCAAGCGTAATAAATTTTGAGGATAAAAAAATTAATTTGGTACAAGAAGATGCTAATATAGATTATCAAATGGTAGTTTATAAGCCTTATGATCTTTATGATTGTACAAAAATTGGTGATTGGATATCGAAAGATGTTATTATTATTCTTAATCTTGATGATGTAGATACTAAACTTGCTCAGAGAGTAATTGACTTTGTAAGTGGTTCTTTATATGTTAAAGGTGCAAGATTATTTGAAATAGCAAGAAATGTTCAATTATGTGTACCTGCAAAAATTAATCTTAAGATTGATGATCCAAAATATTCTGATACAAATTCATTTTATGAAGATAAAATAGGTTCAGGAGAAGCAGAAGAAATAAAACCAAAATATTATGAATAAAAAAAGTGTCTCGTTTTAAATGAGACACTTTTTTTATAATTATTTCAACTATTTTTTTTAAGGTTCTGTCATTTCGAGGTACGAGAAATCTTGAGATACCTCCCATATCGGTATGACAGTAGTTGGGTCATAAAAAATCAAAAGTCTTCAATACAAAGTCACAAAGAACTAAAAGACATACAAAGTTAAAAATTAAAGTAAGTAAATCAATTAGTTCCTATCTTTTCTTTGGGTTGAATTTCTTATATTTACAATTCTAGAGCTATTTATTCTATCTGTATCCTGAATTTATTCTATATCCCAAACTAAGTCCAATTCTTCTAGTCTGCATAAGAATTATATCTCCAATAGGAGTAATGTTTGCAGAAGCTCCAATATTGAAGTCATAAAAGGCTTCTAGCATAAAGTTTTCCTTTTCAAATCCCCAAGAAATCCCTCCATATGGAGATGGAGTAGAAAAAACATTGGCAAATCCAGCATTGTCGCTAATTCTTCCTTGGTCTCTTTCGTATGAAATTCCACCTCTAAGACTAAAATACATCAAAAATCCAAAATAATGTTCTGACTCAGGTTCATATTGTAAAAGAAAATAAATTGGGAAATAATCAACACCTAATTTATCACTGCCACCGATAGAATCTGCTAAAGTTCCAGAACCTATATAACCTAAACCTGCTCCATAATAAAAATTTTCTAAAGACTTACTTCTACTATGAAGCTCCAAATTTGCAGTAAAAGTATTGGAAACTGTAGTTTTGTCATCTAAATCTTCTCCGTCTTGTACAGTTAGATTTTGTTTATAAAAACCTAAAGGAGAATATCCACCTTTCATAACAAAGCTCACATCAGCAATTTCACTGTAGGCAAAGCCGAATAACAATAAATAAATAAAAGTAAATTTTTTCATACAATCACTCCGTTTTCTTGTATAATGTTTATAATATCAAAAATTAGAATTTATATACTTATTATAAAGCAAAATTGAAAAATAAACAATAGGAGGATTTATGGAAGCAATAGTATTAGATTTAGATGGGACTTTACTGACAAGTAAGGAGAAAATTTCGGAAAGAACAAGAGAAATTTTATATAAATTTATAGAAAAAGGGATAAAAATAATAATAGCTACAGGAAGAACTTATACGTCTTTGAAACCTTATAGAGATATGTTGGGATTAGAAACACCAGTAGTATGTTTTAACGGGGCAAAGCTTGTTGATAGAAAAGAGAATATTATTTTTGAACTACCAATAGATAGTGATTTGGCGAAAAAATGTATAGATATTGGGAAAGAAATGGGGATTCATATTAATTTTTATCAAAATGAAGTTTGGTACGTAGAAGACAGCACAAAAGAAGCTAAAATGTATCAAGAAAGTTCTGGATTAGATTATGAAATAAGAAAAATTGAAGAGTTCGAAAACTATGAAATGACAAAGTTACTTTTTATAGCTGAAAATGAGAAGCTTCAAATTTTTAATAAAAAATTAGAAGAAGTGGTGGGAACTGGGATAAATAAGGCTTTTTCTAAAAAACATTATTTGGAACTTATGAATAAAGAGGTTAATAAAGGGGAAACTCTTTTGAAACTCTTTGAAATAGAAGGAATAAAAAAAGAAAATGTAGTGGCCTTTGGAGATGGATGGAATGACCTTGAAATGCTACAAATAGTGGGAGAAGGAGTAGCAATGGGGAATGCAGATGAAGAGCTGAAGAAAATAGTGGGTAGAACTTGTGATACCAATGATAATGACGAATGGAAGTAAATAAAGCGTTTTCTAAAAACATTATTTGGAACTTATCAATAAAGAGGTTAATAAAGGGGAAGCTTTGTTGAAACTTTTTGAAATAGAAGGGATAAAAAAGAAAATGTAGTGGCCTTTGGAGATGGATGGAATGACCTTGAAATGCTACAAATAGTGGGAGAAGGAGTAGCAATGGGAAATGCAGATGAAGAGCTGAAGAAAATAGTGGGTAGAACTTGTGATACCAATGATAATGACGGAATAGCTAAATATCTGGAAAAATACCTTTAATAAGGCCAATTAGCAGTTAGTAATTAGCAGTAGCAATTAAAAAAATTGACTAAAGAATAGCAAGATTTTATACTCCGCTACTTACTTATGTATTTATACTGTACATTGTTAATAAAAGTTTGAAAAAAATGAGTTGCTGTGTTATAATAATGTAAAAGTGTTTAAAAATGAGGAGATAGAATGAATTTCAAAAGTATAATTTTAGCTGCTGGAAAAGGCACAAGAATGAAAACTGACCTACCAAAAGTGGTACACAAAGTTAATGGGATTCCAATGATTAGCAAAGTAATGTCTGTACTAGAAGAGGCTGGTTCAAAAGAAAATATTCTTATTTTAGGACATAAAAAAGAAGTGGTTTTAGATGTTGTTGGAGATGTCTCTTATGTTCTTCAAGAAGAACAACTGGGAACAGGACATGCTGTACAACAAGCAGAAGAAAAATTAGTTTCTTATAATGGTCTAGTGCTTATAACTTGTGGAGATACACCACTACTTAGAGCAGAAACAATCAAAAGTATGATACTTAAACACAAACTTGATAAAGCTTGTGCAACAATTCTTACTGCAATAGAGGAAAATCCTTTTGGTTACGGTAGAATAGTAAAAGATAAAGGTTTTGTTAAAGCAATAATAGAAGAAAAAGAAGCAAATGAAGAAATAAAGGCTATAAAAGAGATTAATGCAGGAGTTTACTGCTTTGATTCGCAAAAATTTTTAGAAGCTTTGAGAAAAATAGATAATAACAATGAAAAAGGCGAATACTATTTGACAGATGTAATAAAAATAATGGTTGACGCTGGGGAAAAAGTGGATAGTTATTTGGTAAAAGACAGTAGAGAAACTCTAGGAGTTAATTCTAAAGCTCAACTTGCAGAAGCTTCGAAAATTCTTAGAGATAGAAAAAATGAAGAATTGATGAATGACGGTGTTATTATTATAGACCCTAATGCTACATACATTGATGAAGAAGTAAAAATTGGAAGAGATACAGTAATTTATCCTAACGTTGTAATAGAGGGGAATACAACTATTGGTGAAAACTGTGAGATTTACGGAAGTTCAAGAATAATAGAAACTACAATAGCAGATAATGTTAAGGTAGAAGCCTCTGTTCTTGAATATAGTATTGTTGAAGAAGGAGTAACCATAGGACCTTTTGCACACTTAAGACCAAAATCAATTCTTAAGAAAAAAGTTCATGTAGGAAACTTTGTAGAAACAAAAAACGTAACTCTTAATGAAGGTGTAAAAGCAGGACATTTAACTTATATCGGAGATGCTATTGTCGGTGAAAACACAAATTTTGGGGCAGGAACAATTACTTGTAATTATGATGGTAAGAATAAACATCAAACAATTATTGGTAAGAATGTTTTCATAGGTAGTGATACGAAGTTTGTAGCACCTGTAGTTGTAGGAGATGATTCTATAACGGCAGCTGGTTCAGTGATTACAAAAAATATACCAGATAGAGCTTTGGCTGTAGCAAGGGCAAGGCAAGAGAATAAGAAGGAGTGGAAGAAGAAGTAATGGTAAACGAAAACGTAAAGATTTTTTCGGGAACTTCAAACAGAGATCTTGCAGAAAGAGTATCAAAGGAACTTAATATTCCTTTAGGAGATGCTAAAATTGTAAGATTCAAAGATGGGGAAGTGTACGTAAAACTTAATAGTACAGTTAGAGGAGCAACAGTATTTGTTATTCAGACAACATCAAATCCAGTAAATGAAAATTTAATGGAACTATTAGTTTTTATTGACGCATTAAAAAGAGCATCAGCATCACAAATTATTGCAGTTATTCCATACTATGGATATTCTAGACAAGACAGAAAAGCTAGTCCGAGAGAACCAATTACGGCTAAATTAGTTGCAAACTTATTAACGACAGCTGGAGCAACAAGAGTAATGGCAATGGATCTACATGCACAACAAATTCAAGGGTTTTTCGATATCCCAGTAGATCATATGAAAGCTTTACCAATATTAGCAGAGTACTTTATAGGAAAAGGACTATGCGGAGATGATGTAGTAGTAGTTTCTCCTGATGTTGGCGGAGTAAAAAGAGCAAGAGGTCTTGCAGGTTGGTTAGGATGTTCATTGGCTATTGTTGATAAAAGAAGACCAAAACCAAATGTTTCTGAAGTAATGAATGTTATAGGAGACATAGAAGGTAAAAAAGCTATCTTTATAGATGATATGATAGATACTGGTGGAACAATAATCAATGCAGCAGAAGCACTATTAAAAAGAGGAGCAATAGAAACTTATGCTTGTTGTACTCATGCAATATTTAGTGATCCTGCAATAGAAAGAATTAAAGAATCATGTTTAAAAGAAGTTGTTATTACTGATACAATTCATTTACCAGAAGAAAAAAGATTGGATAAAATTAAAGTTCTATCTGTAGATACACTTTTCTCTGAAGGAATCAGAAGAGTATTTAGCAACGAATCATTAAGTGAACTATTTGTTAAATAATATTGGGGTAGTGCTTTGGCGCTACCTTATTCTAATTATAGAAGTTTACTAGAGGAGGGTTTATGTCTGAGTTTAGAAAAGATCCCGTTAATAAAAGGTGGGTTATATATTCTCCAGAGAGAGCTTATAGACCTACAGATTTTAAAAGTGAAGAAAAGCAAGAACATGAAAAAGGATATTGTCCATTTTGTTCAGGGAATGAAAAAAAATCAGGGGACGAAATTTTAGCCTATGCTAAAAAACCAGACAGAGAACCAAATACTCCAGGATGGTGGGTAAGGGTCCTTGAGAATAAATACCCTGCTCTTCAATTAGGAGATAATCTAAAGAAAAAAGGTATTGGAATTTATGATAAAATGGATGGACTTGGAAGACATGAAATTATCATAGAAACTGAAGAACATGTAAAGTGTATCTCAGATCTTTCTCAGGTACAAGTTGAGAAAGTTATTTTGGCCTACAGAGATAGGTATGTAGAGATAGCTTCAGATAAGAATATAAAACATATTCTTATATTTAAAAATTATGGAGAAGATGCAGGAGCATCATTGGAACACGCTCATTCTCAACTGATAGCAACTCCAGTTGTACCAAGTAGGGTAGAAACTGAAATTTTGGGAGCTAATGATTATTATAAGTTTAGAGATAGATGTGTTTATTGTGATATTTTAGATCAAGAACTTATTGATAGAGAAAGAATAATAGATGAAAATGATGAATTTTTAGCATTTAATTTTTTTGCAGGGAAAGTTCCTTACGAAACTTGGATAGTGCCAAAACATCATAATGCATATTTTTCAACTATTTCAAAAGGTCAAATCAAGGATTTGGCAAAGATTATAAGAAGAGTTATAAAGAGAATAAAGCTTCATTTAGGTGACGTTAACTATAATATGGTACTTCATACAGCACCAGTTAATACAAGCAATAGAATTGATGATATATTCCATTGGCATTTAGAACTTATGCCAAAACTTACAAAAATAGCAGGATTTGAATGGGGAACAGGGTATTATATTAATCCAGTTTTTCCTGAAGATGCGGCAAAAATGCTTAGAGAAATTGAGTTGGATGATGAAGAAGATGTACTAAAATAGATTATTGTGTATTTTTTTTATTTATGATAGAATGGATTGTGATTATGAAAATTTTAACAGGAACTAGTCAAAACCTAGAATATATAGGAAAAGAAGTGGAAGCAGGGAAAATAGTAGCTTTTCCCACAGATACTGTATATGGATTGGGGGCTTCAATTACTCAAAAAAATTCGATAAAAAGAATTTTTGATGTAAAAGAAAGACCAGTAGATTCAGCAGTTATCGTTCTAATTGATAAAATAGAGCGGGTAGAAGAGTTAGCTTATATTGAAAATCCTAAAGCTTGGGACTTAATGAAAGAGTTTTGGCCAGGGGCTTTAACTTTACTTTTTCCTAAAAAAGATATTATAGATGACATTATTACTGCTAAGGGTAATAGTGTTGGATTAAGGATTCCTGATAACAAAATAGCTATTGAGCTTATTAAATATTCAGGTGGAGCACTTGCTACACCAAGCGCAAATAAAACTGGACACTTAAGTCCTACAAGAGCAGAACACGTGGCAAAACAATTTGCTGATGGTGAGATAGATTTTCTGGTAGACGGGGGAAAAACAGAAAAGGCTATTGAATCAACAATTTTGGATATGACTAAAAATCCACCTTTGATAATTAGAAATGGTGGAGTAAGTAAAGAACAGATAGAAAAAATAATAGGAAGAGTAGATGAACTTTCTATTAAAAAAAAGAGTGAAAAAAACTTTCTAAAAGAGATAAAGGTTATAAAAAGAGAAGATTTTTATATGCTTTCTGAAGATTCTATACTTTTAGCCTTTACAAATATAGAAAAATTGAGTATAAAGAGAGTAGAAATTTTATCAAAAAATGGGGATTATGAAGAAGCGATAAAAAATCTATACGATTCCTTACACAATTTGTTAGAAGAGGAAAATTCAACAATATTTGTTGAAGAACTGAATGAAAACGGGTTGGGGAAAGTAATTATGGAAAGAATCCAAAAGATAGTCAAATAATACGGAGGTAACAAATGGCAGTTAAAGTAAATCCTGGAAGAATTAATCAACAAGATATGATGAATGCGCAAGCTTACACAGGAATAATGAGTAAAATAGAAAAGTTGGGAAAAGGGAAAAGAAAATATAAATTATTTTTCGATAAAACAGCTAAAAAATACTTTGGGAAAATGGTAAAAGAGTTTTCTAAACAATTACAAGGTTATCAAAATAACCCTCAAACAAAAAATGTGATTGAGTTTTATTCTTATATAGAGTTAGAAACTGCAAAAGCAGCAAATCAACCAATAATGGTTAGCTTTGAAGAATTAGAGTTCTTAAAAGGAACTATGTCTGAAACAATAAAAGGTATGGAGAAAGTACAATATAAATGGTACGATATATTCAGAAAAGTTCTTACAAAAACAATGATTAAACAAAATAAAGTAATATTAGAAATATTAAAAAAATAGAGCTTATGCTCTTTTTTTTTAGCTCAAATCTTTAACTTTTTTAAATGTGTGGTATACTTAGGATAGAAAAATATTCTTGGAGGATAATATGAAAGCAGAAGAAATATTAAAGCTTGATATAAAAAAAGAACTTGTAAATCTTTTAGATGAAAAATTCATATTTGAAAGAAAAGCATTTCCATATATGGTTAATGATAGAGAAATTTATGTGGCAATAGTTAATCCTAATGATATTAATACAGAGATGCATATAAAATCAATATCTAGAAGAAGAGTTGTACTAACAAAAATAAGTTCAGATGAATTCTATCTTCTTGTAAGAAGATACTTTGGAATTGGTGCTGGGATGTTTAGTGAGGTAGAGAAACCTACAATAACATTTGAAAAAGATTTTAATATAGATGACTCCAAAGAAAGTGCAGAGGTAGTTCAATTTGTTAATAAGGTCTTACAAGATGCTTATAACAAAGGTGCTACAGACGTTCATTTGGAGCCAACAAAGGACGACACTCTACTTAGATATAGAATAGATGGCGTTTTGCATAATATTTCTATACCCAAAAGTATTCAAAATGTGTATCTTGCTGTAGTAAGTAGAATAAAAATAATGGCTGAAATGGATATTGCAGAAAAAAGACTTCCTCAAGATGGACGTATAAAAATTAAGTCTAAAGGAGAAGACACTGAGCTTAGAATATCAGTTATTCCTACAATTAATGGAGAGAGTATAGTTATAAGAATTCTTGCCAATCAAAAAAGAGAAATGGACTTGGAAAAATTAGGGATGAGTCCAAAAATATTGAGAGATTTTAAAGATTTGATAAGTAAACCTAATGGGATTATTCTGGTAACTGGACCTACAGGTAGTGGAAAAACTACAACTTTATTTTCAGCAATAAAAGAGATAAATGATGGGTCTCAAAAGATTCTTACAATAGAGGATCCAGTAGAATACCAATTGGATGGAGTTTCTCAGATACAAGCAAAATCTGAAATAGGTTTTGATTTTGCAACAGGGCTACGTGCCATACTTCGTCATGACCCTGATATAATTATGATAGGGGAAATTCGGGATAAAGAGACAGCAGAGATAGCAATACGTTCATCACTTACTGGACATCTTGTTTTTGCTACACTACATACCAATGACTCCATAAGTTCTGTAACTAGACTTATTGATATGGGAATCGAGCCATATTTGATAACATCATCATTAGTAGGTGTTTTAGCTCAAAGACTTGTAAGAAAGATATGTCCTTATTGTAAAACAGAAAAAATACTTGATAATGGAAAGAAAACTTGGTACGGAAAAGGTTGTGATTATTGCTTCCATACAGGTTATAAGGGAAGAACATCTATACATGAACTTTATATAATTGATGATATTACAAAAAAAGATATACTAACAGGTAAGTCAAATTTTGAAATCAAAAAAAATCAAGTGGATAAAGGTTGGAAAACTCTTAAAGATGATGGAATGGATAAGGCAGAAATTGGTGAAACGACTTTTGAAGAGGTAATTAAAGTAGCTTGGTAAAGTAACGTAGTCATAGAGGTAAAACTTTAATTGACAAAAACGTGTATATAGTCTAAAATATTAGTTCGATGTTTATTTGCAATATTTATCTTTGTTAAGATGCAAAGTACCTAACGGAAGCTTTAAGCATCTTTCAGTGTTACTTATAGGATTATGAAATGTTATAAGTACAAATCGAAATGTGGCAGAGCCACTTTTCTAGTGAAAGAGGAGAACAAATGGAATACGGAAGAAATAATGAGTTGGAAGTTTTATCGAAAGATAGATGGTTTTGGGAGTTGGAAGGTGGAGTAAAATTACCTTTTGACCAATGTGGAGACGAAACAGTTAATGTTGGAGAAAAAATTAATGTTTTTGTTTATATGGATATAGAAAAAGGTCTAATGGGAACGTTGAAAACTGTATTTGGACAAGTTGGAGAGTTAGCTTATCTTAATGTTGTTAATGTTTCTGAAATGGGTGCATTTTTGGATTTGGGAATAGGAAAAGATGTTCTTCTTCTTAAAAATAAAATGGAAACAGAGCTAAAAATAGGTGATGATGCCTTAGTTGCATTAAGACTAGATAATAAAAATAGAATTGGTGCTACTATGAAGATTAGTGATTACATAGAAGTAAGAGAAAATTCTAAAGTTGGAGAAGAAGTAAGCGGAATAGTTTATAGAGTAAATGATGAAATGGGTATATTTGTTGCGGTAGAAGGTAAATACCACGGATTTATACATAATAATAAACTTACTAAAAAATATTTTGTAGGTGAAACTGTAAATGCTAAAATTGCGAAAGTAAGAGATGACGGTAAGTTAGAGTTGGCTTTCAGAGATGTAGCATATAAAGTTATGGATAATGATGCTAAAGTAATCCTTGATTATTTGAATAAAAATAAAGGGATAATGACATTAAATGATGATTCTAGTCCTGAAGATATAAAAAGAGTTTTTGGTATTTCAAAAAAAGCATTTAAAAGAGCTATTGGAAAGCTTTATAAAGATAGAGTTATTGATAAAGCGGGGCTTGGATTTAAGATAATTAATAATTAAAAGTGAAAAATTAAGAGTTGAAAAGAAGAACTGCGAAAGCAGTTCTTTTCTAAAATTAATAACTATTAATTCTTAATTTTTAATTGAATTTATAGGGGGTTATTATGAAATATAAACATTTATTTGGACCAGTAGCTTCAAGAAGATTGGGAATTTCTTTGGGAATAGATTTAATTCCACATAAAACTTGTAACTTTAACTGTATATATTGTGAATGTGGAGAAGCACCACCACTAGCTATAGAAAGAAAAGAGTATGTTAAGGTAGATGAAGTTTTGGAAGAGCTTAAACTTTATCTTGCTGAAAACCCAAAACCTGAATATATAACTTTTTCTGGAAGTGGAGAGCCTACACTTAATAGTGGGATAGGTCGTTTAATTGATGAAATTAAAAAACTTACTGATATAAAGGTTTGTGTAATTACAAATTCTACAAATTTAATAAAAGATGATTTGAGAAAAGAGATTGGAAAGGCTGATTTGATTATGCCGAGCCTAAATGCTGTTTTTGAAAGTAGTTTTTTAAAAATTGATAGACCCAATGTAAATATTAAATTGCCTAATATTATTGAAGGGATAAAAAAACTTGGAGATGAATTTCAAGGAGATATTTATCTTGAAATATTTATGGTAGAAGATATAAATGATAGCCAAGAAGAGTTGGAAGAATTTGTAAAAGTAATAAAAGGTCTTAAAGTAACTAAAGTTCAGCTTAATAGTCTTGATAGGCCAGCACCTGTTTCTTGGGTAAAAGCAATGTCTATGAAAAGATTGGAAGAAATAAAAGACTATTTCAGAGAAAATGGAATAAATACAGAGATAATAAAAAAATATAAGAGTAAAAATGAGTATAGTGCTTATAACAAAGATTATGAGGAACTTATATTGAATCTTTTGATAGTAAGACCTTCTACCTTTGATGATTTGTTGGAAGTGACAGGAATAGAAAGAGAAGTTCTAGGGAATTATCTTGATATACTTGGAAAAGAAGGAATAGTAAAAGCTATTATTGAAGAAAGAGGAATATTCTATACTTATAAAAAATAAATAGATAAAAATTTGAGAACCAGAGGTTTTATTAATAAATCTCTGGTTCTATTTTTAAAAGTAAGGTTGGACATATTAATAAATCTAATTTTTTTGAAAAAAATTTAGAATATAGTTTGATAAAGAGAAGGAAAAAGAACTTGTACTTCTTTAAAATCAGTGAGTCCTAAAACTCTAATAAGTATTGAGAAAAAACGTTGACAAACATCAGTAAAACTTGTATAATGATTGAGTTGTGCCGCTTTAGCTCATCTGGTAGAGCAACTGACTTGTAATCAGTAGGTGCTCCGTTCAAGTCGGGGAAGCGGCACCATTAAAAAAATATTTGGTTGGGTTCCCGAGCGGTCAAAGGGAGCAGACTGTAAATCTGCCGGCTCCGCCTTCGAAGGTTCGAATCCTTCTCCAACCACCACTAAAACTTACTACATGTTTAAACTCTTAACGAGTTTGGAAATGTGGATTTTTTTTTATAATGTATAGTTGACAAACTAAGAATAAATGATGTAAAATCTCAAAAGAACGTATAATATATAGGAGGCGAAAATGGCTAAAGAAAAATTCGAAAGAAGTAAACCCCATGTAAACGTTGGAACAATAGGACACGTTGATCACGGAAAAACAACAACAACAGCGGCTATTTCTAAAGTATTATCAGACTTAGGATTAGCTCAAAAAGTAGATTTTGATAAAATCGATAAAGCACCAGAAGAAAGAGAAAGAGGAATCACAATCAACACTGCTCATATCGAGTATGAAACACAAACTAGACATTATGCTCACGTTGACTGTCCAGGACATGCGGATTACGTAAAAAACATGATAACTGGAGCAGCACAAATGGATGGAGCTATATTAGTAGTTTCAGCAGCAGATGGTCCAATGCCTCAAACAAGAGAACATATCCTATTATCAAGACAAGTTGGTGTACCTTACATAGTAGTATACTTAAACAAAGCTGATATGGTAGATGACGAAGAATTATTAGAATTAGTAGAAATGGAAGTAAGAGAATTATTAACTGAGTATGGATTCCCAGGGGACGATATACCAGTAATAAAAGGTTCATCATTAGGTGCAATGAATGGAGAACAAAAATGGGTAGATGCAATAATGGAATTAATGGCAGCAGTAGATAGCTATATTCCAACTCCAGAAAGACCAGTAGATAAACCATTCTTAATGCCAATAGAAGATGTATTTACAATAACTGGAAGAGGAACTGTTGTTACAGGAAGAATCGAAAGAGGAATTGTAAAAGTACAAGAAACTATAGAAGTAATAGGAATCAAACCAACAGTATCAACAACTTGTACAGGAGTAGAAATGTTCAGAAAACTACTTGATCAAGGACAAGCTGGAGATAACGTAGGAGTATTATTAAGAGGAATCAAAAAAGAAGACGTTGAAAGAGGTCAAGTATTAGCTAAACCTGGATCAATCAATCCACATACAGGATTCAAATCAGAAGTATATGTACTAACTGCATCAGAAGGTGGAAGACATACTCCATTCTTCTCAGGATACAGACCACAATTTTACTTCAGAACAACAGATATCACAGGATCAATCAGCTTACCAGAAGGTGTAGAAATGGTTATGCCTGGAGATAACATAGAAATGACAGTAGAATTAATTCACCCAATCGCGATGGAAGAAGGATTAAGATTCGCAATAAGAGAAGGTGGAAGAACAGTAGCTTCTGGAGTAGTTGCTACTATCACTAAATAATTAAAAAAACACTTTTAAAAATTTAGTTTTTATGATATAATCATGGAACGTGAGTTGAAAAATCACTTGCGTTCCTTTAATAAAGTTAGGAGGTGTATAAACACTAATGGCATCGACAAAATTAAGAATTTATTTAAAAGCATATGATTCAAGATTATTAGATCAATCAGCTAAAAAAATTGCTGAAACAGCTAAAAAAGCTGGAGCTGAAATCGCTGGACCAATGCCTTTACCAACTAAGATTAAAAGATACACTGTTTTAAGATCTGTACACGTTAACAAAGACTCAAGAGAGCAATTTGAAATGAGAGTACACAGAAGAATGGTAGAAATTCAAAATTCTAACCAAACTATGATGAAATCTTTAGCAGCAGTAAACTTACCTTCTGGTGTTGGTATAGAAATTAAACAAGCCTAGTATTATTTGATAAAGGTAAAACTTTACAGAATGATACAAGTTGACGACACACGAGGAAAAGTTGTCAACCAATATATTATTTGATGGAGGTCAAAATGGCAATTTTAGGTAAAAAAATCGGAATGACTCAAATTTTCGAAGACGGGAAAGTAGTTCCTGTTACAGTTATCGAAGCTGGACCAAATTTTGTTTTACAAACTAAAACAACTGAGAAAGATGGATATGTAGCTATTCAAGTTGGTTTCGGTGAAAAAAGAGAAAAAAATACTACAAAACCTTTAATGGGGATTTTCAACAAAGCAGGAGTTAAACCTCAAAGATTTGTTAGAGAATTAAGAGTTGAATCTGTAGAAGGATATACTTTAGGGCAAGAAATTAAAGTAGATGTTTTAGGAACAACTGAATTTGTAGATATTACTGGAACTTCTAAAGGGAAAGGGACTGCAGGGGTTATGAAAAGACATAACTTCCACGGAAACAGAGCTACACACGGGGTTTCAAGAAACCATAGACTTGGAGGTTCAATCGGTAATTCATCTACTCCAGGAGAAGTTTACAAGGGTAGAAAAATGGCTGGTAGAATGGGTAACGAAAAAGTTACAGTTCAAAATTTAAAAGTTGTTAGAGTAGACGTAGAAAATAATTTATTATTAGTAAAAGGTGCAGTACCTGGAGCTAAAAATGGTTATTTGACTATAAAAGCTGCTCTTAAAAAATAGTCGATAACGATTTGAGGAAGGAGGACAATAAATGCTTTTAGATTTATTTAACATAAATGGTGAAAAAACTGGTACTGTTGAAGCTTTAGATGCAGTATTTGGAATTGAACCTAATCAAGCAGTGTTACATGAAGTGTTAACTGCTGAATTGGCTGCTGCAAGACAAGGGACTGCATCAACTAAAACAAGAGCGGAAGTTAGAGGGGGAGGAAGAAAACCTTTCAAACAAAAAGGAACTGGTAGAGCTAGACAAGGATCAATCAGAGCCCCTCATATGGTAGGTGGAGGAGTAACATTCGGACCACAACCAAAATCTTTCGAGAAAAAAGTAAATAAAAAAGTTAGAAGATTAGCTTTGATATCTGCTTTATCTGAAAAAGTAAAAGAAGGAAACTTAGTAGTAATTGATGGTGCATTTGATGCTCCTAGAACTAAAAAAGCAGTTACATTAGTAAACGCTTTAGAAGCTACTAAAAAACAATTATTCGTAGTAAACGATTTAACTGTAGATGCTGATTGGAACTTATACTTATCTGCAAGAAACATCTTAGGAGCTATCGTGTTACAACCTAACGAATTAGGTGTTTACTGGTTACTAAAACAAGAGAAAGTGATAGTAACTAAAGAAGCACTTAAAGCTATCGAGGAGGTGCTTGCATAATGTCAGTTTACAACATTATTAAAAGACCTATCATCACTGAAAAGTCTGAAATACTTAGAAGAGAACAAAACGTTTATACTTTCGAAGTAGATAATAAAGCTAACAAAATTGAAGTTGAAAAAGCTGTGGCTAAAATATTTGGAGTTAAAGTTATAGATGTTAACACTTTAAATATCAAACCTACAACTAAAAGATACGGACAAAAATTATACCAAACTAAATTAACTAAGAAAGCTTATGTTAAATTAGAAGCTGGAAACAAAATCGAATACTTCCCAGAAGTTTAAGATTTTAGATATTTATAGGTCGAATGGAGGTAAGAAAAAGAGATGGCTTTAAAAAAATTAAAACCAATGACTCCAGGTACTAGAGGAATGTCAATTCTAGTAGCTGAAGAAGTAAATAAAAATGCGAGACCTGAAAAATCACTTACTGTGCCATTAAAATCTGCTTACGGTAGAGATAACTACGGACACAGAACAGGAAGAAACATTGAAAAAGGACATAAAAGATTATACAGAATAATTGATTTCAAAAGAAATAAATTAGAAATCCCTGCTAGAGTAGCATCGATTGAGTATGATCCAAATAGAACTGCTAACATTGCTTTATTATTCTATGTAGATGGAGAAAAAAGATATATATTAGCACCTAAAGGATTAAAAGTTGGAGATATGGTTATTGCTGGAGGAAAAGCTGATATTAAAGTAGGAAACGCTTTAAAATTAAAAGATTTACCAGTAGGAACTCAAATCCATAACATAGAATTACAACCTGGTAGAGGTGGACAATTAGCTAGATCTGCTGGAACAGCTGCTAGATTAGTTGCTAAAGACGGTACTTACTGTCATATAGAATTACCATCTGGAGAATTAAGACTTATCCATAAAGAGTGTATGGCAACAATTGGTGAAGTAGGAAATTCTGAACATCAATTAGTTTCAATAGGAAAAGCAGGAAGATCTAGACATATGGGAAGAAGACCACATGTAAGAGGATCTGCAATGAACCCTTGTGATCATCCACACGGAGGGGGAGAAGGAAAAATGCCAGTAGGTAGAAAAGGTCCTTTAACTCCATGGGGAAAACCAACTATGGGATACAAAACTAGAGGTAAAAAACTATCTGATAAATTTATCGTAAGAGGTAGAAAAAAATAATCGAGAGGAGGCTTAATTAATGGCAAGATCATTAAAAAAAGGACCTTTTATAGATATCCACTTAAAAAATAAAGTATTACAAACTGTTGAAAGTGGAAATACAAAAGCGGTTATCAAAACTTGGTCTAGAAGATCTACAGTATTCCCTGAATTCATTGGGATCACATTTGCAGTATATAATGGTAAAAAACATATACCAGTTCATGTAACTGAACAAATGGTTGGACATAAATTAGGTGAGTTCGCACCTACAAGAACATATCACGGACATGGAAAAGACAAAAAGAAAAAATAATTAAGAAAAGGAGGAGCAAATAGTGGAAGCTAAAGCAATAGCTCGTTATGTGAGATTAACTCCAAGAAAAGCAAGACTTGTTGCAGATGTTATAAGAGGAAAATCTGCATTACAAGCTTTAGATACATTAAGATTTACAAATAAAAAAGCTGCCGATGTTATTAAAAAAGCATTATCATCAGCAATAGCGAATGCAACAAATAATTTTAATATGAATGAAGAAAACTTATATATAAGCAAAATTACTGTTGATGAAGGGCCGATTCTTAAAAGAGTAATGCCAAGAGCAATGGGAAGAGCAGACATCATTCATAAAAAAACTAGCCACGTTACTGTAGTGGTAAGCGAAAAGAAATAAAAAAGGAGGTACCAGAGTGGGACAAAAGGTTGATCCTAGAGGCTTAAGACTAGGAATTACAAGAACGTGGGACTCGAACTGGTTTGCTGAAGGTGAAGCATACCTAAACTTTTTCCATGAAGATGTAAAAGTAAGAAACTTTGTTAAAGATAAATATAACCATGCAGGAATTTCTAGCGTTAAGATAGAAAGAACTTCTTCTGAAAGAATAGTAGTTATAATAAATACTGCTAAAGCTGGAATCTTAATTGGAAGAAAAGGACAAGAAATTGAAAACTTAAGAGTTGCTTTAGAAAAATTAACTGGTAAAAAAGTAGTTGTTAAAGTAAACGAAGTTAAACAATTTAATAAAGATGCATTATTAGTAGCTGAAAGCATTGCTCAAGCTATTGAGAAAAGGGTAGCTTATAAAAAAGCTGTTAAACAAGCAATAACAAGAGCTGAGAAAGCTGGAGTACAAGGTATCAAAGTAATGACATCAGGAAGATTAAATGGTGCTGAAATCGCTAGATCTGAATGGTCATTATCTGGAAGAGTACCTCTACATACACTAAGAGCAGATATTGATTATGCTACTGCAACTGCTAGAACAACTTATGGAGCAATCGGACTTAAAGTTTGGATATGTAATGGTGAAGTGCTTCCTAAGAGGGAAGGGGAAGATGCATAATGTTAATGCCAAAAAGAACGAAGCATAGAAAAATGATGAGAGGTAGACTAAGAGGTAAAGCTCAAAAAGGTAACTATGTTGCTTTTGGAGAATACGGATTACAAGCCTTAGAAGCAAAATGGATAACAAATAGACAAATAGAATCTTGCAGAATAGCAATAAACAGAACATTCAAAAGAGAAGGGAAAACGTTCATTAGAATATTCCCGGATAAACCTTGGACTCATAGACCAGAAGGTACAAGAATGGGTAAAGGTAAAGGAAATGTAGAAGGATGGGTAGCAGTAGTAAAACCAGGAAGAATCATGTTTGAAGTTAAAGGTGTTTCTGACGAGTTAGCTATAAAAGCACTTAGAAAAGCTGCATACAAATTACCTATCAACTGCAAAATCGTAAAAAGAGAAAACGGCGGTGATAAATAATGAAAGCTGTAGAAATCAGAGAAATAGCTACTGATGCGTTAGTAGTAAAAGCAAACGAGTTAAAAGAAGAATTATTTAACTTGAAGTTCCAACTTTCATTGGGGCAATTTGCAAATACTGCTAAAATCAGACAAGTAAGAAGAGAAATAGCAAGAATCAAAACTATTATTAGAGAAAGAGAACTTGCTAACTAAAATATATCATAAAATTATGTTAGGAGGGAACTAACTTGCGTAACGAAAGAAAAACAAGAGAAGCTATTGTAGTTTCTGATAAAATGGATAAAACTGTTGTTGTAGCGGAAGAAACAATGGTTCTACACCCACGTTATAAAAAAAGAGTAAAATCTACAAATAAATACAAAGCACACGATGAAAATAATGCGTGTAAAGTTGGAGATAAAGTTTTAATAATGGAAACAAGACCTTTATCAAAAGATAAAAGATGGAGAGTTGTAGAAATTATTGAGCAAGCTAAATAATTATAGCTAAGCTTTGGCCGAGAGGAGGATTTAAATGGTACAGCAACAATCATTGCTTAATGTTGCAGATAACTCTGGAGCAAAAGAGATAATGGTAATTAGAGTATTAGGTGGTTCAAGAAAAAGATTCGGAAGAATTGGAGATATAGTTGTAGCATCAGTTAAAGAAGCAATTCCTAATGGTAACGTTAAAAAAGGAGATGTTGTAAAAGCTGTTGTTGTTAGAACAAAAAAAGAATTAAGAAGAGTAGATGGTTCTTATATCAAATTTGATGACAATGCAGCAGTTATAATAAACCCTAATAACGAACCTAAAGGGACAAGAATCTTCGGACCTGTAGCAAGAGAATTAAGAGCGAAAGATTTTATGAAAATCGTATCTCTTGCACCAGAAGTATTATAAGGAAGGAGGCTATCTAAGTGGCTAAACCAAAAGTAAAAGACGTGCCTAACAAACTACATGTTAAAACTGGAGATACAGTTTACGTTATTTCTGGTAAAGATAAAGGAAAAACTGGTAAAATTGTAAAAGTTTTCCCTAAAAAAGGAAAAGTAGTTGTTGAAGGAATAAATGTTGTAACTAAGCACATGAAACCTACACAAATGAACGCACAAGGTTCAGTTGTGACAAAGGAAGCTCCAATATTTTCATCTAAAGTAATGATATTTGATGAAAAATCAGGAAAACCTACAAGAGTTGGATTTAGATTAGAAAATGGTAAAAAAGTAAGATATTCTAAAAAATCTAACGAAGTAATATAAGAGAAAGGAGGATACATAAGTGTCTAAATATGTTTCTAGATTACATACAAGATATAATGAAGAAGTAGCTCCAGCACTATTAAAAACTTTAGGACTTTCTAATGTAATGGAAGTTCCTAAATTGGATAAAATTATAGTTAATATGGGAGTAGGAGAAGCATCTCAAAATAGTAAATTAATGGATGCAGCTGCAAAAGACCTTGAAATAATCACAGGTCAAAAACCTACAATCAGAAAAGCTAAAAATTCAGAAGCTGGGTTTAAATTAAGAGAAGGTCAAGCAATCGGTGCTAAGGTAACACTTAGAAGAGAAGCTATGTACGACTTCTTAGATAGATTAGTAAGTGTAGTTTTACCAAGAGTAAGAGATTTCGAAGGAATTTCTGGTAAGGCATTTGATGGTAGAGGAAATTACTCATTAGGTCTAACTGACCAATTAGTATTCCCAGAAATTGAATACGATAAAGTTGAAAAACTATTCGGAATGTCAATCACTATTGTTTCATCAGCTAAATCTGATGAAGAAGGAAAAGCTTTATTAGAAGCATTTGGAATGCCTTTCAAAAAGTAATAAGGAGGGAAACTGTAAATGGCTAAAAAGTCTATGGTAGCTAGAGAAGCTCACAGACAAGAAATTGTAGATAAATATGCAGCGAAAAGAGCTGAGTTAAAAGCTAGAGCTAATAAAGGGGATCAAGAAGCCTTAATAGCATTAGCTAAACTTCCTAGAAACGCATCACCTACAAGATTAAGAAATAGATGTAAATTAAATGGAAGACCTAGAGGATACATGAGAGAATTCGGTATCTCTAGAGTACAATTCAGACAATTAGCTGGTGCCGGAGTAATTCCAGGTGTTAAAAAAGCAAGTTGGTAGGAAGGAGGATAATAGTCGATGTTTTTAACAGATCCAATAGCAGATATGCTAACAAGAATAAGAAATGCTAACTCAGTTAAACATGAGAAAGTGGATATGCCGTTTTCTAAAGAAAAAGAAGCAATAGCTAACGTTTTAAAAGAAGAAGGATTTATCCTTAACTATAAAATCATTCAAGATGGAAATAAGAAAAACATAAGAGTTTACTTAAAATATGTTGAAGGAACTCAAGTAATAAAAGGTATTAAAAGAATCTCTAAACCAGGAAGAAGAGTTTACTCAGGTGCAGTTGAAATGCCTAGAGTATTATCAGGTTTAGGAATCGCAATAGTTTCTACACCAAAAGGAATAGCTACAGACAAATTCTGTAGAACTAATAATGTTGGTGGAGAAGTTCTTTGCTTCGTATGGTAATAAATAATTAGGAGGTGCAATAATGTCAAGAGTAGGTAAAAAACCTATTACAGTACCTTCAGGTGTTGAAGTTACAGTAAACGGAAAAGACGTTACTGTAAAAGGACCTAAAGGGACTTTAACTAGAACTTTCTTCGATCAAATCGAAATGAAAGTTGAAAACAATACAATTACTTTTGAAAGACCTAATGACTTACCAGCGGTAAGAGCATTACATGGAACTGCTAGAGCGGTTTTAAACAATATGATATTAGGTGTTTCACAAGGATTTAGAAAAACATTAGACTTAGTTGGGGTAGGATATAGAGCTAAAGCTGAAGGAAAAGGATTAGAAATCGCTTTAGGATATTCACATCCAGTTATTATAAATGCAGTTGATGGTATTACTTTTACAGTTGAAGGTGGAACAAAAATCCATGTTGACGGTATTGATAAAACATTAGTGGGACAAATTTCTGCTGATATTAGATCAAAAAGAGCTCCAGAACCTTATAAAGGTAAAGGAGTTAAATACTCAACTGAAGTTATTAGAAGAAAAGAAGGTAAAAAATCGTAAGATAGCCTGAGGCAAAGGAGGTAATCTAAGTTGTTTAAACAAGTTGATAGACAAGCTGTAAGAAAAAATAAACATTTTAAAATAAGAAAAAGAATCAGCGGAACAGCTGAAAGACCAAGAATGTCAGTATATAGATCATTAAGCAACATTTTTGTTCAATTAATAGATGATGTTAATAAAGTAACTCTAGTTTCAGCTTCAACTACAGATAAAGAATTAAAAGCTGAAATTAAGAACGGTGGAAATGTTGAAGCTGCTAAATTAGTAGGGAAAAAAGTTGCTGAGAGAGCAGTTGCAGCAGGTTTAAAATCTGTTGTATTTGACAGATCAGGATACATATATACTGGTAGAGTAAAAGCATTAGCTGATGCAGCAAGAGAAGCTGGATTAGAATTCTAGTGAGAGGAGGACAAGTTTTGGCTAAAAATATAGAAAATAAAGAATACAAAGAAAAAGTGTTAAAAATCTCAAGAGTTTCTAAGACAACAACTGGAGGAAGAACTATATCTTTCTCTGTATTAGCAGCAGTAGGAGATGAAAACGGTAAAATTGGAATAGGATTAGGAAAAGCTAATGGTGTTCCAGACGCTATAAGAAAAGCTATAGCTAAAGCTAAGAAAAATGTAGTAGATGTAAGCCTAAAAGGAACAACACTTCCTCATGAAGTAATTGGTAAATTTGGTGCTACAAGTGTATTATTAAAACCTGCACATGAAGGTACAGGAGTAATCGCTGGATCATCTGCTAGAGAAGTATTAGAATTAGCTGGAGTTCATAATATATTAACTAAAATTAGAGGTTCTAAAAACAAAATAAATGTTGCTAGAGCTACTATTGAAGGATTAAAAGAATTAAGAACTGCAGATCAAATAGCAAAATTAAGAGGTAAAGAAATAAAAGATATTTTAAGCTAGGAGGGCGAAATGGCACTTAGAATTAAGCTTGTAAAAAGCGTTAATGGAAGAAAACCTAATCACATCACTACATTGAGATCATTAGGATTAACAAAAATTAATCAAATTGTTGAAAAAGAAGCTACGCCTGATATCTTAGGAAAAATACACTTAGTTTCTTATTTAGTACAAGTTGAGGAGGTGTAGGTCTTGAATTTAAACGAATTATCACCTGTAGTAGCTAAAAAAGCTAGAAAAAGAATAGGTAGAGGTAACGCATCTGGTCAAGGAAAAACTGCTGGTAAAGGATCAAACGGGCAAAAATCTAGATCAGGTTCATATATCCACCCTAAGTTTGAAGGGGGACAATTACCTTTAGTAAGAAGAGTTCCTAAAAGAGGATTCTCTAATTATGCGTTTAGAAAAGATTATGAAATAATAAATTTAGTTTCAATCGAAGAAAGATTTGAAGCTGGAGCAACTGTTACTCCTGATGCTTTAGTAGAAGTAGGATTAATCAAAAATACTAAAGGATTAGTAAAGATTTTAGCTAATGGTGAATTAACTAAAAAAGTTACTGTAGTAGCACATAAAGTTTCTGCTGAAGCAAAAGCAAAAATTGAAGCTGTTGGAGGTTCAATAGAACTTTTAGCTGTTGGAACATTTGCTGATGTAGCAGGAAATGCAAAAAAATAATAAAAATTAAGACAAGAGGTGGTATAGGTGAGTTCATGGGAAAGATTTAATGAAAAATTTAAACAAGTCCTTGAACTACCTGACCTAAGAAAAAAAATCCTCTTTACTCTTGCAATGTTTCTTGTAGCCAGAGTCGGTACTCATATACCTGCTCCTGGCGTAGACATTGAAAGACTTACATCTATGGTAAATAGCAACGATCTTTTAGGATTCTTCAACATGTTTTCAGGTGGAGCCTTTATGAGAGTTTCTATTTTTTCACTTGGTGTTATGCCTTATATTAATGCATCTATTATAGTGCAATTATTGGGGGTTTTAGTTCCTAAATTAGAGGAACTACAAAAAGAAGGAGAGTCAGGTAGACAGAAGATTACTCAATGGACTAGATACCTAACTATTGTAATAGCCATCATACAAGGACTAGCAACTGTAACATGGTTACAACAGGTTGGGTTAGTTACAACACCAGGATTTTTATTTACAATTAATACTATTACAGTTTTAACTGCTGGTTCCGTATTCTTAATGTGGGTTGGAGAACAAATCACTATTAAAGGAATTGGAAACGGAGTTTCTTTGCTTATATTTTTGAATATAGTTTCTAGAATGCCTGGTGCAATTTCAGATACACTTCAAAAAATGAGTGGTAATAAATTCTTGATTCCAGTACTTCTTATAGGAGGAATTATTTCTTTTGTTGCAGTACTTCTTATTACAATAGTTCAATTGGGAGTAAGGCAAATTCCAATACAATACGTAGGAAAAGGATTCAGTGGAAAAAATATAATAGCAAAAAATACATATTTACCTGTTAAAGTAAATGTTGCTGGTATTATGCCAGTTATCTTTGCATCTGTGTTAATGGCAATACCATCTTTAGTATTAAAGATATTACCATCAACAATGTCAGGATATGTACTTTTGAATAAAATGTTTGAACAGACTCATCCAGTTTATTTAATTTTGGAAGCAATTCTAATCATGTTCTTCTCATTCTTTTATACAGCAATGATGTTTGACCCTGAAAAAGTTGCAGAAAATTTAAAACAAAGTGGTGGGACTATTCCGGGAATAAGACCAGGAATAGAAACTGTTGAATATTTGGAAAAAGTAGTAACAAGAATAACATGGGTAGGAGCAACATTCTTAACATTTGTTGCTGTTGGTCCAGTTTTTATATTTAGTGCTTTGAATATGCCTATATTTTTCCAAGGAACTGGAATAATAATCATGGTTGGAGTTGGAATAGATACTATTCAACAAATCAATGCACAACTAGTTATGAAAAATTATAAAGGTTTTATAAAATAGTTTGTAACTTAGGGTTTAGAGCTTATTTTAAATAAGCTCTGGATCTTAGAGGATAAATGTGACCGCAGGTTTCTGCGGTTATTGAATTTTTAAATATAAGGGGTTGAATTTATGAACATTATGTTATTTGGTGCTCCAGGAGCAGGAAAAGGTACTCAAGCAAAATTTCTTATTGAAAAATATGGGTTGCCACAAATTTCTACAGGAGATATTTTAAGAGCTGCTATAACAGAAGGAACCGCTATGGGTCTAGAAGCGAAAAAATTTATGGACGATGGCAAATTGGTTCCAGATTCAACAATTATTGGGATAATAAAAGATAGACTAGCAAAAGATGATTGCAAAAAAGGCTTTATTTTAGATGGATTTCCTAGAACTTTGGCACAAGCAGAAGCATTAGATATTTTAATGCTTGATTTAGGAATAAGTCTTGATAAAGTAATCTCTCTAAATGTTCCAGATGAATTAATCGTTGGAAGAATAACAGGAAGAAAAGTATGTAAATCATGTGGAGCAAGTTTTCATGTAGAGTTTAATCCTTCAAAAGTAGAAGGTATCTGTGACTTTGATGGTGGAGAATTAATCACTAGAAAAGACGATACTGCAGAAACAGTAAAAACTAGATTAGATGCTTATCATGCTCAAACTTCACCATTATTTGATTTTTATAATGGAAAAGGTTTACTGGTAGAAGTAGATGGAACTAAAGAAGTTGAAGAGGTAATGCAAGATATAGTTAAAATTTTGGGATAAACTCCATAAAATATTAATGGAGGTAAGAATGGTTATTTTAAAAAGTTTAGACGAAATAAAAAAAATCAAAGAATCAAATCAAATTATAGCAAGACTTTATCATGAAGTCTTGCCAAAATATATTAAAGCAGGAATTTCTACATATGAACTTGATATGATTATAGATGACTATATGAAAAGTCAAGGTGCAACTGCTGCCACTAAAGGTTATGGTGCTGAATATGGGAATGCTTATCCAGCAGCTTCATGTATATCTATAAATGAGGTTGTAGTTCATGGGATTCCAAGTAAAGATGTATTTTTAAAAGATGGAGATATAGTTAGTGTTGATGTTGTACCTAATTTGAATGGATATTTCGGTGATTCAGCAATTACTTATGCAGTAGGAGAAATTGATGAAGAGTCTACAAAATTATTGGAGGTTACTAAAAAAGCTAGAGATATAGCTATTGAAAATTTAGTAGTCGGAAATAGACTAGGAGATATGGGAAATGCAGTTCAAAATTATGTAGAAGGAAATGGTTTCTCAGTAGTACGTGAGTTTTGCGGACATGGTGTAGGACTAAAAATGCATGAAGAACCAATGGTTCCAAATTTTGGAAGAAAAGGTAGAGGACTTCGTGTAGAAAATGGTATGGTATTAGCTATTGAACCAATGGTTAACGTTGGTACATATAAAACAATAATTCTCTCAGATGGATGGACAGCGGTTACAAAAGATGGAAAAAGATCTGCACATTTTGAACATTCAGTAGCAATAATTGACGGTAAGGCTGTTATTTTGAGTGAATATGAGTAGTTGTGCACACGAGAAAAAGTTGTAGCATAACACTTTGATTTTATTAAAAAAAATAATAGACTTTTTGTGAAGTTTATGTTAAAATTAAAAGACACTGTGAAAAGAGGGGTTTTTAAAAATGGCTAAACAAGATGTAATTGAGTTGGAAGGAACTATTCTTGAAGCACTACCAAATGCTATGTTTAAGGTAGAATTAGAGAATGGTCATGTGATATTAGGTCATATTTCTGGTAAAATGAGAATGAACTATATCAAGATTCTTCCAGGAGACAAAGTAGTAGTGCAAGTATCGCCATATGACCTGTCTAGAGGAAGAATTACTTACAGAAAGAAATAGCAAAGGAGGGGAGGATAAGTGAAAGTAAGAGTATCAGTAAAACCAATCTGCGATAAGTGTAAAGTTATCAAAAGACATGGAAAAATCAGAGTAATCTGCGAAAACCCAAAACACAAACAAGTACAAGGATAATCGTTCTGTAAAGATATGTTGAGCCGTAGAGCCGCGACCTTTTACAAAAGGACATATCGATGAAAGTGTTTAGCGTGGTTAGTATACCAAGTAATATATATATTTATTTAAGGAGGAGCAAAGTTGGCAAGAATAGCAGGTGTTGACGTACCTAGAAACAAAAGAGTAGTTATCTCTTTAACTTATATCTACGGTATTGGTAAAGTAACTTCTGAAAAAGTATTGAATGAAGCGAAAATCAGTCACGATGTAAGAGTAAAAGATTTAACTGAAGAAGAATTAAACAAAATCAGAGCAATCATTGATGGAATTAAAGTTGAGGGAGACTTAAGAAAAGAAGTTAGACTTAACATAAAAAGATTAATGGATATCAGATCATATAGAGGATTAAGACACAAAATGGGATTACCAGTTAGAGGTCAAAAATCTAAAACTAATGCTAGAACTAGAAAAGGTCCTAGAAAAACTGTTGCTGGTAAGAAAAAATAAGGCGAATTATCGTTGAAAAATTAAAGGAGGTCACTAGAGTTGGCTAAGAAAAAAGTTACAAGTGTTAATAAAAAGAAAAAATTGAAAAATATTCCTACTGGAATGGCTCATATACACTCAACTTTCAACAATACAATTGTTGCAATTACTGATGTTGATGGAAAAGTTATCGCGTGGAAATCGGGTGGAACTTCTGGGTTTAAAAACACTAAAAAAGGAACTCCATTTGCAGCTCAAATAGCAGCTGAACAATGTGCTCAAATAGCTATTGAAAATGGAATGAAAAAAGTTGAAGTTCAAGTTAAAGGACCTGGATCAGGTAGAGAAGCTTGTATAAGATCTTTACAAGCGGCTGGATTAGAAGTTACAAAAATAACAGATGTAACTCCTGTACCACATAATGGATGCAGACCACCAAAAAGAAGAAGAGTGTAGTGCTAATTTTTGAAAAGGGAGGAATAAAAGGAAATGGCAAGAAATAGACAGCCTATCTTAAAAAGATGTAGAGCTCTAGGAATAGATCCTACAGTTTTAGGAGTAAATAAAAAATCAAATAGAGGTCCAAGACCTAATGCAAATACAAAACCAACTGAATATGCAATTCAGTTAAAAGAAAAACAAAAAGCAAAATTCGTATACGGGGTTATGGAAAAACAATTCTACAAACTATATGAAGAAGCTTCTAGAAAAGATGGAGTAACTGGGGAAAACTTAGTTCAATACTTAGAAAGAAGATTAGACAACGTAGTTTACAGATTAGGATTTGTAAAAACTAGAAAACAAGCTAGACAAGTTGTGTCTCATGGGCATATCTTAATAAATGGTAAAAAAGTTAACATCGCTTCTTACAGAATTAAAGCTGGAGACGTTGTTGCAGTTGCAGAAACTTCAAAAAATATTGCTATTATTAAAGAAGCAGTAGAAGAAGGAAAATCAGCACCATCATGGTTAGAGTTGGATGCAGCTAAATTTGCTGGGAAAGTATTACAAAATCCTAACAGAGATGTAGTAGATTTTGAATTAAATGAAGCGCTTATCGTTGAGTTCTACTCTAGATAATAATATCCTTCTATAAAGGAAGTGAACGTATATGTTAAATATTGAAAAAAGAGCAAAAAACATAAAAATCACTGAAAATAAAGATAATAATTTTTCAGGGCAATATATAGTTGAACCTTTATACAGAGGGTACGGAAATACGATAGGTAATGCTTTAAGAAGAATATTACTATCATCTATACCTGGAGCAGCTATTAAAGCAGTAAGAATTGATGGAGTTCTTAATGAATTTTCTACTATGGAAGGTGTAGTAGAATCAGTTGATAATATTGTTTTAAATATTAAAGAATTAGTAGTAAAGGCTGAAACTACTGGTGAAAACAGAATGTCTCTTACTGTTAAGGGACCAAAAGTTATAACTGGTGCAGACATAGTTACTGACTCAAAAATAGAAATTGTTAACCCTGAACAAGTTATTTGTACAGTTACAACTGACAGAGAAGTTAGTATGGAATTTATAACAGATACTGGAGAAGGATTTATTACTTCGGAAGAAATTGATAGAGATGATTGGGCAGTAGATTTTATAGCAGTAGACGCTATATATACTCCAATTAGAAAAGTTTCTTACAAAGTTGAAGATACAATGGTTGGAAGAATGACTGACTACGACAAGTTAATCTTAGATATTGAAACTGATGGAAGTATTAACATCAGAGATGCAATATCTTACGCAGCAGAGTTATTAACTCTTCATTTCCAAGCATTCTTAGATTTAGGAAATAAAATGGAAAATCTTAGAACAGCTGAAGAAGAAGAAGAAGTAAAAGATGAAGCAGTAGCATCAGACCAAGAAATACTTGGAATGAAAATTGATGAGCTTGACCTTACTGTTAGATCATTTAACTGTTTAAAAAAAGCAGGGATTGAATCAGTTGGAGAACTTGCTAAATTAGGAATGAATGATTTGTTAAAAATCAAAAATTTAGGAAGAAAATCTCTTGAAGAAATTATTGATAAAATGAAGGAATTAGGATTTGACTTGAATTCTAATCTTGGAGAATAATTAACGAGGAGGATAAGCTTAATGAATCACAATAAATCATATAGAAAATTAGGTAGAAGAACTGATCATAGATTAGCGATGCTAAATAACTTAACTAAATCTCTTTTAAAAGAAGAAAGAATAGAAACTACTGTTACTAGAGCTAAAGAGTTAAGAAAATTTGCTGAGAGAATGATAACAATCGGTAAAAAAGGTGATATTACTGCTAGAAGAAGAGCATTCGCTGTTTTAAGAGACAATGAATTAGTTGCTAAATTATTTAATGAAATAGCTCCTAAATATGCTGAAAGAAATGGTGGATACACTAGAATCATGAAAACTTCTGTAAGAAGAGGAGATTCGGCTGAATTAGCTATAATCGAATTAGTATAATAGATTAAAGACTGTCATTGACAGTCTTTTTTTTCTAATTAAAGAGTTTTGCACAGTTGGAATTTTTAATATAAAACATAAATCCTAAGTGTAGAAGTACTCCTAATTAAATCTAATAAATGTGTCCAACGTCACGCTGGTTCGGCGAAGCTTTTGTGAAATGAAATGTAGCTTATCTTTTGGAGAAAAAATTGCGGTCTTATATTTTTTCTCTTTTCCAAACGGACAAAATACTTTATTATACAAAGCTTTTTTTAAAAAATAAAAAAAGGACATAAAAGTCCTTTAGAATTTAATCAGTTAATTTTAATACAAAATTTGCCATAGTATCTCTTTGTGAAAAGCCTAAATTTTTATAGAAATTTCTTTTATAAGAAATAGATTCCATAGAGTTGTTAAGCATAACTCTTTCACAGCTCAATTCTCTAGCTCTATCAATTGCAAAATTAATTAGTTTTGTTCCAAGATTTTTACTTCTTTCACCTTCATGAACGATAAGTTCACTTATATATAGCTCTTTTCCTGAAATTAAAGGGAAGTTAAGTATATGGAAATTGATGTAACCAATAGCAGCATCTTCATCATTGACTATTACAAACAGGTTATTTGGTTCATCTAAAACCAACTTCAGAGAGTTAAGAAGCCTCTCTTCATCGAACTCCTTATATTCGTGGCTTATCTCTAAATAAGTCTTTATCATGTCGCTTACATGCGAGATATCCTTTTTCGAAAGTTTTCTAATCATAATATATCCTCCTCTATTTTTACTAAAAATTAATTGTTATTAAATAGGGTTCTGAGCCCAATTCTGAAAGTTCAAAGGTCTTTTTTATACCTAATTTTGGTATTTCTATTACTAAATTTTTAATTTCTTTAGTAGATTGAATTACTTCATTAATTATACCATTCTTATCTATTTGAAACTTATTATTATTAATATAAACACTAATGCCACTATAGTCTATAGGCGTTTTACTTTTAAGCTCTAAAATGAAGTTGATATCATTATTATTTAGAATAATAGTAAAATTTTTATTTTGATTATCCTCGTTTATAAAAGAATTACTTTGATAATTTGAATAATTAGAGTCATCAATTTTTAAATAATATTCAATACCACTTTTAATTTTTTCAAAGGAAAAAAAACCTTTTGAATCTGTTTTTACCATTCCAAAATAAGTTCCTTTTATATCATAAAGTTTGACAGATATATTAGAAAGAGGAAGAATACCGTTAGAAACAGTACCACTTAGAGAAGCAGTACGTTCAGTAAGTTTTATGTCAGGAACGATTTTTGTAGATAAGGTATCTATTTTTTCTACTCTACCTGTGGGAAAAAATCCAGGGATATTTATTTTTAAAAATGCTAAACCAGTGTAAACATTTGTTTCAAAAAAACCTTTAGAATCTGTAATAATCAATAAATTTTGGTTGTTATTTTTAATGCTGATACTTTGATTAGGTATTCCAATTCCATTATTATCGATTATGCGTCCTTTAATTATTGATGGAAGTTCATTCATATTATATGATAAATCAATTTTATTGTCATCAATTTTTATATTACTTACTAATGTTTCATAGCCAAATTTTGATATGGTCATTTCATAAAATCCACTAGGAATATCAATAGAATAAGTCCCTTCAATATTTGAAAATGTTTCAATTTCTCTATTTTTATCCTTAAACTTAATTAAAGCACCACCTAAGAGAGAATTACTACTAGTAATAGTACCATTTAATTTTAGTAACTTTACTGGGATATTTATATTTAAATAATTATTTTTTTGAGTGTTGAATTTCATATTTTCAATAACATAAGGTGAGGAAAATAAAGTAAATATAACTAAAGTATATTCTCCATCTTTTAAATCTACACCAAGATCTTTTCCATAATAATCAAGGGATTTAATTAACTCATTATTTTTATAAATATTAATAATAGCTTCCTTAATTCTTACAGTATTACTGGAAACATCTAGGAAGTTATATTCAAAATTGTTACCTTCAAAAATATTGAAGTAAAAATCAAAACTTTCTTGTAAAGTGACTTCGATGTTTATATCCTCAGTAAGTTTTGAGACGAATTCTTCTGATTTATAAGGACTTTTTTCTACAGTTATATTAGCAAAGTTATTTGTGCTAGTAAATTGAACAAAACCATTAATATCACTTTTTTTAATTTCATTATTCATAGTAACAAAAGCTCCATTAATAGGATTTTTTTTATTATCAGTTATAAAAAGAGATAATTCATTAGAAAATAAATGGAAAAGCGAAAAAATAAAAAAGAAGAAAAAACTTTTTTTATTCATAAAAAACTCCTTTCATATACTTCCACAAAACTTTGTGGTATAATTTAGTGTATCATG